>ERZ809074.1237-NODE-1237-length-34572-cov-17.929919_pt1 | contig 34572 bp, 27 predicted proteins | sample MGYA00520795_ERZ809074 | MGnify/ENA primary metagenome ERZ809074 (study PRJEB31570, sample SAMEA3212989) | Homo sapiens | biome: human-gut; feature: human gut; material: fecal | place: Sweden | collected 2011 ...
TATGACCCTCTGCTTGTAAGGCAGATGCTCTCCCAGCTGAGCTAAGACCCCATATGAGCAGTCATGATGTGTCTCAATCGCGACTGCCTGTTTAGTATATCCCTCATTCCAGGAAATGTCAAGCGGTTTTTTGTGATTTTTCGTCTAATTTTCTTCATATGCATATAAAATCGTTCTTGCGTTCTGAAATTCGTAACTGCAGGTGACAAAGGAATAGAGGCGTCGGATGGCCGTTCCTTTGGGAACTGTTGCAAAAGCCCTGGCATCTTGGGTCATCTCTTCTATATAAGAATTGAATTCCTCCCAAGACTGAAAATCAATCTTCCGGCGGATGGCATCTGGGTTTGCGACCACGGCTGCCAGGGCTTTTAGGTGAATCTCCCGGTCCGGGGTGTAGAGGATGATATCCTGGTGTTCGTCAAAATACTGCTGGTCTTTGTATTTGACGATGTCCTTGAACATGGTTCCATTTTTCATGTGATGACCGTAGATGATGTTGTGGCGGCTGGAAAGATCCGCCTTGTCACCGTAATCCAGAAAAATGGCACCTGCCGCGCTGTCTCTTCCTTCCATATCTTTATGAAGATACTGGTTGTTGTCCTTTCCCTGTAAGAGCGGGTAATCAATGTTGGTGCCAGGAATCGTGATCCAGGATACTACATCCGGATTGATCTTTTTTAAGGCGTCAAAGTCGATGACCGTCTGTTTCGTCTGGGCCTGTTTCGCCGTCTGCTGATTTTCCAGTCTGCCCCTATGCTTTTGCCCACCAGCCGCACTACCTGCTGCCTTGTTACCAGCGTTGGCCTGTTCCAGCCTTCGTTCCTGTAATTCCTCCACTGAAACCCTCGTTCTCTGTACACTTCCATTTTCTCCCCCGTTTTTTGTCCGGGAGAGCAGAACGCTCTCCCTCTTTGTCTGGCGTATCAGATCGTCATACACTCTCTGCTGCTGCGCTCCTGTCCAGATCAGTCCGCTCAAACCGGTAAATCCTGTTGTCAGGCAGATCATTGCCAGGACCGCGGCAGCATGCCGCAGTCCTCGTCCCAATACGTCCTCCCACGTTTCATTGCCAGATTATTCCTCATCTCTTCTTCCAGAAACTGCCACAAACAGAGATGCCGCCATACCGGCTCCGATCAAAAACAGCCACATGGCCGGGCTGGTGTGATCTCCGGTCTTTGGAAGTTCTTCCGCTGCGGTTTCTGCTGCATTTTCTGCTATAGTCGCTTCTGGTACGGTCTCTGCTGCCTGTGTCTCCACGCCCGGACCACCGATTCCTGAACCTCTGGAGCCACGTCCGCCGGTACCACCACTGATATGATTACCGCCCGGCGTCGTTGGCTGCGGATTGGTCGGCTGTGGATCTGTTGGCTGCGGATCTGTTGGTTTTGGCTCCGGCTCTGTTGGCTTTGGCTCTGGTTCGGTTGGTGTCGGATCTGTCGGGTCCGGTTTTTCACTCTTTACCGTATAGGAAACGGTTGGTTTTAAGAATTTCTCTGGTTCATACGCGTTTCCATTGCTGTCCACCGGATACAGAACTGCCATATTGTTGGTGTAAAGCCCCTCATAACCGGCTTTTCCATCCCGGTCATAGGTTCCGTAAGTTCCCGCCTCATTCTTAGGATTCGTCAGTTTCACCTGGTAGGTCAACTGCACCGGATGATCGATCGTTACCGGCACATTGATCTTCCACACAAAGCTTTCGCCGTAAGTTTTTCCCTTATAGGAGCAGCCGTCCGGGTGATAGTATAGAACAAATTCATACCCATCTGCCACCTGGCTGTTTTTCACGAAACCGTAAGAATTTTCCCCGATCTTCTCAGCTGCTTCTTCCTTTCCATCCACGTTCATCACAAGCCTGTCTGCATCATTGACAAAGGCAAAATCATAGTCCCCGGTCTTTCCGATCTCATCGATCACGCTGCTTCCGGCATCTACCACATGGATCATTTCATTGGAAATCTCCTCGAATGCCTGCACCAGTTCTCCGTTTTCCCCTCCATAGCCTGGTTTCTTTACCTTATAATAAGAAACTCCTTCCTGGACGCCGATCCAGTCACAGAAATTCTCACCGTATTTGTAAACAATACTATTTGAATATTTATCTGTTCCAAATGCCACCATTTTCAGCGGATAGCGGCCTAAAATCTCGCTCATCAGGTATTTTGCAGTCATATAAATGCTCTTTTCAATGTTTGTGTGCTTATATCCATTATCCCAGATGGCTCCGGTATTGCTCTCCTGGATCCACTCGTCTGCATCGGTATCCCAGTCCTGAAATGCCAGGATTTCATCAATGGACTTCACTACGCTCATATCTTCCATGGAACCCTCTGGTTCTGATGCTGCTGGCTCCCGGCTTACGATCACCGGGTTTCCGTTTTCATCCAGCTGTGTATATCTGCTTAACATCTTACCAGTTGCCTCTCCCTGGTCATTTACCCAGTAGATCGGAATGCCATCACTTAACAGCACCAGATATTTGTCATCAGCAGTCCCCTGGTCTAGCATAGCTTTGCCAGCCATCAGACCTGCCATCATATTCGTATCAGAGGACGGCTTGATCTCCCCGATGGCTTTTTTCGCCTCCGTCACGGATACCAGTCCATTGGTCAGATCATGTGCAGTCTTATCGAATGTCACAATTCCGATTCTGGAAGAAACCTTATCCCGGCTTTCCAATTCCCCACACATCGCTAGAGCGGCTTTTTTCGCCTCTGTGATATCATGATCTTTCATACTGCTGGAAACATCCACTACCATGACTACATCCACAGACGGCTTATAATCATAAGCCGGTAAGGACAGGGTCACCTTAGATTGGAAATCTTTGTCCAGCGTCTCCGCAGTTTTAGACTTAGAAATACTCCAGTCTGGTGATGGAATATCCGGCAGTCCGGAACCCTGATAGGTGTTCTGGAAGACCACTTCTTTTTCTACTTTAGCCTCGATCTGACCAGTCGGAGCGGCACAGGAAGCGGTATAAGCGCTGTTCTCTGCCTCACTCACTTCATATTGGGTTCCCGGAAGCAGATCCTTTACTACCACGCTCTCGCCATTTTTCATGGAGATTTCCATGATTCCGTCTTCCAGGACTGCTGTGTGGCTCTCGCCTGCCGCATCCACGTAATCATAGCGGCCATTCATTGCTCTTCCGTCCTCTCTGGACAGCCTGATCTTGAAGTGAAATGTGGTGCTGTCATGATCATTTCCAAGCACCTGCTTGGAGATCTTTAAATCGCCTGCATCCACATAATCCTCGATCACCAGGGCATTTTTCGCCAGAGTGAAGATCTCCTGGGCCGGGGCATTGAACTCGATAAACTGGCCTGCAGTGCCATAATCCTCAAGAGCCGCCTGGAATTTATCCTTAATGTCGGATTCCTGAAGGGGATCTGCGTGCCATACGGCAATCTTACCTGCTTCTTTTGGCGCGTAAAATGCAGTTCCGTAATTGTCTGCACTGTACCAATAGGCATCTGCCACGAAGCTGTGATCCTTCATCACATTGGCATCCAACAGCTCTCCCATACTTCCCTGGGCCACGTCACCGTCTTTTCTCTGGTTAATGCCGCCAAGGATCGCATAAGAAAAATCATTATCGGAAATATCCAGCTTCAGGGAGCCTTTATTGGACTGATCCATCAGCGCAACCACTGCAAACCGATCCTGGGTTCCGCAAATGGTGTTGCCCTGGATCATCATGCCCTCCGCATCCCCGCTTACCGCTCCGCCAAAATATCCATGAATGGCGTAAATACAGTCCTCGATCGTATTGCCGGTGATCTGCCAGTCCAGTGCCTCTAAATTGTCACAGGCGAAATAGATTGCCTGCTCGTAGCCCTCAAACCGACAATCGTTTACGGTAAATACGCTTCTAAGAGGCAGCACGCCCATACCGGTGCCAGAGCCCTCAAAGGTACAATGATCCAGCGTCAGGCCGCTGGCCGCCTCTTCTCCGGTTCCTGACATGATATCGTTAGTACTGATGGCAGAAGTATACCAGAGTTCCTTTCCCTCCTTGTCCAGGTGGTAATCACCGCTCTCGATCTTTAAATCCTTAAATGTAATGTTTTTTCCCCATACCACAATTCCATTGGCATCGCTGTTACGGACACTTCCTGCGGATGACTCCAGGGAGGAACCATCCATTGTCTGGATCACCGTATCATTTCCAGCACCCTGGATCGTTAAATTTTCTACCGTTCTCGGCACCAGGAAACGTCCATAGCTTCCCGGCCTGACCTGGATCACCCAGTCCTCTTCCTTCGCCTCATCAGAACCCTTTTGTCTTTCATTTATGTAGTTGATGGCATCCTGAATGGACTGGTAAGGCTCGTCCGTTCCAACAGATAATATGTTATCGTCTGGTGGAAGCATCTGAAATGTTGCGTTGGATGGCGTGGCTTCTTCCCCGCCAATCTCACCAGAACCACCGTCCGTCAGACTGCTGGACATTCCTGCATTGGATGGAGTCGCCTCCTCAAGTTTCTGTGCCTGATCCGGCGTCGCTTTTAATAACTCGTCCCCCAAGACCACTGCCTCTGTGTCCGCCAATGCCACATGAGCCGCAATTCCGGTTCCTGCCATGCTGGCGCACAATGCCAGTGACAGTCCCTTTCGGAATTTACCGGGCCATTTTCCCTTGCTTCCTTCCCTTCTCATGTTCATCTCTCTTCCTCCTTCTATCGCAGTAATAGGGTATTTGTCCCAATACTTGTATATTCTTATGAGGAAGCTTCTGGATCTAATACTGAAAATGGATTTTCCAACGGAAATCTTATTGACAAAATATGTGCCCGCCCGTACAATCAAATCCGGGATTTTGAAACTTTATAACGATTTTTACAGAAAGGAATCGAAAAGATATGCAATTAGATATGACGAAAGGAAAGATCATGCCGATCCTGCTCCGTTTTACCATTCCGCTGATGATCGGCAACATGTTCCAGCAGCTTTACAACATGGTGGACACCATCATCGTGGGGCGATTCGTGGGAGCCGGGGCATTAGCAGCGGTTGGTTCCACCGGAACGATCATGTTTCTGACCACAGGCTTTGCCCAGGGTGTATCCTCTGGTTTTTCCGTAGTAGTCTCCCAGAAATACGGTGCCAAAGATCTGGATGGTGTGAAGGCCAGTGTCGCCAATGGAATCCTTCTGTCCATCATTTCTTCCATTTTGATGACGGTTTTCTGTCTGGTGATCATGCATCCGCTTCTGGTTCTGATGAATACGCCTGCAGACATTTTTGATAACGCTTATACCTATATCATGGTCATCAGCATAGGAATTTCTGCCAATGTATTTTATAATCTGTTTTCCGCCTACCTCCGGGCCGTGGGAAATAGTCAGATTCCTCTGTTTTTCCTGATCTTTTCCGCCTGTCTAAATGTGGTACTGGATCTGCTTCTGATCGTGACCTTCCGGATGGGCGTGGCAGGAGCTGCCTGGGCCACCAACCTTTCCCTGTTGATCTCCGCAGTCCTCTGTGGAATCTATATCTGGTTCAAAGCGCCGGATCTAAAGCCCAGACGGAATCAGTGGAAGCTGTCTGGCTCCATCACCAGCGCCCAGCTTGCCGCCGGAGTTCCTATGTCCATCCAGTTTGCCATCACTTCTTCCGGAACCATGATCATGCAGTCCGCAGTGAATTTATTCGGTTCTGAGGCAGTTGCTGCCTACACAGCAGCCAACAAACTGGAAGGTCTGGTCGTCCAGGGAATGATTGCCATGGGGCAGACCATGGCTACCTATGGCGGACAGAACTACGGCAGTGGAGATGTGGGCAGAATCAAGGGCGGTGTGAAAAATGCCCTGATCGCGGAATTCATCTATTCCCTGGCTGCTGCTGCCATTATGTTCTTCTTATATAAACCGTGTCTGGGACTGTTCTTTACAGGAGATGTGGATCTAAATGCTATGATCCCCTGGGCAAGAACCTACTGCCAGCTGTGTATCCTGTTCTTTGTTCCATTAAGTACCATTTTTATCTTTCGGAACATCATGCAGGGCTGTGGATATGGTTTTCTGCCGATGATGGGCGGCGTGGTGGAATTAATTGCCAGACTGATCGTATCCATGGCTTCCATCAAGCTGTACAGCTATTTCCTTGCCTGCTTTGCAGATCCGGCGGCCTGGCTGTCCGCCGGGGTGTTTACAGGAGTTTCTTATCTGTTTGTGATCAGAAAAATCGAACAAACCTTTGCTGACAGGCCTGTGAAGTAATCCACAGGATCAGCCGATTCCTCCAAGAAGCGCTCCTGCGATCAGCGCAATCGCTGCGGCCGGGACCAGTACAAATCTTCCCAGCGGAAGGAACCATCTGCCAATCGGTCTTTCTTTTCCCTGATTCACTGCTGACAGGGCAAAATCATCTCCAGCCACCCAGAAAAACATGATTCCTGCCAGCATGGCTCCCAGCGGACAGATGTAGATGGAAACCGCATCCATCCAGCCGGATACGATACCCTGGATCAGTAGGGCCGCAATGCCTCCGATCGAAGCCATGCAGGCAACTGCCATCTTCCGCTTCATTCCAAACCGTTCCTCCAACATCTCCACCGGCGCTTCATAAAGATTCACCAGAGAGCTCAAGCCTGCGAATAATACGCAGATGTAAAACACCATTTCCACCACTCTGCCGCCTGGCATTCCATTGAACACATTCAGCAGGTAGATAAACATCAGTCCCGGACCGCCGGAGGAAAGCTCTGCACCTCCCACTGCCATTCCCGGAATGATGACAAATGCCGCCAGAAGTGCCGCCATGGTATCAAATACCGCTACATTTCTTGCAGAACTGACCACATCCTCCGATTCACTTAAATAAGAACCATAGATCACGGTACCATTTCCCGCAATGGACAGCGAGAAAAATGCCTGTCCAAACGCATAGATCCACAATCTTCCATCTAACAGTTTCCGGGAATCAATGGTAAAAATATAACGATACCCCGCTCCGGCACCCGGCAGTGTGAAAATATAAATACCAAGTCCCAAAAACAGGACAAATAGTAACGGCATCATCACCTTATTGGCACGCTCGATCCCACCTGCAATGCCAAATGCCATGATCACAGCTGTCACCACCATGGCGATCACCAGCCATATGTTATTGCCGAATGCAGAAGCGGTACTTCCAAACAGCCCGGCAATGGCATCCATATCCTGATGGAACTGAAACAGTCCGCCGCTGATGGCTAAAAACGCGTATTTGAAGATCCAGCCGACCACAACCGTATAGCCAATCGCCAGCGCCAGTGACCCCAGTACCGGGATCACGCCGACGATCTCTCCCGTTTTCTTTTTGCCGGTACGGATCTCCGTGCAGCATCCAAATGCCTTGATAGGGCCGCCCTTTGCCGCCCGTCCCAAAGCCATCTCCTCGATCACTCCTGACGCTCCGATCAACACCACAAATAACACATAGGGGATCAGAAAGGTCATACCTCCCCAATCCGATACCATATATGGAAATCTCCATATGTTTCCCATTCCAACTGCAGAACCGATGCATGCAAGCACAAACCCGGTCCTGCTTCTAAAACCATCTCTGTTTTTTTCCATGACAGCTTTTCCCTTCTCTTTTTGTGGCTTTTGACCATTGTTTCTATGATATCATGCTGTCACTTTTTTTACAATTTATTTCCAGCCACAAACATTTTTCCGTTTTTACAAATATTTTTTCTATTTCCAGGGTTTTATTTTTCCAAAAAGCATATTATAATGAAATAAATTTTTTACAGAGGAGAAAAATCTATGGGACTTGAATTCATCAACAAACTTCCAACTCCTGCGGAAATCCGGGAACAATTTCCGATTCCTGCTGAGTTAGCCGCATTAAAAGAAAAAAGAGATGCGGAGATCAGGAAAATCATCACCGGGGAGAGTGATAAATTTCTCGTGATCATCGGACCATGCTCTGCGGATAATGAGACTGCTGTATTAGACTACACCAGCCGCCTGGTAAAGGTACAGGACAAGGTAAAGGATAAGATCATCATCATTCCCCGTGTCTATACAAACAAACCACGTACCACCGGTGAAGGTTACAAGGGACTTCTCCATCAGCCAGACCCGGAGAAGAAACCAAATATGTATGAGGGCCTGATCGCCATCCGCAGGATGCATATGCATGTGGTTCAGGAAACCGGACTTACGACTGCAGATGAGATGTTATATCCGGAAAACCTGCGCTACTTATCCGACCTGATGTCCTACATCGCAGTGGGAGCCCGTTCTGTTGAGAACCAGCAGCATCGTCTGGTAGCCAGCGCCTGCGATGTTCCAGTTGGTATGAAGAACCCGACCAGCGGCGACTTATCAGTTATGTTAAACTCTGTTGTGGCAGCACAGGGCGGTCACGAATTCATTTTCAGAGGTTATGAAGTACACACACCTGGCAATCCACTGACCCACACCATTCTGCGTGGCGCAGTCAACAAGCATGGCCAGTATATTCCGAACTACCACTATGAAGATCTGATCCTCCTTCATGAGCTTTACGCCAAACGGGATCTGGCAAATCCGGCCTGCATCGTGGATGCCAACCACTCCAACTCCGGCAAACAGTACATGGAGCAGATCCGTATTGTCAAGGAAGTTCTCCACAGCCGCCGCCATTCCAGCGAGATCAACCAGATGGTCAAAGGTGTCATGGTAGAAAGCTATATCAAACCAGGCAGCCAGAAGATCGGAGAACACTGCTACGGCAAATCCATCACCGACCCATGTCTGGGATGGGAAGATTCCGAAAGACTGATCTACGAGATCGCTGAGGGACTGTAATATCAAAAGGACATCTGTTTGTATGATGGCAAGCTCTTCCATCACACGATCAGATGTCCTTTTTCTACTGTTACCCTATCTCTTCTCTTTCCAATGCATCCATCCATTGTTTCCAGTTCATCTCATGCTCTGAAACACGGATTCTCTGTTTCACCACTGGACTATGCTTCAATTTTTCTGCCAGAATCCCCGCAGAAGCTGCATAGGTATCCTCTTTGGAATACTCCAGACATATTTTTAAGGAAATCTCTCCATGTTTCTCAAGCGGCAGATTCTCGAAAAGTGTATTCAGATCATACTCTGTACCCCGGAGTTCTTCCAGCTTCCAGGTTCCAAATGCATTCTCTACTTGCTTATGAAGTTCTTCCGGAACCCTCTCTTCCGTCAGAGAACCACAGCTGCAGGATGCAGCCATTTGATACTGTTTCGGATGTCGAAAAGCCGCCCGCAGCGCTGCATACCCGCCTTCCTTTACACCGATGATCATCTGGTTATTTAAGTCCACAGGGAAATAATCCGCAATCAGCTCAGGAAGCTCCTGGGTCAGCATCTTCTCATACGCAAATCCGTATTTCATATCCAGTCCATAGCTTAATTTCATATCCGGCATGACCACAAGGATTCCCCTTTTCTCTGCCATTTCTTCGATCCAGGTATGTCGCTGCCATGCAGTATGATCCATTCCAACCGGCGGAAGCAGCCATAATACCGGGAATTTTCTGTCTGGCCATGTCTCCACAGGAGCGATAACCGTCATGGAATTACATTCTGTCAGCGCTGAGGAATAAAAATGATTCAAGATCAGAGCCATGTTATCGGCCTCCTTTCTGTACAACGGTATCCAGAAAATGATGGATCCACTCATCCCAGAAGACCCACTCATGGACTCCCGGACCCTCGTGGTATTCATAATCATATGGATTTCCAGGGATACTTTCAAAGGTTTCCTTGATCTTCATCGCCACAGGATAACGGACATCCTCTGTTCCCATGGCATGATATACCTTCGGAACAACCGGATGCTTCTTTGCTGTCTCACGAATCAGTTTCAGGATATCGTACTCTGTTCCGGCCAGACTGTCAGAATCCGGCGTTCCATAGATATCCTCGTTACATTTGCGGTAAAAGGTATCATCTCCGCTCTTAGAACGCCACAGCCCCTCTAAAGGAGCAATTCCTCCTGTGGAGAGCATACAGATCGTGCCGTACTGCTCCGGCTTCTGCAATCCTACCCACATCGCACCGCCACCGCCCATAGAAAGACCAGCAATATAATGGTCCTCCCGCTTCCGGCTCATCTTCGGAAACAGTTTTTCGCAGAATTCCGGCAGTTCTCTGGATATGTAATCGAAATACCTTGGACCATGTACCATATTCAGATAACGGCTGTAGCTGACTTCCGGCATGATGACCATGATGCCAAGAGGCGCCGCATAGCGCTCGATCGAGGTTCTCCGCATCCATATGGTATCATCATCGCTCCGTCCATGAAGAAGCCACAGAACAGGATAGCTTTCACTGTCCTCGCTTCCTGCAAGTCCGATTCCCTGCATCCGCTGCGGCATGATCACACAGATCTTGGTATCCATATTTAAGACGTCCGAATGAAAATTAATATGCATCAGTGCCAAGAGTGATCCCTCCTAATCATTATTTCTTGCTTTGAAATATTTCACAGGAACATCCGGGTAGTTTGTGATAATTCCTTCACAATCCCATTCCACCAGTTTCTCCAGCCCTTCCATGCCATTGACTGTCCACGCATTGATACCAACCCCATGCGCCTTACACTCCTTTACATCCTCCTCTGTCAGGGTTGCGAAATCCGGATGATAAAATTCAAATCCAAAGCGTTCACAATAAAATCCCGCATATTTCAATCCCCGGTCGCCAACTAAAGCGCCACAAGGGATCTCCGGGGCCAGTTCCTTCATCTTCAGAATTGACAAATGGTTAAATGACGAGAATATGATCCGATCCTCCAGCCCATACTTGCGGATCAGAGCGATCGTTTTCTCTTCGATCTCCGGATAATAAATGATACTGGTCTTTAATTCCACATTGGTAAACAATGACTGGTTCTTTGCCCAGGCACAGTACTCCTCAAAGGATGGGATCGGCTGAAATCCAAACTGATCACCTTTTACCCTGGCGGCATTGAATTTTTTTAATTCTTCATAGGTATAGTCCTTTACCCATCCGCTTCCGTCTGTGGTACGGTCGATCCTCTCATCATGGATCACCACCACCTGTCCATCCTTCGTCAGCTGAACATCCAGCTCAATTCCGTCTGCACCGGTTTTTGCTGCCTCTTCAAAGGCCAGCATCGTGTTCTCCGGATACTTTCCGCTGTAACCTCTGTGTGCCATTACCTTCATTCTGCTTTCCCTCACTTTCTGATCATCCACCTAAAGTCATAAGGCTTTAATGAAAGCTCTGTATCATATGTTTCATCATTTAACAGATCCGTCCATGTTTCCTGCAGCGAAACCTTTTTTGGAGCATCACTGAAATTATAAACGCCAAGCATCTCTTCGGTTTCTCCTGTCCGCAGAATGCCAAGGATCGAATCATCCTCCATATCCATGGTTCTTGCAAGCGCATCGGAGGAAAATACTTCATGCTCCATGCGGATCTCTTCCATCCTGCGAAGACCATAAAAGATACGGTTCTGGACCGTTCCCTCCTGCGGGATCTTCTCTGTCAGTTTCCAGTCAAACTGGCCTCTGTGGATATAACGGGAATCCTCTGCCTTCTCCGGATCCTCTTTATAATGGTTATCGTTTAATGCGCCGACCTCATCTCCGCTGTAGATCACCGGGATTCCGGACTGCTGCAGCATAAATCCATGCAGCATCAGATCCAGGCGGATCGCCTGATCCATTTTCCCTTCATCCTGCTTCTCCAAAGCCTCCTCAATCCCACACATGGAGGCAGTTGTTCCGCAGAAACGGGCATCTCTGCTGACCGGATCATCATTATAGAGAACACCTCTGCTGAAGCTTTCTTTATATTTTCCTGTAAAGAAATCATTTAAGAACTGCTTATGGGCCACCTGATCCATGCCCCAGCCTCCAAGACTGTCATAATCCAGTCCCCAGCCGATATCATCATGACACCGCAGATAATTCAGGAAGGTATATTCGCCCGGCAGATGGTACACACTGTCAAGCTGTTTTTCCAGAAGTCTGGTATCCTTCGTTGCCACAGTATTCCAAATGGTTGCCATGGTCGTCACATTGTAGAGCATATGGCACTCCGGCTTCTCTGGCGTTCCAAAATAAGGCACGACCTTTTCTGGTTCCATCACCACTTCGCCAAGCAGCAGAATTCCAGGACACACGATCTCACCGATCATACGCATCATCCGGACGATCGTATGGACCTTCTGCAGATTTCTGCAGGAGGTTCCAAGCTCTTTCCAGATGTACGGAACCGCATCGATCCGGATGATATCAATGCCCAGATTTGCAAAATACAGGAAATTATACATCATCTCATTGAAAACCACAGGATTCGCATAATTTAGATCCCACTGATAGGGATAAAACGTGGTCATGACCACCTTCTCGATCTCCGGAAGCCAGGTGAAATTACCAGGAGCTGTGATTGGGAATACCTGTGGGACTGTTTTTTCAAACTGTGCCGGAATATCCCAGTTATCATAGAAGAAATAGCGGTCCTGATATTCTTTTTCCCCTGCTCTTGCACGCTTTGCCCACTCATGATCTTCGGAAGTATGGTTCATGACAAAATCCAGGCAGATGCTGATCCCCTGTTTCCGGCATTCCGAAGCCAGTGACTCCAGATCCCGGATCGTTCCCAGTTCCGGCTGTACCTTTCTGAAATCTGCCACTGCGTATCCACCGTCAGAACGGTCCTTCGGAGATTCCATCAGCGGCATCAGATGAAGATAATTGATTCCGCACTCCTTTAAATAATCCAGATGCTTCTTGACCCCTTTTAAATTGCCTCCGAACATCTTCGTGTACATCATCATGCCCAGGATATCGCTTCCCTTATACCAATTCGGGTCTGCTTCCCGGGTCAGATCAGAAGCTTTTAATCCCTTTTTCCTGGTGTCATAGAATTGTTTCATCGAAGCACACAATTCACCAAAATGCTCCTGATCGTCATACAATTCCATATAGAGCCATTTCAACTCATCGATATGCTTTTGAAACCTTGCTTCATAAATCTCTTCCTCTTTTTTCATACCATAAACCTCAATTTCATTTCAGACATTGTCTGGCATTTTTACTGCAAAAGGCTGCAGTGATATTCTTTTCCTTCCGGTCTTCCAACCCTTCTATCCCATGGACCACTGTAGATCTGCACAACGATGCCATCGTTCTCCTTTTTCATGGTAAATACCTGATAATATTCTCCATTTACCATACGGATCTGCATGCAAAGTCTTCCATCTGAAAGCCACCTTGCAGCCGTCCACACCTCATAATCTCCCCACAGGGAACAGAGAAGTCCCCGTTTGGGCTCCGCTCCATCTCCTACCGGGAGTCTTCCGCGGTTGCAGTTATCTTCAAAGCAAAGCACGATCCCGTCATCTGTCCGTTCCAGCCGAAGCGACTGGATACCGGTTCTGTGCTGTTCTGTCCAGGTCGAGGTATAGCAGTTGTTCACTCGGCTTTCTGCCATCACCGACGCCTGGTTTTCCGGAAACACGATCGTTTTTCCAAGAATCTCTGTCCAGAGCTTTTCTGTCTGCACAGGAGTCGTCTCATGCTCCAGCGGCCACGCAATATGTAACGATGCTTTTCTTTGTTCCAGTTCCCGTTCCGTCTGTTCGGAATCCTCATCTGCGCCCTTCATGGCTGGAACCAGATATTTCCAGACCAGCCGCAGCACTGCTTCTGTATATGCCTCGCCGCAGGTCGTCACAACAGACGCATCGTAATCCTTAAGCACGATGCCAAACTGTCCAAACATGCCGTCAAACCGGAAGGTGTTTGGTATCTGGCACATCCATACCTGGAAACCATATCCGCACTTCCAGTCCTCCCAGTCCGGATTTGAAGCATCCATGCTCTTCTCAAACTGCATCGTTGTCATCCGTTCGATCCAGTCCTCTGGAACCAGCTGCTTTCCATTCCATTTTCCTTTATTTAAATACAGGATCGTGATCTTGGCCATATCCTCGGTCTTCAGACGGCTTCCGCCGCCGCCCTGGTCTTTTCCGGAAGTACAGCTGTCACAGTCCGCCCCATAGATTCCCATTGGCTCTAAAACCCGGAACCGCAAGAACTGGAACAGATTATAGCCGGTCACACGTTTCACAACTGCCGCCAGCATATTGGTTCCCATCGAATCATACATAAACACGCTTCCCGGTTCATGCACGATCGGATATTCTAAAAAAGTACGGACTTCATCATCACACCCATGGCGGTCCGGAACATCCGGATGACCGTTGCTCATCGTTAGCAGGGTCCGGATCGTGATCTTCTCCAATTTTCCGTCCTGGTCATCCACCTGATATTCTGGAAAATAAGAGATCAGAGAATCCTCCAGTGATATCCGGTTCTCTCCCTCCAGAATACCAATGGCAGTCGCCACCAGGCCCTTCGTGAAGGAATGCATCAGATGTACCTCATCCAGCTGATATGGCTTCCAGCTGCACTCGTATGCCACTTTTCCATGGCGGGTGAGCATCAGGCTGTGAAGGTGATAGCCTCCGGCCTGGATCTCATCCAGAAATTTTTGTACCCCAGAAGCAGAAATTCCCGCTTCCTTTAAGCTGCAGCGCTCCAGTCTACGTTCCATATTCTCCTCACTTGCCTCCTGATTCTATGCAAAAGTTTTTTCTTTTCCCTGTTCCGTATAAACGATCTTCCATTCTTTAGTCCGGAGATCCGCATCCAGCTGTGCCCATTCCTGCTCTTTGCTCCAGCAGACAGAAAGTGTATAAGGATCACTGTCTAAAATCCGGAGTTCTCCATCAAAAGCCGGATGGGTATTTCGCAGCTCCATCATACGAAGCAATTTCTGTACCACCGGCTGCCTGCATGCTTCCTCAGCCTGCTCTTTTGTGTAATATCTCCGGTTAATATCACGGCCGCCGCCAGTCTTTTTTAACAGTTCCAGATCATTCACACCTGCCAGCATGCCCATATAATAGACCATCGGAATGCCAGGTGTAAAAAACTGGATCGCCCTGGCTAACAGATACACATTTTCATCCTCATCCAGAGCAGAGAAATAAGAACAGTTCACCTGATATGCATCAAAATAAGTATGAGAGGATTTGGTACTGATGCCCTTTGTGACAGGACTGATCTCATACAGCCTCTCCAGTGTCCGGTCAATTTCATCATCCGGAAGAAGATGATAAGTATCCATTACCCCGATCCCATCATGGGTATCCAATGTTGTAAACTGGTGCTTCGGACAGATCTTCATCCAGTTTTTCAGATAAATGGCATCGCCAAAATACAATGCCTGCAATACCAGAAGCGGCAGTGCAAAATCATACACATCATATCCTCTGGCATCCAGCTTTAACTGGGTAAAATATGTCTCATGGATCTCCGGAAGCGCTTTGATCCCATACGGTGCCATCATATCCTGGGTTTCCTTTAACAGGTCCCAGACCTCCGGTTCCAGGAAAAAGCAGTTGGTTCCCGGTTTCTTAGTCGCATAACCGAATGCATCCAGCCGGATTAAAGCCGCGCCATGTTTTGCCAGGAATTCCAGATTTTTACGGATAAATTTTTTTACCTTTGGCTGGGTGCAGTCCAGATCGATCTGCTCTGAGCTGAAGGTACTCCAGATCAGTTCACTGCTCCCATCTGCAAACTCTGCCTTCACTGACGGACCACCGGCCTTTCTCTTATAGATCTTTTCCAGCTGTTCCTGTGTCGGATATCCGTTTTCCCAGAAATCTTGAAAACGGATAAAGAAATCCCGGTATTCTGACTCATCTTTTTTCTCCAGATAATCCAGATATTCCGGACTGTGGGCAGATACGTGATTGATCATATAGTCGTACATCAGATAATACTTCGATGCCAGACGCTCAATATCCTCCCAGTCACCAAAGGCCGGATCTACTTCCCGGTAAGTCATTGGCGCAAATCCACGGTCTGCAGAAGATGGAAAAAACGGTAAGATATGCAGTCCGCCAATGGCTCCCTTTACCTGTGTTGTTAAAATCTCTTCCAGTTCCTTTAAATTCTTTCCCATGCTGTCTGCATAAGTGATCAGCATGATCTGATTACTTACTTTCTTAAAATTCATGTTGTTTTCCTTTCTACAAAAGACACAGAAACCATCTGGCTTTCCGGCACCTGTTTCCCTTCGATCAGTTTCTCAACCGTATCCATCGCCGTCTTTGCCAGACCTTTTATATCCTGATGAACCGTTGTCAGCGGCGGATATAAAAGACGGCTGAGACAAATATCATCATATCCAACAATTTTGATATCCTCCGGAATCCGGTATCCCAAGGTTCCCGCCATCTGGATACACTGGGCTGCAATGATATCTGAGCTTGCAAAAATTCCGTCCATATCCGGATTTTCCATAAAAATCCGGTTGATCAAAGGCATATATTCCATATCCCACAGCATCTGCTCACTGGCAGAATATACCTTACAGGCCACACCCTGCCGTTCACATTCTTTCATAAATGAGGTCATTCTTACATCTGCCGACAAATGCAGATCCTGCTGTCCACTGATGTGGACCATACGTTTACAGCCTTTTCCGATCAGATGGCGGGCTGCCATGTAACCGCCCTGGACATCATCCGAATGGATCACAGGAAGACCGGAAAACTCGTTATTCATCGTCACTGCCGGAACCCGAAGCTCCTCCAAAAATTCTCTGCTCAGAAAATGTGACGCATAAAAGATCCCATCCACCATATTTCTTCTTAAAATATCCACGCAGCGTTTTTCTTTTTCTTCATTATAATCAGAAGCAACTACCATCAATTTATAACCACGGCGATAGGTTTCATCCTCACACGCATGCACCAGTTCGCCAAAAAAAGGATGCTTAATCGTAGGTACGATCAATCCCATGATATTCAGACTGTTTTTTCCAAGTGCGCGGGCTACATCATTTGGAAAATATCCCAATTCCTCCATCGCGTCATGAACTGCCTTTTTCGTTGCCTCACTCAAAGGTCCTCTGTCGTTCATGACTCTGGACACGGTTGTGATCGATACTCCTGCCTTACTGGCAACATCTTTAATCGTAGCCATAAATTCTATCCTTTCTGTAGGCTGCTTCTTTTATGATTTTACTGCACCTGCCACAACTCCGCCGATGATGTATTTCTGAAGAAAGATGTACACCACAATAATTGGTGCCACGATCATAACCAGTGCAGCCATGATTTTTCCAAGGTCATTGGAGAATGTTCCGTAGAAGGTACGGATCGCCAACGGCAATGTGTACAATGCTTTCTTTCCTAATACCAGGTTTGGTAACAGATAGTCATTCCAAAGACCTAACGTATTTAAAATTGTGATGGTTGATAAAATTGGCTTCATCAGTGGAAGTACAATTTTAAAGAAAATCTGTAATCTGGTACAACCATCGATTTTTGCTGCCTCCTCCAATGCCATAGGAACATTTGTTTTAATAAATCCATGACACATAAATATGGCCATACCTGTTCCGAATCCCAGGTTCATAAAGATCAATGTCGCCCTGGAATTTAAGATTCCGAAAATATTACCGTAAATAGAAACCAGCGGAATCATGATAACCTGGAAGGGAACTACCATGTAAGCCACGATCAGTGCAAAGAAGATCCGGCATGCCAGCCAGTTGGTTCTCACAAATAAATATGCAGTCATGGATGAGCATAACAGGATCAGGAATACACTGACACCTGTTATCAAAATGGAATTAAAGAATGCAGCTCCAAAATCCATTTCCGTAAATGCCTTCACATAGTTAACAAGCTGGACTCCTTTATCATCAATCAGCATCAAAGGATTTTTAACAATATTAACCTTTCTCTTCAAGGAATTGATAATGACCAAAATAAATGGCATCATATAAAACAAAAACATAAAGACAACAAAAATGGTCTTAACTACATCCATAACCAGTTTTTTTGTGCCGCCTACCTGAACTGATTTTACCTCTTTTGCCATTATGCTTCAACCTCCTTTGACTTTCCTACTGAAATCTGGATAAAGGCGATAATACCCATTACCAGGAATAACACCAGCGCTTCCGCCTGTCCGATTCCATACAGATGATTCTCAAATGCCTGCGTATAAATGTGCATGGCTGCCATCTTGGTGCTGTCATAAGGACCGCCTGCCGTCAACGCCAGGTTCAGGTCGTAAACCTTAAAGCATCTGGTCAGAGACAGGAAAATACAGGTAACAAATGCCGGTACCATCATCGGCATCGTAATATGTCTGGTGATCTGGCTGGAGGTTCCTCCATCGATTTTTGCTGCCTCGATCAGATCCTGAGGTACGCTTACAAAACCAGAAATATAGATTAACAGCATATATCCGGAATACTGCCAGGTTGTTACGATCACCATGGCAGCAAAGGCTCCATGTGGGGAAGAAAGCCAGGATTTTGCAAAAATCGGAAGATTTAAAATACTGTTCAAATCCACCAGCACCCTGGAAAAAATAAACTGCCAGATGTATCCCAGAACGATTCCACCGATCAGGTTTGGTGTAAAGAAGCCTGCACGAAGGAAATTCTGTCCCTTGATCCCGCTGGTCAAAAGATATGCCAGGCAGAATGCGATCACATTAATAAAAATAACGGATAAAAATACATATTTTACTGTGATCCAGAGGGAAGTCCAGAAAGCAGTGTCTTTCAATACAGAGATATAATTTGCAATGCCGACAAATGGTTTTGCATCACTGAATCCATCCCAGCTTGTGAAGGTCAGATAGATTCCATAAACCATCGGAAGCATAACCACCAGAACAAACGAAATTACTGCAGGTCCTGCAAATAGCAGAAAGGTACCTAATTTACTGCTGAATTTTTCTTTACTTTTCATACTTTCTCTTCCTTTACCATTTCTATTCCGTCATCGGCAGCTCCGATGATAGAAAAAGCGTGGCTTCGGGAGACATCTCTCCGAAACCACGCCTGTCTCCAGTCAATCATGGGTTTTAATGGGCTTTAGTGGGTTTTCCAGAACTCATCCATCTGTTTTGCTACTTCTGTTCTGTCGATCTCACCTGCCAGATATTTCTGCATATACGCTGCAAGGCTGCTTCTGTGATCAGAAGGAAGCGGAACATACTCATTGGTCAGGCCCTGGTCAACATAGGATTTTACGCCCTTGTTGAAGTCATTGGTCATTTCTGATTTGATGTTGCTGAATGCAGGAACGATTCCGCACTTCTCAACCAGGATCTTCTGACCAGCCTCATCGTATACTAACCAGTTTAAGAATGCTTTTGCTGCCTCCTGCTGCTCTGGAGTCGCCTTTACATTATCAATTGCAATGAACTTCGTTGCATTAGCGTTCAGTCTGCCAACAGAAGTAAAGTCTCCGTTGATCGGATAGTGCATAATGCCATATTCCATAGAACCGTCTACATACTCTTCTGTATCTGGCCATGCCCAGCTTCCGTTTAACCAGAATGCTGCTTCGCCTTCTGCCAGGTAGCTTGCATTCAGATCGTAATCTGCTGCCAATGGGTCATTCTTATTGATATTATCCTCGATCAGGACATCCATCGTATCAAATACTGCATTGAACAGTGCGTTATCCTCGAAGTTTGCCTTGCCCTCTTTTACCTCTGCCAGGAACTTCTGTGCATCCTCTGCTTTACCGGTCTGCATCTTATAAGAATACTGAATGAAGTGCTGTCCGATGGACCAGTCCTCAGAGTTTAAGATCACCGGAAGCTCCATGCCTCCTGCCTTTAACTCATCTAACAGTGTTTTGAACTGATCTAAGCTCTGATAATCAGCAGGAACAAATTCCTTGCCGGTAATATTCTCAATTGCTGTCTTATTATAAAGAAGACCAGCTGCCTCTACACAGAATGGGAAGCCATAGGTTTTGCCATCCACTTTTACGCCAAGCAGGTCGCCGCCATCTGCCATCCACTTCTCATCGCTTAAATCCAGAAGTTTTTCTGCCGCGATATCCTTTACGTTTGGATAATCACACAGCATCAGGGTTGCAGGATCGCCAGCTGCATACTTCTGTGCAATTGCCTCTCCCGGTTTATCTGTGGTATAGACCTCCATCTCCACACCAGTTGCATCCTGGAATTCCTTTGCAGCCTCATTAAAAGCATCCTCCAGCTCCGGTTTGCTGTTCATCATGGTGATCTTTACACCTTCCAAAGATGCTCCAGCCTGTTCGTCCTTGCTTTCCGCCTCACTGGAAGCGGCTTCACTGGATGCTGCTTCTGAAGAGGTTTCTGCAGCAGTTGTCTCTGTTGTTTTCTGTCCTGAGGAACATCCTGCTGCTGTAGTTGCTGCCATCGCCATTGCCATTGAAAGAGCTGCAAATCTTCTTAATTTCATAACTAACCCTCCATATTTTTGATACATTTCACGTAACCGTTCGTAACTATCTAGTACTTTCACAGTTACCTTTCCACATTTGTTTTTGTCAGACGCCCTCCGGAGTATGCAGTCTTCACAAAAACCGTTTCATTTATTTCTTGTGGTTTTACTATATATCTTTTTTGCACATATGTCAACCGTTTTCATAAAAATATTTTAGTGATTTTTATTTAACAATCTTTGTTTTTCGCGGTTTTCATGTGTTATTTTGTCAGGCAAAGTGCATGATTTGACATATTTTTGTATTTTTTATATGATTGTGTCGTTTGCAGGTGTTAATCGTTTTCATTTTTAGAGAATACAGGACTGAATCACCGCCATTTTTCACAGATATCCGTCTCATATATCTCTGCAATTTTCTCAATAAATCAAGCTTTAATCTTCCTGCCGAAACAAAAAAGGACATTTCATTCTGTAATGGTATCGTTTTCATCACAGAATGAAATGTCCTTTTTATATCAATTGCTACAGTCCCATAATCGTTCTCACCGCAAAAAAGATCACCACGATCACGCCCAGCACGATCCGGTAGATTCCAAACAGCTTAAAGTCATTTTTCCGGATATAACTCATCAGGAATTTGATGGAAAATACGGAAACAATAAACGCAACCACCATTCCAAAAAGCAGGATAAAAATCTCTGCTCCCGTGAAATGGAACCCGAATTTCACGATTTTTAACAGACTGGCACCGAACATCACCGGAATTCCAAGGAAAAAGGAAAACTCTGCTGCTGCCGGTCTGGAACAGCCGATGATCATGGCTCCTAAGATGGTGGAACCGGATCTGGAGGTTCCAGGCACCAGGGAAAGCACCTGGAATAAACCAATAATTAAAGCTGTTTTATAGGTAATATCGCCAACCCGCTCAATTGCCGGACGCTTACCGTAGTTGATATTTTCCACCACGATAAATAAGATACCGTAAAGGATCAGCGCCGCCGCAACCACGTAAGCATTCATCAGATGGGCCTCCATCCAGTCATCAAACAACAGTCCCATGACAGCAGCTGGAACACAGGCTACCACCACCTTCATCCACAGGATCACCGTATGTTTTTTCAGCGCCACATCTCCCCACAGCGGGATCACTGCTCCTTTTACGGATCGTCCTCTGGTCCTGATAAACGGGTTCAGTTTGTGGAAATACAGCAGAACCACCGCCAGGATCGCCCCAAGCTGGATCACTACCATAAAGACGTCCTTAAATTCCTGTGTCACATTTAAGTGGATGATCTCATCCACCAGGATCATATGGCCGGTACTGCTGATGGGAAGCCACTCCGTAAATCCCTCAACAATTCCCAGGACTAAGACCTTTAAAATCTCAATAATACTCATGCTTTTCTCCTTCTGGTCGATAATTTTAGTTATGAATATTTTCAATCTGCCAGTCAATCGGCGCTGCCCCATGGCTCTCTAAAAACGCGTTGGTCTGACTGAAATGGCGGCATCCGAAGAATCCGCGGTAAGCAGACAATGGGCTTGGATGAGGCGCTTTCAAGATCAGATGCTTTGGATTCGTCAGCATCGGGATCTTGCTCTGGGCCGGTCTGCCCCACAACAGATACACGATCGGCCGGTCCTCCTGATTCACTGCCTCCAGTATCGCATCTGTAAACTGCTCCCAGCCGTGTCCCTGATGAGAATTCGCCTGGTGGGCCCGCACCGTCAATACCGTATTTAACATCAGCACGCCCTGCCTTGCCCATTTTTCCAGATATCCATTATCCGGTATGTAACAGCCCAGATCATCATGGAGTTCCTTATAAATATTCTGCAAAGACGGAGGAATCTCCCTCTGATCAGGCAGAACAGAAAACGAAAGCCCATGGGCCTGATGCTCATTATGATACGGGTCCTGGCCTAAGATCACCACCTTTACCTCTTTTAAAGGCGTCAGATGAAGGGCATTGAAAATGTCATCTGCCGGTGGATAGATCACCCTGGTACTGTATTCTTCTTTCACAAAATCGTATAATTCCTTATAATATGGCTTCCGGAATTCTCCGCCTACTGCCTGAAGCCAGTCATTCTGGATCGCTCCCATATAACCCTCCTTCAATTCTTATAAGGTTTTCAACATTGCCGATACCCAGTCCACAGAATTTTCTGCAACAGAGACAGAACGCTCATCGGTTTCTTCTGCCAGCTGGGCAAACTTGGCATTGACACGATAAAAACAGGACTTCTTATTAAAGCGTACTGTCTTCTCAAATGGCCACCGGATCACAGTTGGGGTCTTAAAGCCTTCTCCCAGCTCCAGTACCAGCAGCGGCCGGTTCACGGTTCCGGTCAGCCATCTGGTATATGCCATCCACTGAGGCAGATATCCTTCTTCGATATAAGAATCCGCATCAATGGTATTGCCACACAACGGTGCGCCGCAATGTGGACAGATATCGTCCGGAATCTCTCCCGGCTCCCAGATGTCCTTGGTGCAGGAACGGGAACACTGCCGCCAGGTCTCATTGCCGCAAGGCGCTGTGATCCGGCTGGCATCTAACCGGGACCGGAAAATTTCCGCGTCTGTGTTGGTAGTTACGATAAAATAATCTCTGCCCTCCAGACATTTTGCCAGGAGGTCATACGTCTCACAGATATCTTCCCGTTTGGATTTTTTCCACTCTCCTCCGATTCCAATGAGGATTTTCGCCGCATGTTTCCACTGCTCGCAAAAGCCTTCATGATCGGATAATGGCTGTTCTTCCTTTTTTTCCGGCTTTTCAATATGTTTTACCTGAAAATTCTTCAGTTTTTCTTCGATTTCTTTCTGATCCATCAGTGATTCCCTTCTCCAAGCGTGATCTTTATCAGATTTTTATCCATCATCAGCGTCCGGTTCCACGGATTTACGATCACTCCCTGGATATCTTCCACAGAAACCGCCGACCGGAATAACTGTCCCATATCTGCCATAAACGTAGACATAACGCTGCCGCTTCCCCGCAGTTCCTCATCAAAACCGGTAAATGCTATCCACCAGAGTCCACCATCCTTTGTCCGGATGGTCTGGAGCTTCATGGTCCCATCTCCAACCGGAGGTTCCACCGCCACGATAAACTGCCCCTTCTCCTGCATCCGCTTCCGGAGAACCGTCAGTGCGTGAGCCAATAACTCCTCCGTCGGCTCCTGCTGCAGCGCCAGGATCGCTTCCTCGATCCGCTCATTTCCCTGTAAGCCTTCATCCGTATGAACGCTTTTCTTTTTCTCCATCTATCTATATTCCTTTCCAGGCTGTCTCTTGCCTTTTCCTCACCTATTGTAACCTGTTCGACAGGAACTGGCAAGTAAATCGCGAAAAAAACGCATGGCGCAGTTTCTATCATGTTTAAAATTTTGTATGGAAGTCTTATGTTTGTCACCATTGTAGATGCCCTAGAATTATGATAAAATAAAAATATTATATTGTCCCTAAAAACCAACAATTAAAAATGGAGAATGATTATGAATCTTACATTTGATAAAAAGAAATGTATCCTTTTGGCCACCTGGCTCCTGATTGGAATCCTGTCTTTTACCGTCGTTGGTAAGTATGCCGCTGCGCCGGAATTCCACCAGGCAACGATTACTTCTCTGGATGAGAAGAAAAATACAGTGCTGGAACTGACCATGGCTGCTACAGCAACTTCTGCAGTGATCACCCTTCTGCCTGGTGATATCGGTACGCCGATTGCGGAAAAGGTGGCTGATTTAAGCGGTTACCTGCTGATCGTCCTATGTGCCATTTTCCTGGAAAAATACCTGGTGACCATCACGGGATACGCTGCTTTTAAGATATTCATTCCGGCCGCTTGTGTGCTTTTTGCTACCAATCTCTTTGTCAGCAACCGTAGCCTTGACCGTCTGGCGCGGAAATTACTGGTTTTTGGAATCTGTATTTTTCTTGTGGTTCCTTCCAGTGTGAAGATATCCGATCTGATCGAGCACACCTACCAGGCACAGATCGAAGCGACCCTGGAGGAAGCAAAAGGAACGGAAAAGCTGTTAGAAAACAACGCAGAATCTGAAGCCGCCAATCACGCATCCGGCTCAGCCGCTTTGGATAACCAGACGGATCAGTCTCAACAGATCACGGGGCAGTCTCAGCAGACCACGGAAATTTCTGGCTTCTGGCAGAAAGCAAAGGATGCACTATCTGGTGCGAAGGATTCTGTGGCCAGCGCTGTAGAGAATGTAACCCTCTCTTCCGAAGAACTGGTACAGAAGGTAGAGACCTCTCTCAGCCATTTCGTAGAAGCTGTGGCAGTGATGCTGATCACCTCCTGTGTGATCCCGCTTCTGGTATTGTTTGTTTTCTTCTGGCTGATCAAGATCCTTGTGGATGTGGATCTCTCCAGCGGAAAATTCCAGAAAGGAAATCCATTATGAAATATCACCGCATCATTACCCTGAAAAATGGCCAGGTAGCTGGAACCGCCGGAATCCTTATGGCTTTTGCTCCAGAACCAATGGATTCCAGGAATTGATCCTTATGCGGAAAGAACTTTAGAAGGGAACTATCATGACACGCAATACCCACACACAAACCTACGGAAATCCAGACTCTCCCATCGTCCTGGTCCAGCCAGTGGATGACCACGATCTGGAGGAAATGGAAGCGGAAGTTTCCGAAATCCAACGGCTAACTTCCATGGATTTTTGCCTGATTGCCGTAAAAGTACGAAGCTGGAATCAGGATCTGTCTCCATGGAAGGCACCTGCTGTATTTGGCAATCAGGACTTTGGCAATGGCGCAGCGGATTTTCTAAGAAACATTACAGAACTATGCTCTGATCCCCATAAGACCTATTACTTAGGCGGTTACTCTCTCGCCGGACTGTTTTCCCTATGGGCTGCCTATCAGACGAGCCTGTTTGCCGGGATTGCAGCGGCATCGCCGTCTGTCTGGTTTCCAGGATTTTTAGACTACGTAAAAGCCCACAAATTTCAATCTTCCTGTGTCTATCTAAGTCTCGGTGACCGGGAAGAACGGACAAAAAATTCAGTGATGGCTGCTGTGGGAGACTGCATCCGCGCCTATGATAACTGGTTGAAAGAACAGAAAATCCAGTGTACGCTGGAGTGGAACAAGGGAAATCATTTTCAAGATCCTGGGCTTCGGACAGCCAGAGCGCTTAGCTGGGTGTTAACGCAGCCACCCAGGACTTTATGACCTGGCGTCCACGCCATGGTATTTAAACATCCAGACCACTGGAACCATCGTGGAGGTTATCGTTGTGATTCTTCTGGTCGCCATGTGGATCATCAGACGAATAGACAAATAAATTTAACCCTGCGGTGATAGGAAGCGACATTTCTCGCATCCCACCGCAGGGTTCTTTTATATTTACCGCAAATAAATGGATTTTAACAACCGGATTCCACTTTCTGTCTTAAATACCGTTTCCAGCATATGCTGCACATTTTCTCTGGAATAACTGCTCTCTCCTGCGTTCACCAGGTAATCTGCCTCCAGCAGGATCTGATGATCGATCCCGTCAACTTCCGTATAGGTATGGTGATGGGCAACTAACCAGGAAATCCTCTTTACCTCTTCCTCCGCCACTGGAAGATCCCTGAAAAACTCACTGACCAGTGGCGGGCTCTCCAGTTCCTGTTTTTTTCCGTTGGCTTCCCCATACTTTTTTCTGCACAGTGGACAGGAAATATCATGAACCACTGCCGTCAGCTCCAAAACCTCCTGGGTATGGTCATCCAGTCCTTCCATCTGTCCAATGTTTCTGGCATAAGACCAGACTTTCAGAAAATGGTTGATGTCATGCTGGCTTCCCTGATAGAAATCAATCATCTTTTCGATAGCGTTTGATACGATCATGGATTCTTCTTCCTTTCTTTTATGTCGATATCTGTATCATCAAAATCAATACCAGAATCGTTATTTTCCAGAAATTCCCTTATAATCATCTGCGGTAGAATTACATTCTCCGGGATTGCACCCAAACTGCTTCCGAAACGCAGCCGCAAAACGGCTGGGATTGCTGAATCCGGTCATATCTGCAATCTGGACCATGGAATATTGTCCGCTCTGAACCAGGGAAAGGCTTTTTTCTGCCCGATATTCCTCCAGGTATCCGATGATTGTCTTTCCTGTCATTTTCCGAAACAGACGACAGCAGATTCCTGCATCTGATGAAAATCCCGGCAGATATTTATGAGGAAACCTATGATTATATGTTCATTTATTACCGTATAAACGATTTCACCTTAGATTTCGGCACCAGCGCCTGATACCCCTTCACGCTTCCGGTCTCCGGATCTTTGGTGCAGCATTTCTTCCACATTCGGGAGACCATGCCAGGACCCATACCGGTAAGCCGGAAGATCTCCTGGGGGGAACAGCCTCTGCGGTAGAGCTCCACGGCGCGTTTGCGGTTGCGGTAAACACAGCGCTGGCCTAAATTCATGGCAGACTCATCGACGTCCTGCCATGAATTTTCTTCAGCTGTGGCAGAAGAACCGGCTGTCACCGCTTCTTTCGAAGCTTCACGCTCTGGTTCCTGCGACTTATGCTTCATAGCCTCTACCTTCGCTTTCGCTCTGGCCGTTTTCCGAAGTTCCGGCTGTTCCGTCTGTCTCTGTTGTTCCGGCTGCTTCTGTTGTTCCAGCTGCTTCTGCTGCTCCGGCTGCTTCTGCTGCTCCAATGGCATTGCTTCCATTTTCGGTTCCATCGCCGTCTCCGTTCTGCTCTTCTCCTTCTTCATGGACTTTTCCCCTCTTTTTCTTTACGAGAACCACTCCAATGACCGCAGCTAAAACTGCCGCTGCTCCGGCTGCTGCCGCATATTTCCATGCCTGACTCTTCTTTAAGATCACGATGGTACCCTTGGCCGGAGCCGTAAATACCAGATAAGAACCATCCACTTCTGTATCCAGAAGCTCTACAACGCCGTCCTTTACCATTCCTGCCATCAGGCTTCCCCTGCCTTCTGCCAGCAGATGAAGGGTTACTTCATCCGGCACATCTGCTTCCTCTGGCACTGTCACCTCATAATCATAGGCTTTGCCCAGCTGATATCCCTCTGGTGCAGCAACACCTGTCAGAACCGTCTCTGTGCGGATCAGCTTGCTTCCCGGATAGAACTCGGCCTCTGCTAACAGGGATGCCATCTTGTCATCATCTGAAGCAATGGTGGTGTGATATGGCTGGTAAACGGCATGTACCTTGATATTGCCGGTGATGTTGCTTAAATCCACATCCTCCCACTGGTAATAATAGCCATCCTTCTGTGGAATCGCCGGGATCTCAGAAGCCTTTACGCTGCTGCCATATTCACAATAAATGGTCTTCACTGCATTGTCATCCACCAGGAAAGATACCTGTAACTGACGGAACCGATCCGGCATCTGCTCTAAAGCCATAAAATCATCATAGGACAGTCCTGTTGCCTGGCCGTCATAGGTGATCCCATCCACCGCTCCGATGCCGCCATCCACGTAATAGTTGCCTTCCACAGTACCATCGGTATCGCCATCTCCGGCAATGCTTCCGATCCACTCGCCGCCATCACTGGTCAGCGTGACCAGCGCGTAGTTTTCGTAGACATTTTTACCCCATCCGGTCACGCCGCCTACATAGTCATTACCGGTGACCATACACATGCTGTAATTCCGGCGCAGGACGTAATCACTGCTTCCGGTGATACCGCCTACATAATCGCCATTCGCAGAAGTGATATCACCATAATTCTGGTTGCTGATCAGGGCGCCCATATTGGCTTTGCCGACCACGCCTCCGATATAATCCCGTTTACCGGTGATATCGCCTTCATTTAAGCATCCCTGAACCGTTGCTTTGGCCTGTCTGACCGTGTTTAATGTCTTTTCCTGATCCGTATCCAGATCCTGCTCCGGATCCAGACTGACCTCCACACCGATGATGCCTGCGATACCACCTACCTGATAGTCCGCTTCAATGCTTCCCGTATTGACACAGGCATAGATCGTACCATCCGTTAATTCTGTCTGGTCATCATTATCTGACACATCATCAAACAGATCGTCATCATCCATCTTATCCCGGACCTCATCGGCCTTGTCGGTAATGGTATTACGGATCTGGTCGATCTGATCCTCCAACTGCTGTCTCTGGGCCTGGGTCTGGTCTTTGCCGCTCTTTAAGCTGTCCTGAAGAGAATCTACATGATCAGCAAGACTGTCGATCTTCCCTTCCAGCTCATCATCCATATTTTCCAGATCAGTCTTTAGATTGTTTCGGTTATACTTGATCTCATCCATCATCACATTGATATCTGAGGTCAGGTCTTCAATCTTATCACCAAAGTCCTCCACTCCGTTAACGGAATCTTCCGTAATGGAGCCCATCAGATCCGGAACCGCTTCGGATACCTTCTGCATATTTTCGTACAGCTGGGAAAGAAGCTCATAACGATGCTGCAGCCATGCCTTCAATGCGTCTGTATCCGTCAGATCGCCGTCATAGCGCTCCTTTAGTTCCTTACGGATAGCGTCAGAATCGTGAAGCAGCTGCTGAAGTGCGCGGACCTTACTCTTAGAAGAATCCTTTATCAGACGCAGATGCAGATGATCCAGGGTCTCCTGCATATCGTTGGTCGTAGAATCCAGGTCATTGTTCATCTTATCGATGTCTTCCCGGTATACATCCTTGTAAAACTTTCCGATGTCCCGTACCTGATCCATGTTGTCACCGATCTGATCCAGGCTGTCGGTACTCTTATTGGCTGTGTCATCCACCGTTCTTGCCAGAGCCTTGCTGATATCAGAAAGACTGTTTAACTGGCTGTTTAACTGGTCATACAGATCTTCCTCATGATCAATGGTCAGATATGGCTCAAACTGTCCTACGATACCGCCTGCGTCCTTACGTCCCCTGATATCACCCAGGTTATAGCACTGGCTGATGATACCGCACTGTCGTCCGGCGATTCCACCGATGTTATAGCCGATATGCTCATATCCCACGGTTCCGTAGTTTTTACAGTCGGAAATCTTACCCTTAGAATATCCTGCGATACCACCTGCGTCATTGACCTTTTCCTTCTGGACTGTTTCTTTGATCTTATCGGTGTTGATCGAAAGCTCACCGCTGTTAGAATCTTCTACTCCCTGATCAGAAGCGTTAATGTCGCCGTGATTTTCACACTGTTCTACCGTTCCGTCATTATTGCCGGTGATTCCACCGGTCTTATTATTGCCCGTTGTGACCGAATAGCTTTTACAGCCACGGATCACAGCGCCTTCTTCATTGGTTCCGGCGATTCCACCGATGGCTTCCTGACCGCTGACCATACCATGAAACTCGCAATTTTCAATCGTTCCACGATTGGTTCCGACGATTCCACCGATCTGCTTTTTGCTGCCATCCGGTTTTACATTGCCTTTTACGATCAGACCTCTTACCGCTCCGTCTGCTTCGATGTAACGGAACAGGCCAAGATTGGAACCAGAAATGGTAATATTGAGTCCACTGATCACATGGCCGTTGCCCTGAAAACTGCCGGCAAATACAGCAATCGGCTGGAAATCACTTCCATCTAAGCTGATATCCTGAGTCAAAACAAAGGTTTTTCCCTTGGAATAAGACTCAGATACACAGTTTTTACTCATCTGCACCAGATCATCCACACTGGTAATCACCACCGCGTTTTCATCGGTCACGGTCTCAGCCGCCGTCTCCACCTTTACATCTGCCAGCGCCAGAATCGGCTCCGCCTGTGACAGAACCAGGGTAGATGCCAGAAGGGCTGCGGTTCTTCTGCTGTTTAATTTCTGTCTTTTCATGATTCGGAAGCCTCCTCTTTTTCCTGTCCCCGTTTGCTGGATCTTGTCAATTCCGCCTTATCGATCAGCTTATCTCCTACTAACAGAAGCTGCGGCAGAACAGACATAACTAAAATAATGGAAATCAGCGCTCCACGTCCCAAGGTCTTACCTAAAGAAGCGATAGTCGCATTGGAAGTCAGCGCTCCGATGACGAATCCGGCACAGACCATCATCGTACCAGAAGTAATGATGGTTGGAAACGCCTGGTTTAACGTTTCTATGATCGCTGCCTTACGGTCTGTTATTTCTTTCCTGATCGCCATATAACGGCTGGTGATCACGATCGCATAATCAATCGTTGCACCCATCTGGATGGAGCTTACGATCAGGTAACTTAAGAAGTACATCTTATCATTGATCACATATGGGATCGCAAAGTTGATCCAGATACTTCCCTGAATCGTCAGTACCAGTAAAAATGGAAGTCCTGCGTTCTGGAAAGTAAATAACAGGATCGCCCATACGAACAATGCCGTCAGCACGCTGATCATGATGTTATCTTTCTGGAAAGAGTTGCTTAACTCTTCATTGCTGGTAGCGTCACCCACTACATAGGACTCATCATAATACTCTTTCACCATGTCACGGATCTCATCCACCACTGCAAAGGTCTCTGCGCCTTCTACGGCTCCCTTTAAGGTAAATACCATACGGTCGTATTTGTCGCCCTCCAGCTGCTCTCTGGCATCACAGATCTGCTGGTGCAGGTCATCGATCTCTTCGGATTTGTCATCGTCAAAATCGATTCCACCCTTTTCCTTCTGCTCATAGATAAAGTCTACCATGTCGATGATGGACACACGGTAATCCTCTAAATTCTTCATAAATGCACTGTACTGTTCATTTTCAAGAGCATAAAACTGATACAGCACCCGGCACAGATCCAGATCCACATCTGCCACCTCGGAAAATTCTCTTGGATTTAATTTGTCCACCAGAATGTATTTTCCATCATCGGTAACTTCTACATTGGCAAGACCTAACGCCGTGTCCACACGATCCATCTTCTCCAGACGGGCTAATATCTTGCCTTCCTTCTCATAATCACCCTTTGGAACAACAACCGCCATGGTATTGGTTACTTCGAAGGTCTTCTCGATCCGCTCTTTGGAGGCCAGATACTCATTCTTGATCTTGGAATCAATGGAGTTCTGGTCATAAATATAGGAACTCTTATTGGACAGAACTGCCGCTCCCGCCACGATCACTAAAAAGATCGGAATCGCGATAAAGCGGGTATGTACCACAAATTTGCCCCAGTAATTGATCTTTGGAACGAAGTTTTTATGCTTCGTGTTATCGATGGCATTGGACATCATCACAAGCAAGGCAGGCATCAGAAGGAATACGGATACCATACTCAGCACGATGGCCTTTACCATGACACGACCCAGATCCATACCAATACCAAACTCCATGAACATCAGGGCCACCATACCGGAAATGGTCGTTAAACTGGAGGAAGAGATCTCCGGGATCGCCTTACTCAAAGCTACCGTCGTTGCCTCTGTAGCTACATAATGCTCCCGCTCCTCCAGAAAACGGTGCAGGAAAATGATCGCATAATCCACAGACATGGCCAGCTGTAATACTGCCCCCACCGCATTCGTAACGAAGGAAACACTTCCGAACCAATAGTTCGTACCGATGTTTAAGAGCATCGATACTAAAAATACGATCGGCAGAATCGCGATCTCTGCATAAGTACGGGAGGTAAATAACAAAACTCCTAAAACGATAAAAACAACGATCACGCCGATCAGCTTCATATCTTCCTGAAGGGACTTGGCATCATCCTTGTCTACGGTCGTGTATACATAAGAAGAATATCCATCCAGCGAGTCCCTCACTTTTTCCATGGCTGTCTGGGACAGCCTGGTGTCCTCCGGCTCATCGAAGGTCAACGTATACAATGCGCTGGCATCCTGATAATAATCGGTTACTTCTTTATCATCGTAATCGTCATCAGATGCATCATAGAAATCCACGGCAGAAATGCCATTGATATTCTCCATCTCCTTTGCCAGCTGCAATGCCTTTTCGTAAGTAATATTCGTCACCATGATCTTCGCTGATCCAAAGGTGGTAAACTGCTCATCCATGATGTCCAGGCCCTGCCTTGTCTCGGTGCTCTCAGGCAGATAATCCGTCAGGTCATTGATCACCTTTACCTTTGACATGGAAAGCACACTGTAAATGCAGGCCAGAATGAACAATGCAATAAAAGCTTTCCGCTTATTGACGATAAAGCGGGCCACTCTCATCATAAAACTTTCCGGCTCTCTCTTCTCTTCCATATTTTCAGTCCTTTCTTACAAGTCTTTCATAACTGATAATGCTTATTCTCACTTGCCCTATTATGGCTAAATATGGTAAAATACTCAAGAATCACTTTTTTCATTTTGTTTCAAATGGGACATATTTTTATTTTTGTCCCACCATGTACAAATACGGAGGTTTGTTATGTCTAACCATTTGGAACCACAGGAAAAAATATCCGCCCGAAGAACCTACACACTGCTCCAGCAGGCATTTTTTAAACTGCTGACGGAGAAACCATTTGAGAAAATCACCTTAAAAGAGCTGTGCGACACCGCCATGATCCCCCGCTCTACCTTTTACCGGTATTTTGAGGATAAATACGATCTGTTAGGCTACTGCCTCCAGAATTTTTTTGAAAATATGGATCTGGACATTGATGTGATCTATCTGAAAAACCTGGATGCCATGAAGGATTACCTGGCTAAGACTTTAAAGGTATTAGACACTGCCCACGCCCTGTTCTCCAGAATCTACCGTCTGAACCGGGACGGCGTTTTTATGGATCTTCTGCGCTCCCTTCTGATCCAGGTTCTTACAGACAAATTAAAACAGGCGGAGAAGTCCGGCATTCACTGCCGAATCTCTACGCCTGTCTTTACCTATCTGCTGGCTGATTTTTATATCAGCGTGGCAAAATGTTATTTAGATTTTGATGGAGAGTTCTCCGCCGAAGATTTCGTTGAACATGTGGTGCTGTTTGCCAACAGAAACTTCTTTGAGTAAAACTCCTCGGAATAAAAACTCCTATTTATTGGACATCTTATCGATCGCTTCCCATAAACCGTTTAAGTAGGTTGCGCCTAATGCTCTGTCATACAGACCATAACCTGGACGGCCTACCTCGCCCCAGATCATTCTTCCGTGGTCTGGACGAACATAAACGTCATGTGGGCAGGTATCGTATACTGCCTTTACGATCTCGAACATATCCAGATCACCGGTGGAAGACAGATGAGCTGCCTCACGGAAGCATCTCTCGCCTAAGTACTTCACGTTACGGATGTGCAGGCATGCGATACGGTCCTTCTCACCAAAGTGGCGGATGATAGCCGGGATATCGTTAGCCGGGTTGGAACCTAAGGAACCGGTGCACAGGCACAGAGCATTCGCCGGTGAATCGTGTAACGCTACGATCTTATCGAAATCTTCCTGGCTGTGGGAGATACGTGGCAGACCGAAAATCGGCCATGCCGGATCGTCTGGATGAACTGCCATCTTCACGCCAACTTCCTCGCATACCGGAATGATGGCATCCAGGAAGTACTTGTAATTCTCACGCAGCATATCCGGGGTAATGCCCTCGTACTGCTTCAGAGTCTTCTCCAACTCTGCCAGACGCTCTGGCTCCCAGCCTGGAAGTGTAAAGCCATGGCTGTCCTCTGCGGTTTTCTTAACAATGTCAAGAGGAGTCATGTTGCCTAATTCCTTCTCATCGAAGTATAAGCTGTTGGAACCGTCCTCCTCGATCACACGTGCCAGATCGGTACGCAGCCAGTCAAATACAGGCATGAAGTTGTACACGATAACCTTAACGCCGTACTTTGCCAGGTTGCGGATAGTGGTGATGTAGTTCTCGATGTATTTGTCACGGGTTGGCAGACCCATCTTGATGTCCTCGTGAACGTTTACACTCTCGATCACTTCACACTCAAGACCTGCTGCATGAACGCCATCGATGTACTCCTTGCACTCCTCGTCTGTCCATACCTCGCCTGCTGCCTTGTAATCCAACAATCCCATGATGCCAGTCATGCCTGGAATCTGCTTGATCTGCTGCAGGGTGATCGGATCACTGTCTTTGCCGTACCAGCGGAATGTCATTTTCATAAATAAATCCCTCCTGAATAAAATGTTTTTCGTTGTCTGATAGTCTTATTATATCCCTTGTCTGCGTCTCTTGTCAACTAGTATACAAGTCTTTTTTTAAGAAATCCACCGGAATATCTGCACAAAATTTTCCTCTTGTGCCAGCTCCTGTTTTTCCTTACAATAAAAGTATCCGGCCAGCGGTTCTCCTGTCAGCTCCGACTTTTTGAACGCAGATAAGCATTCCCCCGCTTCAAGTGCGCGGAGCACTAAGCGGCGGGTGAGGGGGGATGCTTATGTCAGTGGG
>ERZ809074.1243-NODE-1243-length-34453-cov-11.517414_pt1 | contig 34453 bp, 18 predicted proteins | sample MGYA00520795_ERZ809074 | MGnify/ENA primary metagenome ERZ809074 (study PRJEB31570, sample SAMEA3212989) | Homo sapiens | biome: human-gut; feature: human gut; material: fecal | place: Sweden | collected 2011 ...
TAAACTACGGACTGTACGGTTATATTATAGTAGATTATTTCTTTGTACTGTTTCAAAAACAAAAACGTTATCCTTTTAACGTTATCGCGGGGATAGTGATTCTCGGATTGATCTATTTTGCGATGTGTTTCAACGGCGGAACAAGGGAAGTGACGTTTGCCTCCTATCCCTACGATCTGCTGCATAATCTGGGACACGCCAGCGGATTTATCGTAGGGATCATCTTCGGATTCTATGAAATGATCGTTTCTATCATTCAAACACATAGTCACAAAAACGATGCAATTTAAACTACTTCTTTTCCGATAAATAGAAGAGTGCGCTAGATTTTTCGACAGCGTATTCACACGAGTAGAGCGCGTCAGTCACGCAAAGCAAAAGAAGAGGCGCACACAGCGATTATCCGAAGTCGAAAGCGAAACTTTCCTATGTTCCCTTCCTCTTGAATTTATTGTTCGCTTGTAAGGCTCGTAAATTTCTCTTCAAAAAGTTTGTCTTTTGTAATATTCCTATTTTTGCAGATGATATTCCTCTTATAACGGCAGAGAATGTCGTCAAGATAACTTTGTTGTTTGTACTGTAAAAAAGTACGCGCTTTACAGATAATTTTTATAAAAAATTGTCTGTATCCTCTTGACAAGCGAAAATTATGTGCTATAATTGCCTGTATATCCGTGAACAAAAGCCCGAAAGAGAAAAGGAGTTTTAAGTTATGCCTGAAATCATCGCGCGCCGACAATTCGATCCGCTCTATATCTGGCTGGACATCGCGTTTCTCGTCGTATTTGCCGCGCTGCTCGTCATCAAAAAGAAATATGCGGCTACCATGGTAGGGCTTATCTTCGGAATCGTCTATATGCTTGTCGATTACGGCATCTTTCATCTCCTCTGTCATTCCCGCGAGATCTCCGAGGGATATAGTCTTTTTTGGGTACTGTTATGGATGTCGATGAGTTATGGATTCACCAATTTCGTATGGATATGGCTTTGGATCTCCAAAGACAAAAACCTCTTCGAATGGTCGCTTCTCATTTTAAGCTGGTGGATCTGCTGTCCGCTGATTACAGAAACCTTCGGACAGGGCGGCAATCCCGTCGTCATTCAGCGCACGACCGGCGCCTACCATGGATATATGGCGCTTATTCTCTTTGCGGGATACTTAGGACTGATCGTGTGGAATATCACGAGAAAGGATAAAACGGAACGGGTAAATATTCCCTGGCTGCTCGCCATCGGCATCCTCGTGCAGTTCGGCTGGGAAGCGGCTCTGCTTTTAGGCGGCATCCGCAGCGCAGGCTTCGAAAGCCTCTCGGCAAAATTGATGACGCTGGTCGTCAATTCGCTGCTGGAAACCAATCTCGGGATGCCCTATATTTACTTTATCTTTATCGCCTTTTCCGCAAAATTTACCGAACGTTTGCGCCGCAGGACGCTCCCCCTTTCTTTTACGGACAGAATCAAAGAAAACAATCTCGAACGCGTCAAGGAGGACGCACCCCGCGCGTATTTCGAATGAGTTTTCTAAAATATCATCTCAACACATACCTGCCCCCTTTCTTACTAAAAAAGAGCCTCTCTGCAAACAGTTGCAAACAGGCTCTTTTCGTTTAAAACAAGTCCATCGTCAGGTATTTTTCATCACCACCGATTCGATATTGTCCGCGATCGATTCCGCGGCGTCGAAACAGTTTTCGAAATTCCTATAAATATCCCGCCATTCGATGACCTCGCGCGTCGTCTGCGCTTCCCGCGACAGCCGGCGCACCGCTTCCGCATACAATCTGTCGCCCTTTTCTTCCAAATCGTTCAAGGTGATGACGATATCTTTGAGTTTTTCCGATTTTTTGAAATTGCGGAACTCCTTTAAAAGCCTGACCGCATTCTCGCAGCATTCGATGATCAGCTCCGCAAACGCGACCGCGTCCGCGCGAAGGGATTTGATGTCCGCCATATAGAGAAAGGCGACTACGCTCTCCACGCTGTCGGTGAGATTATCCGTAACGTGCGAAAGGCGAAATAGGTCGTCCCTGTCGACGGGCGGCAAAAATTCTTTGACGAGCGCCGTCGTCAGGTCGTGTTTTTCCATGTCGCATCTATGTTCCAAATCGTGCATACGGGAACGCTGTTCTTCCAATTCCTCGGGTTTGAAATCGACGAAAATGGATTTGAGAAGATTCGCTTCTTCCAAGGCGTAAACGGACATATTGACGAGGCTTTCGAAGTAATCAAAATTTTTCTTTTTGGTTTTCATATGCAATCTCCCGCTTGATTTTTCAGAAAATAAAGATGAACAGTTTAGTCATCAGAAAGCCGATCAGTCCGCAGCCCGGAAAGGTGAGAATCCAAGTGAGCACCATTTCCCTCGCCACGCCCCAATTCACCGAACGGACCCGCTTCGCCGCTCCCACGCCCATGATCGCCGTCGTTTTCGCGTGCGTAGTGGAAACGGGCATTCCCGTCATGGAACAAACCAAAAGTCCTGCCGTCGCGGAAATATCCGCCGCAAAGCCCTGATATTTTTCAAGTTTCACCATATCCATACCGACGGACTTGATGATTTTCATGCCTCCTATCGAGGTGCCGAACGCCATGACGAGGGAACAGACGACCATCAGCCAAACAGGCACGCTGACCGCCCCCATGGAAGTGCTGCCCTGTGCGAGCGCCAGCCCGAGCAGGAATACGCCCATGAATTTCTGACCGTCCTGCGCGCCGTGCATAAACGCCGTTCCGGCGGCGGCGACCACCTGCCCCTTATCAAAAAATTTATTTGCTTTGCGATAATTCATGTTGCGGCAGATATTTTGAATGAGTTTCGTCACCAAATACCCGAGCGCAAATCCGATGGCAAGGGAAAACACGAGTCCGAAGAGCACTTTCGCCCACTCCGCGCCGTTGACGCCGCTCAAATTTCCGTGCATGGCGATGGCGGAACCCGTGAGTCCCGCGATGAGCGCGTGACTTTCGCTCGTGGGGATTCCGAACGCCCAGGCGAGCACCGCCCATACGACGATGGCAAACATGGCGGCGCAAAGCGCAATCAACGCCTCCCGCGCGTCGGGACCGAAGTCTACCATATTATATATCGTTTCCGCCACTTTCGGTGACAACAGCGTCATGACGAGCACGCCGAGAAAGTTGCACACCGCCGCCATGGCGATGGCGAGGCGAGGCTTCATCGCACGGGTCGCCACACAGGTGGCGATGGCGTTGGGCGCGTCTGTCCAGCCGTTGACGAGGATGACGCCGAGCGTCAGGAGCGCCGTCACCCAAAGCGCCGGCGTCGTAGAGAGCTGCTGAATAAACTGGGATAATGTCATATCTGATGGATTCCTCTTTCTCCCGTCTGCTTCCCGCAACCGACAAACTCATTACTATCGGTTACATCTTTATTTTACACTTGTCCTTATCTTGTATCTTACACGTAAAATTATTGTAACATATTCCTTAAAAAAATCCAAACGTTTGCCAAAGAAAACAAAAAAACATTTGTAATAAAGTTGTAAAAAGTTTTTTATCTGCAAGGTCCCTTTACCGCCGCGTACGATTTCACAAAAAATTGCGGCCAAACCTATTGACAAAATAAAAAAATCGTGCTATAATAATATTAATAGAAGAAAATGTCTGTCCCTTTTGGGGGCGACAGGCTGAGGGAGTAATTTGCGGCTGCCCGGCGCGGAAAAGCGCAGGGCAAACGTAACGAAACCCGTCAATCGACGGCGCCATAAAGCCGTCCGGGTGGTTTTTAAAAAATGAGACTCATGCGTCGTGCATATTTTGTGCGGGGTATGGGTCTTTTTTTGCGCCTGCGCCCCTTGCCCCTCCCGCAGGAAAGCGTTTCTTCCCGACCGGTCTTTGTCCCTTTTATTTCATTTGTTTTCTATTATCATATTACAAGGAGTAAAGAACTATGATTTTCGCATTCATTACAGCCGTACTTTTTCTTGCCGTCATTGCGTTGGGCCTGGCGCTTCTTATCCACGCCCGCGTTCAGAGAAAAAAGAGAACGGGCAGGCGGGGAGCGCCTATCGCTCTCTCCATTCCCATGATCGCGGCGGGCGGACTGCTGCTAGTGATGATCCCCGGATCCTTCCACACCGTAAACGCAGGAGAAATCGCCGTTGTCAAAGAACTCGGCGTCATCGTCAACACGGAGCTTCCGGGTACTTATTTCGACTTTTGGCTGACCCGGAGTTATGAAAAATACGACGCCAAAGTACAACAGTTGGAAATTACCACTTCCGCCTATACTTCGGACAGCCAGCCCATGGAAATTTCCATGACCGTGCAGTTTCAGATCCGCCAGGATAACGTCAAGGAAATAGCGCTCAATTACGGCGGATTGGAAGCGCTCACCAATCGCATTCAAAGCGTCGCCATCGAACGCACGAAAGCCGAGCTTTCCAAGTACCAGGCGGAAAGGCTGATCGAACAGAGAAACACCATTTCCCCTTCCGTGGAAAAAACCATCTCCGACGCTATCGGCGATAAATATTACGTCACATTCAACAGCGCCGTCCTCACGGACATCACTTTCTCCGACGCCTTCGAGGCCGCCGTGGAAGCAAAAATGATGGCGCAGCAGGAAAAATTACAGGCGGAATACGAGAACGAAAAGGAAAGAGAAAAGGCGGAAACCGCCCTTTACGTCGCCGAACAAGAGGCGAAAGCCCTGCTCGCAAAGGCGCAGGCCGAAGCGGACGCTCAGGTAGCCTCCGCGAAAGCCGAGGCAAAAGGCATCATGCTCAAAAGCGTAGAGATCGCGCGTATGCTCGGCTACACCGTCAACGAAACGACTCAAACCGTGAAAGACGCCGAAGGCGAAACCACCGAAACGGTCTACACGATTGTTTACGACGAAACGCATACGGGCGCGGATATCGCCGAATACATGAAATACATCGAATATATCTCCAAATGGGACGGCAAGCTGCCCCAAGTCGTCACGGGGGACAGCGGCATCATGATCACGATTCCGGGGAGCGGCGACAACAGCGGCAACGGAGGAAACTGATCCGTCCGATTTATATAAAACAAAGCACGGCTTTCGGCCGTGCTTTTACGATTCTCTCGCCCATGGGTATTCCGTCTTACCCTCGCATTTCCCCGATTCTCTTTTCCCGAAATGTCGCGGACGCCGCGCAGGGAGGTCGGATTTTCCGCGTTCGGGAAAAGATTGCCGACCAATTTTTCCCCGCGGCGAAGGGATAAAAGCTTGGAATTTCGCCGTTCGCCGCCGCAAAAGCTTATCTCCTGCGCTTTATACAGTATACGGAAAAACAGACAGGCACGGGCAAAAATCCCAAAAAGCAAATCGCCATTCTCAGACCTCCCGCCAGCGTTGTTTGCGTACCTACCGTATACACGCCCTTTTTCTCCTTGACGAAGAGATCGGACGCTTCATAACTTGCGTAACGCAGCAAAAAGGCGTCGGCTTTTTCGGCATATACGATATTTTGTACGATATAGTAATCCATCTCCACCTGCGAGTTCTTCTCGTCTTTCCAATACAAAGATAAATTTTCATAGGTCATAAGTCCGTCTTGCGAATTGCGTTCGGCGGCCGTTCCGCTCAGAAAAAAGCCGTTTTCCAATTCGATTTCCGTCTTTTTGTTGTTCTCGCTGAGTTCTTTTACGGCGGCCGCTATATCGAAATAATATTCTCCTTTCGGCATCTCGGAAGGATAGTGATATCCCGTCGGAAGCTCCACTGTCTGCACGTAATGGCGAAAGTCCTCTTTCTCCGCGGAATACAGCTCGTCGCGCCAGATAAAAAGCGACGGAAAAGCGGAAACCATCACGAACAAAACGGCGACGACCGCGCTCGCCCAAGCGCCCGAAATCATACACTTTTTCAACAGCTTTCCATGGAATGAAAAGAGGCTTTTCTCTCTTTCGCTCAGAAGATATTTTTCGATTCGGTTTCGGTACGCCCGACATATTCCGAACGCGGCGAGGGCGGTGATCCAGATCCCCAGAATCGCAAACAGGGCCAGTATTCCGGAAACGGAATCCCATCCGCCCGCAATCCAGGCCACCCAGCAAACCACTGTAAGCCCCACGGGAATGATACCGAAGGGAAGAGAGAAAGCCGCGATCGTTCTGTACCGTTCCCTATAAACGTCCAATTTATACGCCGCGACGTCCTCTATCTTCTCGCCGTTTTCTCCGCTGTCCGAAACGAAGCCCAAGACGTTTTCCGAAAAAATATGCAGAAGAATGATCAGCGTCACCTTTCCCGCCCCAAACAGCACCGCGAACACGATTGCCGCCGCCACGCTTACGTACAGCCAAAACAAGACCGCTGCCGCCAGCAGGATCCACACGGCGACGGAAACGCCTCGGAGGACATAATTCCTGTTTCTGAAAGAGCGGCTTTGTTTTTTGAGTACGGCGCGGATATTTTTTTCGTTCACCGCCGCCCGTTCCTCGGGAGCTTGTTCTTTTTCCGCCGTTTCCGAACGCCTGCGCCCCGCGCGGAGGATCTCGTCGGAAGTGACGCCGTATAAATCCGCTAAAACGGGTATGAGGGTCAAATCGGGACAGGTTTTGTCCGTTTCCCAACTCGACAGCGTCTTATTGGATACGCCGATCTTTTCCGCCACCTCCTGCTGCGTATACCCGTTAGCTTTTCGGAGGGTAGCCAAAAAACCGCCTATCGTCTGTTTCTCCATCGCTCTCAAAATTTCCTTTTATGATATTCGTAATGCGCTTTACAGCTATTATTCTACCTTATCCCGACAAAAAAAGCAATAACGAAGACCGCGATTTTGTCTGAGAATCATAGAATTTTTTATTTACGCACATAAAAAGACGGGCATCCCCGCCCGCCTTTTCTTCCGTCTTTGTTTTTCCCGATTTTCGAAATTCCCCTTCAACGGAAATCGACCGTAAACGTCGTTCCTTCCCCGAGCTTGCTTTTCACCTCTAACTGCCATCCCGCCTTGCGGCAGATCTTCTTCACTACGGCAAGTCCGAGTCCGAAGCCGCCGTTTTTGCCGCTGTGCGATTTATCCACCGTAAAAAACCGATCGAAAATGCGTTCGAGATTTTCTTCCGCGATGCCTATCCCCGTATCCGCGACCGTCAGGCGGGGATGCCCGTCCTCCGTGCGCTCGACACCCACAAAAAGGCTGCCTTCCTCCTTATTGTAACGCACCGCGTTGCGGATCAGATTCCCCAGCACCTCGGCGAGCCGCTCGTGGCGGCTCATCACCACAATGTCCGGCTCGATTTTCTCGGATAAGACGATGCCGCGCTGTGAAATCTCCGGCGCCAGCACGTCGAGCGTTTCCGCCGCCAAACGGGAAACGTTGACCTCGTAAGCGGGAAGCTCGTCGTTGTCTATTTCGTTGTAATTGATGATGCAGGCGATGAGTTTGGAAAGTCTGTCGCTCTGCTTCACCAGCGTCGCCGCGGCGGTCCTTGTCTGCTCCTCGTTGAGTGCGCCGCCGGCGAGAAGCTCCGAATATCCGCGGATGGAGGTGAGCGGCGTATTCATTTCGTGCGTGATATTGGCGATAAAGTCGTTTTTGGAACGCTGGGCGCGTTCCACGAGCGCCTTTTCTTCCGAAAGCTCCGCAAATTGCTCGGTGACTTCGCGGTTGCGCCTGTTGAGAATATCCGCGATCGGCTGCAACTCGGAATATTTCGTGGAAATTTTCAGATTGAGGGAGGCGTCTTTCGCCAATTTGCGCACGGGACTGATGATATACTCCGTTTCAACATAGGTAAACAAAAGACAGACGAGGAAATCCAGCAGCAGAAACCAGGCGAGCGTGGGCAGATTTTCTTTGAATACCCGCCATTCTGAAGAGGTGAGCACCGAAATGCGTACGAGATAGTCCGTCCCGTCCGCCGCGGCGATCCTTCGGCAATAATAAATCATATTTTCGCCCAGCGAGCTGCTGCGGCGCACGGAATAGCCCTCTCCCCGCGAGAGCGCGAGGCGAACTTCCTCCCTGTCCGCATGATTGCCCAATTCCTCTTTTTCACTGTCCGCCAGCACGTCGCCGCCGATATTCAAAAAGGTGACGCGAAGTCCTGAAAGCTCTGCGGAAAAGCGATCCGCGCCCTCTTCGTCGAGCGTATATTCCTTGATGTCAAACAGGTTCATATATACTTTCAGATTCTTCTCCGTGCCGGCGATTAAATTGTTGTAAAACACCTGCGTGGAAAACACCGCATAAATCAGCAGCACCACCGCCATGATCAGCTGAGAAATCCACAATATTTTTTTACGCATTTCTTTCTTGTCCCCCCGTATTCCGCGAAGGAATTTTCTCGATAAAAAACGGATAGACGCACACCTGCCCTACCCGTTCGAAACTCTTATCGCTTTTTAAATCTGTATCCTACCCCGAATACCGTTTCGAAATTATCTATTCCCATTTTTCTCAAACGAGCGATATGATTATCGAGCGTCCTCGTTTCCGTATCGACGTATCCCCATATCTCGGTGAGGAGGGCGTCGCGCGAAAGAACGATGTCGGCGTTGCGCATACAATATTTCAAAAGCTCGAATTCCTTTTTGTTGAGTTCGAGCGGGCGTCCTTGCAGCGTCACGCTCATCGTGTCGCTGTTCAACTCCAAATCCCCTATTTTGATGACGTTGCTGCCCGCCTGACGGCGGAGCGCCGCGTGCACCCGCGCCACGAGTTCCATGACGCCGAAGGGCTTTGCGATATAATCGTCCGCCCCCATATTCAACCCCGTCACCTTGTCGCCTTCCTGCCCCAGAGCGCTGAGCATGATGCAGCAAACGCTGGGATACCGCTCCTTGACGAATTTCAGCACTTCCAGACCGCTGCCGTCCGGCAGCATGATGTCGAGAAGCGCCACGTCGGGCGATTTTTCCTTCAATCCGCTCCTAAACTCCTGAATACTGCCGAAAGTGCGGCAGGTAAGCTGCTCCCTTTCCAGCGAGAATTTGATGAGTCCCGCGATGCTGCTGTCGTCTTCCAGAACGTAAATGGTACCTTTCATAATTATTTACCTCGGGGAATACTCCCTCCGACGGGAACGTTTCAGATATTGTCGGTACTGTGCGCGATATAATTGAGGTGATCTCCGATACGTTCCAGATTAGAAACCAAATTGATAAACACGGCGTTGTTTTCGGGCCGGCATTCTCCCCGCCCCATCCGCGCGATGTGGTCCGCGATCAGATCCCTGCGCATATTGTCTATCTCGTCCTCCACCTTGTCCGAATCCGCCATCAGCGTGTAATCCTTTTCGAGGGAAATCCGCTTGACCAAATCGTACTGCTTGCGCAGCAGATCGTACATGGCGGCGATCTTTTCTCCCACCACCGAAGAAAAGACCAGACTGTCGTTGACCTCTTTGCGCGTATATTTGGTGAGATTATCGGCAAGTTCGGCGATACGCACGATGTCCCCCACGTCGTTATGCAGGGCGGAAACCAGCTTCTCGTCGCCAAGAGAGATCCCGCTCGCGGAAATCTGTACGAGATAATCGCTGATCTGCTCGCTCAGGCGGGAAATATTCTCGTTCGAAGCAAGCACCTTGTCCACGGCGGAAAGATCCCGCTCCACAAAGCCGTCGAACGCCGTCTGCAAGCTCTCCATCGCCATATCCGCCATGCGGAACGTTTCCTTCGTCAGCTGATTGATGGCGAGCGCGGGCGTCGAGAGGAAACGCTTATCCATGAAAGTGATCTCGCCCTCGACAGGCGCTTTGACCTTCTTGTCGGGAACGAGGAAGGTAGCCATCCTGACCAGGCCTTTTGTAAAAGGCAGGAACAAAAGGGTGCAGATGGTGTTGAACGCCGTATGGAACATGGCGATCTGCGTGGCTTCGGAGGAAAACCATCTCCCGAACGTCATATCCTGGAAATTCGGCCAGCACAAGAGCAGCACCATGAAGATGAACACGCCGAACACGTTGAAGAGCAGATGCACGATACTCGCGCGGCGCGCGTTGACGCTCGTCCCGATGGAGGAAATCAGCGCGGTGACGCAGGTGCCGATATTCGAGCCTAAAATGATATATAACACGGCGTTTCCGCCCCCGCCGATGACGAGTTTGTTCGCGGCCATGGTGATGATCACCGAGGTCACGGCGCTGGACGACTGCACCAGCGCGGTGAGCACGATGCCGAACGCAAGCAATAAAAAGGGATTTTCGATCGCCGTCAAAAAGCGCTGCACGTTGACGTCGTCCTTATAATACACCATCTCGCCCGACATGACGCTGAGCCCTATAAAGACAAGCCCCAGCCCCGCCAGAGCAAGCCCGCAGATCTTTACCTTATCGTTTTTGGAAAACATTTCGAGCGCCATGCCGATAAAGGCGAGCGCCATGAAAAAAGTCTGAATGTCCAATGCCTGCAAGGCGACGATCTGCGCGGTGATCGTGGTGCCGATATTGGCGCCCATAATGACAGCCGCAGCCTGATTCAATGACATGATCCCCGCGTTGACGAAGCCGACCACCATGACCGTCGTCACGGCGGAACTCTGCACGACCGCCGTCGTCACGGCGCCCATTCCCACGCCCACCAGCTTCTTCTCGGAAGTCTTGTTGAACAAAGACTTCAAACTGTTGCCCGCCAACTTTTCCATGTTGTCCGAAAGCAGCTTGAAGCCGAGGAGAAAAGCCCCGCAGCCCGCGAGAATCTTAATCACCGAATATACGTAATCCATTATTACTCCCTTGTAAAAACATTACACCCGTATTATACAACTCTTTCCTTTTACCTTTTTAATTATATAATACCTCGCGGCGAATGTCACCTCAAAGTTGTAATAAAATTGTAAAAATTTCAAAAAAATATCGAATTTTGCGTTTTTTATCGATAACAGGTTATCAATATCCGTTCTCGGTATTGACATGAACTCCCGTGATGGAAAAAATCACCCATTCCGCTATATTGGTGGCGTGGTCGCCGATCCTTTCGAGGTACTTGGAAACCAACATCAAATCGAGGGCGCGTTCGGCGAATTGTTCGTCCTTTCTGATGCAGTCGAAGAGAGCGTTTTTGGCGCCGTTGAACAAACCGTCCACTTCGTCGTCCGCCTTGCAGACCTGTTTGGCGAGGTCCAAATCCGTATTCGTGAAGGAAAGCACGGCGCTGTCCACCATGCGGATCACCGCTTCCCCCATTCTGTCCACGAAGTCGATATTGTAAGAGGTTCCCGTCCGTCCTCCCTTCGTGATAATTTCCGCGATGTCCGCCGCGAAATCGCCGATCCTTTCCATGTCCGTTATCATCTTCAAAGCGGAGGAGATCATACGCATATCGGTAGCCACGGGCTGCTGCGTGAGGAGCAGCTTCAAACACAGATTTTCGATGGTGCGTTCCGCGTCGTCGATGATGCAGTCCTTGTTGATGACTTCCTGCGCCATGATAAGATCGTCCGTGCGGAGGGCTTTCATGGTGTTTTTGATGGCGTCTTCGATGTCGGACCCCATCTGCAACATATTCATTTTCAGTTCTTTTAACTCGCTTAAATAAGTCGTGCGCATAGTATCAGCCGAATCTCCCCGTGATATAGTCCTCCGTCCGCTTGTCTTTGGGAACGGAGAATATTTGCTGCGTACCGCCCATTTCCACCATTTCTCCAAGGAGGAAAAACGCCGTCTTATCGGAAATGCGCGCCGCCTGCTGCATATTGTGCGTTACCATGACGATGGTAAAATTTTTCTTTAATTCGGTGCACAGTTCCTCTATCTTCCCCGTCGAGATGGGATCGAGCGCGGAAGTGGGTTCGTCCATCAGGAGGATCTGCGGCTCGACGGCGAGCGCCCGCGCGATGCAAAGGCGCTGCTGCTGTCCGCCGGAAAGACCGAGCGCGGATTTGCCCAAACGGTCTTTGAGTTCGTTCCACATCGCCGCGCCTTTGAGGGAATTTTCCACGATGCCGTCGAGATCGGACTTTCTCCGAATGCCGAACGTTCTCGGACCGTACGCCACGTTGTCGTAAACGCTCATGGCGAAGGGATTGGGCCGCTGGAACACCATGCCGACGTTTTTGCGGAGCATGGCGAGATTCAGGCTCTTTTCATAGATGTTTTGTCCGCCGATCTGGATGACTCCTTCCACTTTACACCCCTCGACCAGATCGTTCATGCGATTGAGAGATTTCAAGAGAGTGGATTTGCCGCAGCCCGAGGGACCTATCATCGCCGTTATCTGTTTTTCGGGGATGGTCATATCGATATTTTTCAACGCCTGAAAATCCCCGTAAAAAAGATTCATTTCCCTGATCTCGATGGCGACATGGTTGCCGAATATAAATTTGTCGATCGTTTTCATATCGTCTGTTTCCCTTCCTTTCCTCTGTAAATTCTCTCACTCCTCCCGCCGCTCGCCGTGTCCGTTGCGCGGCCCGAAAAAATCGTCGCTTTCGCTTCCGCGGGCGCCGTCGTTTCTTCGCCCGCTTCCTCTTTTTCTTTCGCTTTCGGCTTGCTGTGTTTTTCGACTTTCGAATCGCCCGACATCTTCCTCTTGATTTTCTTTTCCAATAAGGTGACCAATAAGTTGAGGCATACGACGATAACGAGAAGAACGAACGCGGTGGCATAGGTTTTTTGAAGGCTCGTCTGCCCGAATTCGTCGGTAATGCCCGAGCTGGACAGATTATACATGAGTACGGCAAACGTAGACCCCGGCGACAAATATCCGTCCGGCTGCAAGTACGTGGCGCCCGCCGTATAGATCAAAGCCGCCGATTCGCCTACGATTCTGCCTACGCTCAAAATCACCGAAGTGACGATGCCGCTCAAAGCGGAGGGCAGCACGATCTTGAAAATCGTCCTCACTTTCGAAGCGCCGAGCGCGAGCGACGCTTCGCGCATACTGTCGGACACCTCCCGCAAGCTCTCTTCCGTGGAGCGGATGATGGTGGGCAGAATGATCAGCACCATCGTCAGCGCCCCCGCCAAAATGCAGCGCACTTTTAAAATTTCCACGAAGAATACCATGCCGAAAAGGCCGAAAACGATGGACGGGATTCCCGAGAGCGTATCGATAAAGAGGCGGATACATTTGATCAGTTTGCTTCCCTTCTTGGAGTATTCGTTGAGAAAAATGGCGGCTCCGATGCCTATCGGCAGCGCGATCAACAGCGTCATGCCGATCGTCATCGCCGTGGAAACGAAGGCGGATTTCAGCGTCGCGTTGGAATTCGTAGCTGTGCCGAACATAAAATTCCAAGTCAGATTGGGAATGCCTTTCACCGTGATAAAGATCACCATGACGCCGAGCACCGCGATGACGGCATACGCCAAAGAAATACAGACGTATTTAAAGCCCTCCTGAACGGCTCCGCCTTGGCGAAATTCATAGGGCGTCCTTCTCGCCTCCGTCCGTTCTTTCAGTCTTTTGGAAAAGAGCGAATCGCCGCCTTTTTTCTCCCTCTGCATGAGTCCCAATGCCACATTGATGAGCAGGATGAAGCAGAGCAATATGAAGCCGACCGCAAGCAAAGCCTGATTCCACAAGCCCGCGGAATAGGGCATTTCGGAAACGATGAGCGTCGTGAGTGTGCACACGCCCTGAAAAGGCCCCGTGGGGAGCCAATTGAGGGAATTGCCGATGACCATCTGGACAGCCATCGTTTCGCCTACGGCTCTTCCGACACCGAGAATCAGCGAGGAAAAGATCCCCTTTTTGGCGGCGGGAACGCAGACTTTGAACACCGCCTGCGCTTTCGTATTCCCCATCGCCAGCGCGCCTTCGTAATACTCTTTGGGGATCGCTTCGATGCTGTTTTTGGAGATGGAGGCGACGGTGGGCAGGATCATCATGGAGAGTACGAGAACGGCGGCGAGAGGTCCCATTCCCGACTGCGCGCCGGATATTTTTTGCAGCAGGGGAACAAGCACCTGTAAGCCGACGAAGCCGTAGACGATGGAGGGAATCCCCGCCAGGAGATTGATGAGCTGTACGTAAATCCCCTTTATTTTTTTCGGACAATAATAGACCATGAAGATCGCCGCGCAGACGCCTAAAAAGCCGCCGATCAGCACGGCGCCCGCGGTGACGACGACAGAAGAAAGGATCGCGGGAAAGATGCCGAAAGCGTCCTCGGGAGGAAGCAGGCCGTCCGCCCAGTGGCTTCCCGCCCAAATCCGTTTGAACAGGAAATTAAACAGACCTACTTCCCGAAAGACGGGAATACTGACATACAGAAGGTAAAAGACGATCGTAAAGACGGCGACAATGGAAAACGCGGCGCAGACAAAGAAGAGCACCTTTGCCGATTTTTCCGTATTCGATTCGTTGGATTGGCGCGAAACGGGGGCAATCGCCGCCCCCTTCCTGCCCTGTGATAAAAATTTTTTCATGACGCCTACCGTTTAAGCGGAAATAATTTGCCGAGCCGTATCGGCCCCTTTTGCTTACGCAACCGTGATATATCCTTTCGCTTCGACGATTTTCTGCCCGTCCGCGCTCATGATATACTCGATAAACGCTTTGGCAACGGCGCTGAGTTTATCCTCGGACTGATAGACGATATTGAAGGGACGGGAAAGTTCATAGGTACCGTTTTTGACGTTGGCTACCGTGGCGTCCACGCCCTTGAATTGAAGAGCCTTTACGGTGTTGTCCATGGAACCCAAGGAAATATATCCCATCTGATTTACATTGCCCACAATCGCGGTTTTTACGGCGTCGGTGCTTCCCTGCTGGGTAATGACGCTCGCAAGCGTCGTCAGGGATTTTAAAGTATTCCCCTCGGAATTTTTAATGAGTTCCCCGAAAGCATCCCTCGTGCCCGAGCCCGATTCGCGGGTAATGCCCGCGGTGATGGCGGACTGAATGGCGGTCCCGTTCGCATAGAGTTCGTAGACTTCTTCGGACGTCACGTTCGTTACGGCGGATGCTTTGTTTACGATGAGCGCGATGCCGTCCGTGGCGATCTGCTTGCTGACGACGCCCTTTTCCGCATCCTTCAATTTGCGGGAAGCCATGCCGAAATCGTTGAGTCCCTTCTGAGCGTCTTTGATGCCCGTCCCCGAATCGCTGGTCGTAACGGTAATTCTAACTCCGCTGTTCTTCTTTTCATACGAATCCGCAAGCGCACTCATCAAAGGAGCGACGGACGAGCTTCCCGTAATATTTAAGCTCTTACTCGATGTGCCTGAATCTGACGTACCTGAACCTGACGAACCCGAATTGTCGTTGCCGCCGCAGGAAGCAAACGCCGCCATCGTACCGATTGAGATTGCCGCCATTGCAATCGCCATGAATTTTCTCGATTTCATAATTTTTTTATCTCCTTGTTGCTTTGTGCCTATATCATAAGCCTTGCTTGTAAAAAAAAACGCATTATTTTGTAACAAAATCGTAATAAATAAGTCTTTTCTTTGTTACAAGTGTAACTTATTTTTTACAACTCCTCGTTTTTACGTTCAAACGGACTTTTACTTGCCTTTTTCTCCCGGATATGATACAATGAAAAACGTTGCAATCGCAATATCGAAACCGATTGTAATATACTTTTTTTCTCTTTGGTAGTCTTTGCAAAAGAAGGGTTTTTATGAATCACGCTCCCGCGGCAAAAAACGCCGCCTTTCGTTCTGCCGTCCGAAAATTTTTCGGAAAATGGAATCTGTTTGAAATTCTGCTCCTTTCCATAAGCCTTGCCGCCACCGCGACGATATTTTTTCTCGGCAGGGAGAAAAATCCCTGGTCGCTTTTATCCTCCGTTTTCGGAATCGTCTGCGTAATTTTCACGGCGAAAGGCAATCCCGTCGCGCAATATCTGAGCATCGTTTTTGCCGTCTTTTATTCCGTCGTATCTTATCAATCGAGGTATTACGGCGAAATGCTCATTTATCTGTTCCTGATGATTCCCATTCACGTCGCCTGTATCGTATCCTGGATACGTCACCGCCGCGCTCCCGAATCTGCGGAAGTGAGGATCAACTCCCTTTGCGCACGGGAATACCTCCTCCTGGGAATAGCGGACTGCATCGTTACCGTCGCTTTTTATTTTCTGCTGAAAGCGCTGGGCACAGACGAACTCATCGTCAGCACGATTTCCCTCGTATCGAGCGTATCCGCCGCCTATCTCATGCTTCGCCGAAGCGAATATTATGCGGTGTGTTTCATCGTCAACGATATCATTCTGTTGATTTTATGGGGGCTGCGGGTCTATCATTACGGCGTTTCCTCCCTGCCCACCCTCATTACATTCGTCGTTTTTCTCATCAACGACGTATACGGCTTTCTCGCCTGGCGAAAAAGGCGCCGGCGGCAGAACGCGGAAGAAAAAACGCCGCTTTCCGGCGAGGGACGAAACATTCCCTAAGCCTTGAATCCGATAAAACGCAAGCGTTTCCTCTCTTCCTATGCGTTCGGGAGCAGACGTTTGAGAAAGTCGAAAACGCGGAATGCGAAAACGGGCGGAAATTTCCGTCCGTTTTTTATAAAAAATTTAATTTCCGTCCCTTTACAAAAGCGCCGGTTTATGATAAAATAATAAAAAAGATTTGGCGAAAGGAGAAAAAGATGCTTTACACCATTGAAAACAAAGTTCTGAAAATAGCGGCGGACACTTCGGGCGCACAATTGCAGTCGATCTATTCCAAGACGACGGAAACGGAATATCTCTGGCAGGGAGATGCCGCCTATTGGTCGGGCAGGGCATATAACCTCTTCCCCATCATCGGGAGAATGTATAAAAACACCTATACCTATGCGGGCAACAACTATTCTCTGCTCTGCCACGGCATAGCGCGCTATCGTTCCTTCCAGCTCGCCGACCGCACCGCGACAAAACTCGTGTTTCGCCTTACGGAAGACGAGGACTCGCTGAAAGCATATCCCTTCCGCTTTATTTTTACCATCTCTTACGAAATCAAAGGCGCAAAATTGGAAATCACCTACAAAGTGGAAAACACCGACGAGAAGGAACTTATTTTCGCGCTCGGCGGTCATCCCGGTTTTAACGTTCCTTTCGCGCACGGAAACTTTGAAAACTATTATCTCGAATTTACCGAGCAGACGAGAGTCGCTCTGCATACGCTGTCGGAAAAAAAGTTCATGACGGGAGAAACGCTCCCGCTGCCTCTCGCGAACGGCACGCGCCTGCCCTTGCAGCACGAGTTGTTCGACAACGACGCCGTCATTTTGGGAAATACCTGCCGCAGCGTTTCTTTGAAAAACAAGGCGGATTCCCGCTCCGTCACCTTGCGTTATCCCGATTTTAAATATCTCGGAATCTGGCACACGCCCAAGACGGACGCGCCCTTTGTCTGCGTGGAACCGTGGTCGGCTCTGCCTGCGACGGACGGAAAAATCGACGCCTTGGAAAACAAAGCGGACATGAACCATCTCAGGGCGGGCGGCGTCTATCAGACGACTTGGAGCATCGAACTTTCCGAATGAGTTTGCATTGAAAAGCGGCGCAAGACTGAGAAACGACATAGAAACGCGCCGCCACCGCCCCTAATCGAAAAATTCCTCTTTTTGCGCGGACAAGACGCGTTTTTAGAAATACGTTTTACCCGCGCGACAATTTCCCGACTGCTTAAAAAGAAACGCCCCGCCTTTCCGGACGGGAACGTTTCTTTTTTTATCGGCACACAGACAAACTCAAAAGGAATAGAGATCGATTTTCCTCAGGCAAGGAGCAGGGAGAGAGTATCAGCGCCTCTTCGCCCGAAGAGCGGGAACAGTTTGACGCAAAACTTGCCGAAAAGCTCTGCGACTGCGTTGCCTCGACACGCTTTGCCTGACTCTGAAAATTTTTTTTGCGCCCACGATTTGCAGTTTCTTTTTATGCAATATTTTATACAATTATGCCAAACATTTTTTATTTGTCTTTTTCATGCCAAAACTTAGCGATACGGCGAGAAATTTCACTTTTTTTAACGTCGAACAGCCGACGTCTTTTCCGTTTTTTTCCTTATTGGAAGCGTTTTGACGCAAAGCCCCCTCTTTTTGCTTATATCATCTATAAGTTTTTTTTATTTCATTCAATTTTCACGAAAAAAAAAGCGATTTCAAAATCAATTTTTTCAATTTTTGCCAAGATTTTAATTGACAAAATGAATGGTTGTGATTATAATTATTAACATATAATAATCATCATTTTATCACAATCGTTTTTATTGAAGCCGATGATTGTTTTCTCTTATACTTTGCAGCGATAAAATATTTTAACGTAATCGGTGTTGTCCTTACCTCGTTTTTCTGTTTTTCGCCCATGACACATAAAAAATCTTTTAAGGAGTGTAATTATGAAAGACAAAAAGAAATGGAAGAAAATCATCCCTTTTGCCTTGTTGGCCCTGGGAACGTCGACGGTCGCCGTCGCCTGTTCCAAAAAACCGGTTTCGGAGATCGGTCCCGAAGCGGGGGCTTACTATTACGACGCCGATAACGGAGAATATTTTATTTACCTAAACGGGGAAAATAATTTCACATTCATGGTGAAAGACACTACGGAATCGGGAAGCTATACCCTCAACGACGACGGTACTTTAAATTTCAATTTCTCCTCCGACGAATATTCGGACGTCACGGCGACGTGGGAGGACGGAGTACTTACGCTGACCTACGGAAGCGATACGATGCGCTTTTTGAAAAAGGTCAATTATAACGTTACCTTTGATACAGACGGCGGAAGCGCGGTGAGCACTGCCGTTGTTTGGAACGGCAGAACGCTCGCAAAGCCCGCCGATCCCGTAAAGGACGGCTATCATTTTATCGGTTGGTACACGGATCCTTCCCACAAGACGCTGTTCGCGTTCGGCGCCACGCCGATCGTCGAAAACATCACGCTGTACGCCTGTTGGGAGAAAGCCATCGAAGCGCAGTCGGAATATACGATTACGCTCGATTTCGGCTACGACGAAAAAGTGGAAACGATGACGACCATCAGCGGTAAGCTCTTCGACGTTGCCGAGCCTACCCGCGCCGGATATACGTTTAAAGGTTGGTGGCTCAGCGATTACGAAGACGGCGAAAAGCTCACCGCCGCATACGACGAAGACACCGCTTTCAATGCGAACAGGACCCTGTATGCCGTCTGGGAGGCATCGACGAGCTCGACCGGCGCACCCATGGTTGAGGTGAGCTCGACAAAGATCTCCTGGAACAAACAGTCCTCCGCCGCGAAGCTCCGCATAGAAGGTCCTCAGGGATTCACCGCCGTTGACGAAACGATCGGCGCGACGGCGGGGACTTCCTACGCGCTCGATTTTGCCGCGCTTCCCGCGGGCGATTACACGATCAGTCTGACAGTCGGCAGCGCGACTACGACGAGATATTACAGGAATAAAGCGCTCGGGAGAGTGTGGCAGTTCTCCGTCGTCGGAAAATCCCTGCTCGTCTTCAACTCGGTGGAAAACGCCGAAAAATATATCGTAACCGTCGATTGCGGGGACGACGGCCACGTTCACGAAAATTTTGACAACGGCAATTCGACCACTTTCAATTTTGCGAACTGCAAAATGCAGGAAGGCGGCATTCAATTCACCGTTACGGCAAAGGCGTACGGATACGCCGATTCCGTCGCGACGACGTTCGTATATAACAATATGCTCGGCAAAGTGACGGGCTATTATTTGGACGAAGAAACGGACACCCTCCTTTGGGACGGCGTGGAAAACGCCGCGAGTTACGTCGTGAGCGTAAACGGCGGCACTCCCGTCGACATCGGAAACAAAACGAGTTTCAGTTTAAAGAACTATTCGGGGAACATCGCCGTGAGCGTCTATGCAAAGACGAGCGGTTATAATTCCCCCGACGCCACTACCTATTCCTATACAAAATCCATTTTGGCCACTCCTTCCTCTATCGCCATCGTCGGCGATACCCTCCGCTGGAATGCCGTCGAAGGCGCCTCTTCCTACGAAGTGCAGATCGGCAGTCAAATCTTCAAGGTGAACGGCACCTCGTACGATCTCTCTGCGGAAGGCACGGGAATCGAATGGACAGAAGGCGGAGATTATCAGATTTCCGTGAGAGCTCTCGCCGCGAATACTGCAAACGACTCCCTTTGGAGCGACGAACTCGACGCGCGCTATTACGCTCTCTATCAAAGCATGACTTATAATCGCAACACCGTTTTCTGGCGCGCGGTGATCGGGGCGACGAAATACGAGGTCAAAGTCAATGACGGCGCCGCCGTCAGCATCACCGACGGCTCCACTTCCGCTTTCGTCGAACTTACCCAAGGCGGCTATAACACCATTTCCGTCCGCTTCTTCGACGGCGAAACCGCCGGCGAGTGGGTAACGTTGGAAGTTTACGCCTATACGATCACCTTGGATTCCCGCGGAGGAAGCGCGGTCGGCAATCTGTATAAAGCGGTGGGCGACGTAATGACTTTCCCCGAGCCTCCCACGAGAGCCGGCTACGATTTTGCGGGCTGGTACAACATTCCCGGCGGCGCGGAAGCAAACGGCGCGGAATACGAGAATGAATATTTCGCGGGGAACGGAAACGTCACCCTGTACGCGTATTGGGCGCCCAAGGTCTATACGGTCACTCTGAATTACGGCGATTATGCGGCCGACGATTCCGTGACGAGCGCGGAAGTCACTTACAACAAGAAATATAAACTGCCCATTCCCGTCATCACCGACGGACGAAAAGTGTTCAAGGGCTGGTGTTCCTCCGCAAACGGCGTCGGTCCCTATACGAACGAAAACGGCGAAAGCATCGGTTCGTGGGTAAATACCGACAACGATATCACTCTGTACGCCTTTTATGTAGACGGTCTGGAATATGTCGAATCGGGCAACGCCTACGTCGTGAGAGCGGGCGACAGCATTTCCAAAATCACAAATCTCTATATTCCCAAAGAGTACAACGGCAAACCCGTAACGGACATTACGACGGGCGCTTTTAAAGGCTGTACTTCTCTTGTTACGGTCAGCATTCCCAATACGATCGTTTCCATAGACCAATCGGCTTTTGAAGGCTGCACAAAAATCCAATCCTTCACCGTCCGCGACGAGGGTTCTCTCGAGCCGAAATATTCTTCTCTCGAAGGCACGCTGGTCGGAAAAGACCGCGACGGCAGTATAAGCATCATCGCCGTCCCTTTGGCTACGACGGGCGCCTATACGGTTCCCTCGGGCGTTGAGAAAATCCCTCAAAACGCATTCAAATCGATGTCGGGACTTACGCAGGTCTATATTCCCACCTCTGTCGTCAAAGTTGAAAAATATGCGTTTACGAGTTGCTCGAAGCTCACAGAAATCACTTTCCTGGAACCTGCGGAAGGAGAAACGGCAGATAATCTGACGCTGAATATTGAATTTATCGGTACGAGCTGCACCGCAATCACCACGATCAATCTGCCCGCTCGTCTTAATAAGTTTACGAAATACGATAGCCAGCCGGATCTGACGATCTCCGAGGCTTTCGTGAAACTTACAAAGCTTAAGGATATTAATGTTACCGGAAGCAATTATCGCTACTATTCCTCGATCGACGGCGTATTGTGCAACGCGAGCGGCGGCAGAACGGGCGACACGATCCTTTATTGCCCGCTCGGAAAAACGGGCGAATACGTCGTTCCCACCCAAATCACAAAAATTGGGGATAGGGCCTTCGCGGGTACCATTTCGACTTCGACCACACAACCCTCCTCGGGCTATAACGGACTTACGAAGCTCGTATTCCACAGTGGTATCTCTTCCATCGGCGAAATGGCGTTCTATAACAACTGCAAAGTAACTGAAATCGTCTTTGAAGCCTCTACTGCCCCGCTCGGACTTTCGATCGGCAACCAGGCGTTCTATTGGTGTACTCTCGCAAAAACGATCACTTTTGAAGAAGAAGGCTCGCTCAAATCCCGCCAGATTTCCGCGGAAGAAAGCGAAACGGGCGAGGCTTACATGCAGTACTATTTCGAATATACCAAAAGCTGCGGCGTTAAAAGTATCGGCGAAGACGCTTTTTATGGCTGCAAAGAAACAAAACTCCTTCTTCCCTCTACCCTGGAAACGATCGATAACAATGCATTCCGCGCCAATACGTCGCTTGTCAATCTCGATTTCAGTCACATCAGTCCCACGCTTGAATTCGGCGATATGGTATTCAACGGCTGCACAGGACTTACCAATATAGAAATCACCGAAAATGTCGGATATGTGTCTTTCGCCTCGGTATTCTATAAATGCACCTCGCTTGCCACCATTCAGGTCGATTCCAATAGCCCTTACTATTCCACGGATAACTACGGAGTTCTTTATAATAAAAAGAAAACGGCCATCTCTTACTTCCCTGAGGGCTATACCGGGGATTATGTGATTCCCGACACGGTTATCACCATCGGGGGCGCCGTATTCCAAGGCAAAACGAATCTCGAAAAAATCAATATTCCCAAGAGCGTCGAAAGCATCGGGGTGAGCGCGTTTGAGGGCTGCGTATACCTCAAAGAAATTATCTTTGATATGTCGGGCGGCAATGCTCTTACCATCGGCGATAACGCTTTCTATAACTGCGTACTTCTTACCTCGGAAATCACGCTTCCTTCCCGCACGAAATCGGTCGGAGCCAATGCATTCTATGGGACGAAAATCACCGCGATCACTTTGAACGAAGGCCTGGAAGAAATCGGCGATACGGCGTTCAAAAATATTACGACTCTTCGCTCCGTCGTCATTCCCAGCACGGTAAAAAGGATCGGGAAAGAAGCTTTTTACGGTTGTAAGGGACTCACCGATCTTACTTTCACCCCTACGGCGAAAAACGCGCAAGCGGTTTCTCTTTATGTCGCCGATTCGACTTTTTATAATTGCTCCAAACTTGAAACAGTCATTCTTCCCGAAAGACTCCAATACGTTTCTAACTATATGTTTTACGGCTGCGAAAAGTTGAGGAGTATCACTATCCCCACTACAGTCGGTAACGATCAGGTGGAAAGAGATTTCCAATACGGCGTAGGCGTACAGGCATTTTATAATTGTTCTTTGCTTTCCGACATTACTTTTACAAAGCTCTCCGAGATTTATACGGCGACAGAAATAGCAGGGATAACCGCGCGTCCTTTGTCTTTCGGCAATCAGGCGTTTTATAACTGTACTTCTTTGACCGAGCTCAACCTTCCTAATCGTATTGCGGCGGCGGGGCAGGTGGATCTTAAAAGTCTGAATAACAAGGTGACGAACTACTCCGGCTATGACGTATTTGCTTATACGCCGAATTCGACATACAGTGCTTACGCATACAGCGATATCTTTATAGGCTCCCAGGTCACGTCGATTAAAGACGTTACCGCATTGCAACGTATAAATGTAGAAGAAGGAGGAGATTTCGCTTCTTACGACGGAGTATTGTATACGGCAGGGTTGAGCAAAGTGGTATTCTGCCCGCAGGCAAGACAAGGAACGGTAGAAATCGCCTACCAGACGGAAACGTTCGTTCCCTGTGCGTTCCGTTTCTGCACAAGCGTTGAAAATATCGTTTTCCAAGCCACTCCAAACGGAATGACGGAAAGAGATCTTTCAATTTCCGACGCATATCCCATCGATATTTCCAATACGAAAGCCGGAACGCTCAACAGCTACAATTATTCTACGGAAGTATTCATCGGCTGTACAAATCTGCAAGAAATCGTATTTCCGAAACGGCTCACTTCGATCGGCGCCTATGCGTTCTATTACGGGGATAAAATTGCAAACGGCATCACAAATATTGTCTTTGAGGAAGGATGCAGACTGACAAAAATCGGAGAGGGCGCTTTCCAAAACACCTCTATCGAATCCTTTGTAATGCCGTCGTCCGTAACAACGATAGGCACAGAAGTATTCAAAGGCTGCGCCTCTCTCACAAAATTGGTCGTTTCCGAATCCACGGATGCACAAATGCTCACCACGCTTATCGCGGGAGCAAACGCGATCGAAGACGTCGTCATTCCCAACGGAAATCACTCCATCAAAGACGTGAATGGTATTATTTATAATTATGAAATAACTACGCTCGTTCTCGCTCTTTCAAAAACGCAGACAACCGAAGTCATCATTCCCGCCTCTGTCACGGAAATTTCGACAAATGCATTCTCTACCACAACCAATCTCAAAAAAATAACCTTTGCAGCAGGTACGGAAAATCTTAAAATCGGCGCAAGCGCATTTTCAGGCGGCAGTGTTGTGGAAATCGCTTTACCTTCCCGTTTAATCGAAATGGGAAACAATGTTTTCTCCGGCTGCACTTCACTGAGTTCCGTTACATTTGAAAAGGGCTTTGAATGCACGATTCCGAATTATGCTTTCCAAAATTGCACAGCTCTCGAACGGATTGAAATTCCCGCCAATGTGCTCGCAATCGGCAGTTACGCATTTAGCGACTGCTCAAAGCTGCTCTCTATCACTTTTGAGGAAAACAGTCGGCTCGGTTCACTCGGCATTTCTACCTTCCAAAACTGTACCTCTCTTACGGAGATTACGCTTCCCTCGAAGGTTACGTCGCTCGGAGCAGAGGACTCCACCACTGGTACAAATTATACGACGAATACTTATAATTTTTCAGGCTGTACGAACCTTATAAGCGTAACACTGTCTGACAACATTAAGAGCATCGGCGGATACACTTTCAGGAATTGCTCCAATCTTAAAACGGTAACGCTTCCTTCCATGCTTGAAAAGATCGGCTCCTATGTCTTCTCTGGCTGTGAGAAGCTGGAAACTGTAATCTACGGCAGCGAGGATCCTTCCTGGACTCCCGCCTGGGAAGCAATCGGAAATAGCGCTTTCTATGACTGTATCTCGCTGACTTCGATAACGATCCCTTCGTCTATAAAGAATATGGGCACCTCTATCTTCTCCGGCTGTACGGGTCTGGAAAGGGTAACGTATAACAGTTCCGCCAATATTGTCAACTCTATGTTCTATAGATGTGCCAGCCTTACGGACGTGATTTTCGGCGATTCCGCAAACGTTAAAGCAATCGGCGATTCCGCATTTTTGGGCTGCGAGAGTCTGATATCGTTTACCCCGCCTTCTACGTGTACAATGATAGGAAAATCCGCGTTCTTTGGCTGTACCGACCTTGTATCGTTTACCTACAACGGAACGGTAGGAAGCAACGGTTATATCGGCGAATCTGCTTTCGAGGGATGTATCTCGCTTAAATACGTGACGTTTACCGAAGGAGCACAGTTGAAAGAGATCAGCTATGCAGCTTTCCGCAACTGTACGTCGCTCGAAACGATTATCATTCCCGACTCGGTGGAATGCTTATTCACGTCTACTTACTCTAATCCCAATGCCGCAGCTCCCAGTTTAAACACATCCTCCTATGTATTCAGCGGCTGTACCTCTTTGAAAGAGGTGACGATGTCCGCAAATGTTCAATGGTTTGCTCAAAGTCTATTCTCCGACTGCGAAAAACTTACGACCGTGAATTTTGGCGATTCTTCGAAATTGGATACAATTTCCGGCTATGTGTTCCGAAATTGCAGGGAACTTAAGAGCATCGTTTTCCCCGATTCGCTTCAAACACTCGGCATTTATGCCTTCCAAAATTGTTCCGGACTGACTAAGGTCGGATTTAACAAGACTACCAGCAAATTGACGAGTATTCTTTATTATGCTTTCGATGGCTGCTTGTCCTTAAATGAAATAGTCCTGCCCGATGCGTTGGAAAAGTTGGGAGGCGACAATCCGTCCAAAACGGTTAATGAAACTTCTTTAGGATATGTTTTCAATAACTGTAAATCGCTGAAAACCATTTCTTTCCCCGATAATATCAAAACGATTCCGAGATTTTGTTTTACGGGTTGTATAGCTCTCGAAACGGTCGATTTCAATAATGTTACCGCTATCGGAGAATCTGCATTCTACGCCTGCACCAGTCTTGGTTCGAAAGGCGTAATCGACATCAACAAGGTTGAAAAAATCGGGAAAAATGCGTTCAAAAACTGCTCTTCGCTCCAAAAAGTAATCATCAATTCCATTCAGTCGGTTGCGCTCGGCGCGTTCAACGGAACGCAGTTCGAACTTGTACCTATGGACGGAGGCGCACTGGAAGTAACAGACGGAATGATCTATTCGGCGGAAGAGTTTATCTTCTACATCGGCGACGCGCAAGAAATCACCCTTCCTTCGGGTGTTAAAACCATCAACTCGGGCGCGTTTATGAACAATAAGACACTGAAAAAGATCAACCTGCCCGATACTTTGGAAACGATCAATACGGAAGCCTTCTATAATTGCTCCAATCTTCAAACAATTAACCTCAATCGCGTGACGTACATAGACGATTATGCATTCTATGGATGTAAAGCGCTCACCGCAGGAAAAGGCGAAACTTTCGATATTTCCAAGATGACCTATATTGGCAAATATGCGTTTGAAGGCTGTTCTTCACTTGCAGTCAATGTAGATGCGAGCAGTGCTACCTACGTCGACGAATATGCGTTCTATAATACTCCCATCATCTCCATCAAGCTTTCTTCCGTGGAGAAGATTCTCAATTATTCGTTTGCAGAGTGTTCTGAACTCGTTTCTGTCGATTTCGGGACCAAACTGCAAAAAATGTGTCAGCATGCATTTGAAAACTGTGTGTCTTTAACAACCGTTGCCCTCCCCGACTCCTTGCAGATCTTCGGCGGGAACGTCGGCGCATCAAATCCCACACCCAATTTGAATGGATACATTTTTGCAGGCTGTACCTCTCTTACGAAGGTAACACTGCCTAGCTCCCTGACAGCAATCGGCTCCTATAATTTCCTCGGCTGTACGAAATTGGAAACGCTCTATCTCGGCGGTGTAACTTCCATCGGCACCTCCTGTTTCGAAGGCTGTACGGCGCTTAAAACCATCGGCGTAGATTCAAACACTGCGACCGCTAATATCGCTGCCCTTGATACTGTCATCCATCTGGGGAAGGAATGTTTCAAAGATTGTACCGCCCTTGAAGTAGTCAAGTTGCCTTTGTTCCTCGGAAAAAATGGCAAAGACGCTCCCACAGGTATAACTTACAGTTACGATAAGACACAAATCGGGCAATTCACCGGCTGTACGGCATTGAAGGAAGTACATATGCCTTTGGCTGAGAATATCGCGGGAAGTATGTTTAAAGACTGTGAAGTTCTCACTACCGTCAATGTGACTGCGGACACTGTTAAGATCATTTATGCCGATGCCTTTATGGGCACAAAGCTTCAAGCGTTTGATTTTTCCGCCGTCACCACCGTAAACGATAATGCTTTCCTGGGTACAGCTCTGGCAGGAGAACTGGATCTGCCTCTGGCGACGAAAATAGGCGCAAACGCTTTCAAAGGATGTAAATCTCTTACCTCCATAGACCTTCCCAAAGTGACAACCAACCTTTACGCCTATGCGTTTGCCGACTGTACGGGACTCATAACAGTTGCCTTAAACGCTTTCACCGGCTCCGCTTCCTTTATCACAAGTGAAACGTATATGGGTCAGTTCAGCGGCTGTACAAAGCTTGATACAGTACGGCTGCCTAAGGCAAAATATATTGCGAGCTATATGTTCGAAAATTGCGCAGCCCTTACCGACTTCGATATTACGAATAATAGCGTGTTGCTCGGTATCGGCGATCATGCATTCGACGGGTGCGCCGCATTGGTAGAATTGGATTTCTCGGGCGTGAGCCTTAATGCGACCAGTTATTCGGCTGCTAACGGAATCGGCGATTATGCGTTTGCCAATTGTCCCAATCTCGTTTCGGTAACGGTAAAAAATCTTGCCAATTTGGGCGACGAAATCTTTGAGGGCAGCGACAAAGCAAAACTCGTTTGGGTCGGCAACGAAACGACGGCAACCGAAGATGCGATCTACAACACGACCACTAAGGTATTCATTAAATATTTAGGCTCTGCGACCTCCTATCAGATCCCGAGCGGACTGACGATGATTGCCGAAGGCGCCTTCCAGGGCAATACGACGCTGCAATCCGTGGATCTCAACGAAGTGACTAGGCTCTATAACTACGCCTTTGCAGATTGTACTGCATTAAAGTCGATAGACTTATCCGGAATTACTTCGTATACTTATTGCGGAACTTACACTTTCTCGGGATGTACCGCCCTTACCGACGTTACTTATCCTTCAACGCTCACCACCATCAATAACGGTTTATTTGAAAACTGTACCTCCCTTGCGAGTTTCGACTTCTCTAATGTTGCCACAATCAACGCTAGTGCCTTCAAAGGTTGTACCGCTCTTGCGAACGTAGACCTCTCGAAAGTCTATACCATTAACGCCAATGCCTTTGAAGGGGCGGGACTGACAGGCGAAGTGAATCTTTCGACGGCGACAACGTTACAAACCAGAGCATTCGCTGATTGTAAGGGAATCGAAAAAGTTATATTGACTTCTTTTGTCGGCGGTACCGCGTACAGTAGTACTTATAAAGAACAGTTTATAGGCTGTACTTCTTTAAAAGAAGTTTCTATGCCCAAAGCGACTTACCTTGCGGCGGGTATGTTCCAGAACTGTACGGCACTTACAAACTTTGATTTCTCGAAAGTCATCTACATTTACACAAGTGCATTCGAAGGATCGGGACTGACAGGCGCATTTGAGTTGCCGGCAACGACGTCCGTAAACAAGAGCGCGTTTGCGTACTGTTCGGGGATTACAAATATTTCCATACCCAAAGCGACAAGCATCAGTGAAAGTGTATTCGAAGGCTGTACCTCTCTGACTGACTACGATTTCTCAAATATTAAATATATTTATGCAAGCGCATTTGAGGGTTCGGGGCTGACAGGTGAATTTGATTTACCGTTAGTAACGACATTGGCAGCCAGAGCGTTCGCAAATTGTAACGGCATCCAAAAGATTACTCTTGATGTTTTTGAAGGATCCAGTAGTACGTACGGTAAAAGTTATATAGAACAATTTACCGGCTGTACCTTCCTGAAAGAAGTTTCCATGCCGAGAGCGGTAAGCATCGCAATAGGAATGTTCCAAGGCTGCACGAGTCTTGAAAAAGTTTCCAGTCCGTTTGTAACGACTGTCTACGCAAATGCCTTTGACGGTTGTGCAGCGCTTGCTTCAGTGGATTTCACAAATATCGAAAGCATCTATGCCGAAAGCTTCCGTGGTTGCACAAACATCAAATCCGCAGTCCTGACGACGAATCTTACTTATCTCGAAAGCACCGCTTTTGCGGGATGGACGGAAGAACAAAGCATCTCCCTTCCCTCCTTTAAATGGAGCGATTTCTCTGAGGAATTCAAGACCGAGTGGACGGATTCCTGTAAGGCGATCGTTACTTGGGAAGATGAAAACGCCTAAGCCGCACTTATACTTCTCTAAATTTTTAAACAACGTTGACGACAACGCGTCGAAAGAAAGTTTTTAAAGAACTGTTACACGGTCTGCGGAGGGTAACCGCAAGCCGTGTAGCAAAAAACTTTTTAGCGGGAAAGAAGATATTTTTCTTCTCTCCCGCTATAATTAAGAGTTATCACTTTTCTCTATTTTAATTCCTTTTCCTTTGCGATAACTTTTCTTTATATCCCCCCATAAAAAAAACTTTACGCTCAATATTTAATATCGGCAAACTTTTATTTGACTTCAAGAATATATTATGATAAAATAATAAAATAGATATATGTATATCTATCATAATTCATTATATGTCAAAAATGTTAAATTTTATATCGTTCCGCAACGCGGGGCGAAAGGAGGTAGATTCTATGGAAACCAAAAAGGTTTTGGAAGCCTACTACAAGAGATTACGGCGTGAAAGCGTGCTCAAAGCCTTCATTTCAGGCGGGAGTATCGCGCTTTTTTGTATGTTTGTAGCCGCGTTCGTCACTTGGTTTATGCCAATTAAGGGCGTTTGGGTGGCGCTTGGTGTTTTCGCAGGCGCGCTTGCTTTGGCGGTCCCCTTGTTTTATTTTAAGAAATATCGTCCTCAGTTAAAAACCGTTGCAAAACGTCTTGACGGACTCGGACTTGACGAAAAGATCCTTACCATGACCGAATTGGAGGGCGACGATTCGATTATGGCGGTTTATCAGCGTAATTCGGCGATGGAAGCTCTCCGAATGATAAAGAGCACGACTTTGAAATTTGCCGTTTCGGGGCTTAGCATTGCGGCTCTTATCGTATCTTTCGTATTCGGCACGACAATGACCACCGTGAATGCACTCAGCAGCAACGGTACCCTTCCGAGCGGCAACGCGATTATTCCTACCCCGGAACAGGAAAATTATTGCATCGTTAAATATGAAATCATATATGTCGATCAATACGGATACATTTTGGAAAACGAATTCGGATGCGAATTCGTAGGAAACGACGAGCAAGTCGTTCCCAAAGGCGGCGATGCGGAACCTATCGACATCAGTGTGGAATCCGAGCCTCTGCCCGACAAGGATCAGGAATATACTTGGGCCTTTTATGGTTGGTATGGCATTCTTAATATTGAAGAAACTCCAAACGGTCTTTTGGGAGATTTCAAGAATGATCCTATTTCGACCTCTCCTTATAGGCAGGACTTAAATGTCACGCCCGAAAATTGTTTGAAAAAAGGAGCCGAAATTACTATCGATGAAGACGGTTACGAAGTGATTAACTATCGAGCCATATGTATTAAACTCCCCGTGGACGAAAGCGAAAACGGAGGCGATGGGGATCCTTCGGAAGGGGGCGACCCTTCGGATGCCCCTCCGGAAGAAGGCGACGAGCCCGGTGATCCCAGCGAAGATCCCGGAGATGGAACCGGCGGCGGCGACAGAGATAACCAGGGCAGCACGGCTGTCGACGGCGATCAGTATTACGGCGATCGTATGGCTGAATATCTCGAAATGTATCGGTCTTATATCGCTTCCGGCGCCGAGGTCCCCTCTTATCTTCAAGCGATTATAGACGCTTACTACGGCTCTCTCAGCTGATTCTTCTCAAAAATTCAAAATAAGGATACAAAAAACACTTTAAAGATTTCCAGATATAAAGCGAGGCAAAACAAGTTATGATTACAGAGGAAAGTATTCTTCAATTCAGCAAACAATGCGAAAATATTTTTACGCAGATCCGCCGCGACGTCATCGGACAGCAGGAAGTCGTCGAAGGAACCGTCATTGCCATGATTGCAGGCGGCAACGTACTGCTCGAAGGCGTCCCCGGAGTCGGTAAGACCAGATTGGTACGCACCTTGGGGCGCGTGTTCAGTCTTCCCTTTTCGCGTATTCAGTTTACGCCCGACCTTATGCCCGCGGACGTTACGGGTACTAACATCATCGTAAAGGACGACAACGGCAACTCCAAATTCCAGTTCCAGCCCGGTCCTATTTTCAGCAATATTATTCTTGCCGATGAAATCAACCGTGCCACGCCGAAAACGCAGTCCGCGCTTCTCGAAGCGATGCAGGAACATACGGTGACAGTAATGGGCGTATCCAGAAAAATGAACGAACCTTTCTTTGTCCTCGCTACGCAAAATCCCGTCGAACAAGACGGTACCTATCCCCTGCCCGAGGCGCAGATGGACCGTTTTATGTTCAAACTCTTAGTGCCTAATCCCAAACTTGACGAGCTTCTCGATATCGTCAACATGACTCAGAAAACGATGGCCGAAGTTGCGGACGCCGCCTGTACGGGCGAACAGCTCCTGATGATGCGCGAAACGGCGAACGCCATTCCCGTCGCAGATGAGGTGATGAAATACGCCATGACTCTCTGCTCCGCAACTCATGCGGACAGCGAATATGCCTCGGAAGCGGCGAAAAAGTACGTCCGCCTCGGCGCCAGCCCTCGTGCCGGCCAGGCTCTTATCTCCGCCGCAAAAGTAAAAGCTCTTATGAAAGGACGTTTCAACGTAGCTTATTGCGACATAAACGAGCTTGCGGCTCCCGTTCTCCGTCACCGTATGAAGATGAACTTCGAAGCAATCGCGGAGCGTATGTCCCCCGACGACGTCGTTAAAATGCTCGTCGAGGAAGTCAGCAAGAAATTCGGAATTTCCGTCCAAAAGGAAGCGGCTATCGAAGAAGAAGGAAAGAAAAAGCGTAATTCGGGTAAAAAATAATGAAAGTCTCTTATTTAAACGATGAGTTTTTCAGTCGTTTGGAGACGTCGGTTTTACATTTACGAGCAAATTTAGCGGGATTTTTCGGCGGAAAACACCTTGTCAAGACCTATGGACAGACGGTGGAGTTCGCCGATTATCGTGAATATATGCTCGGAGATGATATTCGTCGTATCGATTGGAATTTGTACAGTCGTTTCGAAAAATACTTTTTAAAGCTTTTCACGGACGAACGTCAGATGCACACGCAGATTTTTCTGGATTGCTCCGCGTCTATGGGAAAGGTAAACCCCTCCAAGGCGGCATATGCCATCGGCTTTGCCGCCGCTCTCGGTTTTTTATCCGTGCACAACATGGATAAGCTTTCCTTCCGTCTGATCAAAGAAGACATCGCGGAAAATCCGTTCGGGACAATCGTCGGAAAAACAAGCTTTTTCAGAGCGATCAGCGAATTTGAGAATATTAAATTCGCGGAAGAATCCGATATTGAAAAGGCAATCACCAGTTGCTCCGACGTCGGAAACAACGACGGACTGACCATCATCATTTCCGATTTCTTTACGGAAAGCGAGTGGAAAAAAGCGGTCGATTATCTTTGCTATAAAAAAAGACAGGTATTGCTTGTTCAGGTGCTTTCGCCCGATGAGCTCGATCCTGCCTATGACGGCCGAGTAAATCTGCTCGATGCGGAAGCGGGAGATATTTCGGATCCGAAAAATATGAAAATGAAAATCACGCGCAGTATGCGCCTCGCATACGACGAAGCTATGCGCGATTTTATCGGCGACATCAAATCGTTCTGTAATTCTCGCGGCGCAAATTTTATTACGGTAAGCAGCGATCAGCCCATTGAAAAGGCGCTTTTCGGCGAATTACTGAAGGTAGGGATAATGGAATGAAATTATTAATCCCTCTTGGGTTATTGGGATTGCTGGGATTAGTCCTCCTCTTTCTGATTTACATTCTCAAACCCAATTATCAGCAAAAAGCGGTTTCCAGTACTTACATTTGGAAACTCAGTTTGAAGTACAAGAAAAAACGTGTTCCCGTCAGCAGGCTTCGCCACCTGCTTATTTTGCTTTGTCAGGTTTTCATTCTCTGCGGCGCCGCGTTTGTTCTTTCCAATCCCGTCATCGTCCACGGCGACGGTTCCGTGCAGTCCGAAAAGATTTTCGTTATCGACGCTTCGGCGAATATGCTTGCGGCGTCCGAGGGAGAAACCCGCTTCCAGCGCGCAGTCGACAAAGTACAAAACGCCGCAAACGAAGCGTTTTCCAACGATGAACTTGTCACGATCATTCAAGCGGGCGAAAAAGCGTCCTTCCTTGTTCAGCGTATTCCGAAAGCTCAAAGCGGACTTGTTTCCCTCTACCTTTCTGAACTCACGTGTTCCTACGGGAAAGGCGACATCGACGGAGCAATGTTGCTTGCGGAAAAAGTTCTTGCTGAAAACTCGGATGCGGAGGTCATTCTCTACACGGGTACGGAATACACCAACAAAGGTTTGGTGACCGTGGAAAACGTCGCAATCGAAGGGGAATGGAATATAGCGATTTTGAGCGCAAAGGCGGAGCTCGTCGACAACTTTTATGTATTTACCATTGAAGTGGCCTCCTATGGCGCGGATAAGATGTTCGATTTAGGCGTGGAAGTTTCCGATTCGAATGGAAAAGGATTCACGGTTTCCCTACCGACAACTACGGTGCAAACATATAACGGAGAACCGTATAAAATTATTTATTCCGTCGAAACGAGAGAAAACGGCTATAACACTACTTACGTCACGTGTGAAGGTGAAGCTAAAACTTATTCGTTTGACTCCGTGCGCGTGTATATCGACGAAGAGGGTACCATCGATAGTTACTCGTATGACGACGAGTATTATATCTATGGCGGAAATAAACAGTCTATTAAAGTTCTCTATTATAGTACGTTACCAAATCCCTATATTGAACAAGCCTTACAGGCCGTACAATCTCCCGATAACAAATGGACAGACAAATACGAACTGCGAATCACGGAAACAAAAATCGGCGTACCGGAAACGAAAGGATATGATTTATACATATTTGAGCATACGATGCCAAATGTACTGCCGACAGACGGCGTGGTGTTTATGATTAATCCCGACAAAGAAGTAAACGCGGGCTTTTCGTTGGGACGGACTGTTAAAATCCCCAATTGGTCGGGCGACGGCGCGACTCTCTCCCCAGGCATAGATCATCCCATCATGGAGTATATCAACGCGACGGATATACGTTTGACGGAATATAAACAGGTAAATGAAAATACGATGGACGGCTATGACGTCCTGATGTACTATGAAGGCAATCCGGTTTTCTTTGTAAAAAACGAAACAAACGTAAAAATCGCCGCCATGCCGTTTAGTTTGAATAATTCCACTCTCGGCATCAGTTTTTACCTCCCCGTTCTTATGACCAATTTCTTCAATTACTATTTTCCCGTTACATTCGAAAACAATTCGTACGACGTATATACCCCTATAAA
>ERZ809074.1244-NODE-1244-length-34449-cov-16.496889_pt1 | contig 34449 bp, 40 predicted proteins | sample MGYA00520795_ERZ809074 | MGnify/ENA primary metagenome ERZ809074 (study PRJEB31570, sample SAMEA3212989) | Homo sapiens | biome: human-gut; feature: human gut; material: fecal | place: Sweden | collected 2011 ...
TGATCACTCCGATTGCTATCGAAGAAGGACTGAGATTCGCTATCAGAGAAGGCGGAAGAACCGTAGGTTCCGGCGTTGTAACTGAAATCATCGAGTAATTGATGTTTTAGAATCAAAATGAATTTCAAAAGATACCGTGAAAAGTTCACGGTATCTTTTTTTTTATCGTTGATTCAGATGATATAATAAAGTTCCGTGAATGAAATGAAATCGATTCCGGGTGAAGGGAGACGGACGGATATGAATGAGAAAGAACTGTATCGGATTGCCAATGATGTGAAGGAAAATGCCTATGCACCCTATTCCGGATTCCAAGTGGGTGCCGCACTGCTGACCCAAAGCGGAAAAGTATATACCGGCGTTAATGTGGAAAATGCCTCCTTCGGGGCAACCCTTTGTGCTGAGCGAGGCGCGGTGGCAAAGGCCGTTTCGGAAGGAGAAAGGAAGTTCCGAACATTGGCTATCGCATCATCAGTGGGAGAGGCGATGCCGTGTGGAATCTGCCGCCAGGTCTTGATGGAATTTGAACCGGATTTGCGCGTGATTACCGGTAAAGATGAGGAACACTTGAAAAGCTATCCTCTTTCGGAATTGCTTCCGGGGGCTTTTTCACTGCAGAAATAAGATTGGGAGGAAAATATATGTATGGTTTATAAAAGCCCGCTTACGGTACCAATTTGGACCGGATGATTTCGGTCGTCCGGTTGAAGTTCCATACCGGCTGTGATATAGTTGCACACATATAAATTAGATATAGAGAAAGAGACGACATTGATGAAAGAAGAAAAGAAAACGAAATTTCAGACGCTAACCGGAAATTTCTATTTCCGTCTGGGGCTTACCGTGTTTATCCTATACCTTTTGACATATTACTGGTCCCGCATGGAGAAGGTTCTGGTGATGTTCGGAAACGCAATGGTTCCGCTGATTGTGGGAGGAATAATCGCCTATGCGGTGAATATTCTCATGGGATTCTTTGAGAAAAATTACGATCGGGTCCTTCGGGGGCGGCGTGCACAGCGGGCAAAGCGGACGGTGTGCATCATCTGCGCCTACCTTCTTTTGGTGCTGATTATCGCCGGCATTATCGGTATCTTAGTACCCCAGCTTTCCACCTGCGTATCCCTGCTGATTGCCCGAAGCGGAGCGGCCATCGATCAGGTGGTCCACTTGTTGAAATCGGTTCCGGCTCTGGCGAAATACGGTGCGATGCTGGAGCAAAGCGTGTCGGGAATGCAGCTCAATGGAGAGCTGGTTCAGAAAGCGATTCATATTCTGCAGAGCGGCAATATCGGCTGGCTGGATAACGTCACCGGAGTGCTTCAGAAGGTGACCGGAGTGGCGGCAACCCTCTTTATCGGATTGTTCTTTTCATTCTATTTGCTGAGCGGCAAGGAGAAGTACGGAAGCCAGTTTCGCCGGGTCGTTCACACGTATTGCCCGGCGGCAGAATCGAAATTGTTTGAGGTGCTGGACGTATTGAACAACAGCTTCCGCAGCTTTATCGTGGGACAGGTGAAGGATGCTTGCGTGCTGGGCATTATGCTGGCCATCGCCATGATGATTTTCCGGATGCCGTATGCGGGAATGATTGCCGTTATCGTTACGGTGCTGGCGCTGGTGCCGATTGTGGGCGCGCTGATCGGTGCGGTAGTGGGGTTTGTCCTGATTCTTTCCGTGTCTGTCACCAAGGCAATTGTTTTCCTGATTCTGTTCCTGGTAGTGCAGCAGATTGACAATAACGTGACTTATCCGAGGATCGTGGGGGGTTCCATCGGCCTTCCGGGAATCTGGGTGCTGGCGGCGGTGACTATCGGCGGCAGTGCCTTCGGTATTTTGGGAATGCTGTTCTTCATTCCGCTGTTCTCAGCCATTTACAAATTAGTGCAGGCGGACATCCGGCGGAGAAATTCCGGATGCCGAAAGGCTGACGTGCCAGAGGAGGGTACAGCTCCGGTGAAATGATTCTGACGCCGGTTTATGTTATAATACATACGTGTGTCTGAAAATAAGGAGGAAGAATGATCGTTTTTAATAAAGTAAACAAGAATTACGGAACCAACGTGGGATTGAAGGATGCCACGGTGCACATTGAAAAGGGGGATTTCGTATTTCTGGTAGGACCCAGCGGTGCGGGAAAAACCACCTTTGTACGCCTGATTCTGAAGGAAATCGAGGCGGACAGCGGCACGATTTTGGTCGGGGGCCGAGATGTTACACGGATGACCCACCGGGAGATTCCGGAGCTGCGGCAGCAGATCGGAATGGTTTTTCAGGATTTCCGTCTTTTGGAGAAGAAAACCGTCTACGAGAACGTGGCGTTCGCCATGGAAGTGCGGCATAAGAAAAAGAAGGTGATTCGGAAGGAAGTTCCGTTCGCTTTGGACCTGGTGGGCATCGCCGACAAAGCGGACCGGTATCCCAGCGAACTTTCCGCCGGCGAGCAGCAGAGAGTGGGCATCGCCCGCGCCATCGTGAACAACCCGAAGCTGCTGATTGCCGACGAGCCGACGGGAAATCTGGATCCGGTAACGGCGATGGAAATCATGCAGCTGCTGGAGAAGATTAACGTGCGGGGCACCACCATTCTGATGGTGACCCATGCCAAGGATATCGTGGATCAGATGAACAAGCGAGTGGTGGCCATCAAGGACGGTCAGATTGTTCGGGACGAGCAGGGAACCTATGGAATCACTCCGGAGCACCTGTATGAAATCAGTACAAAGGAGGACGAATCTCCATATGTTTTCTAGAATAGGATATACCATAAAACAAGCATTTTCACAGGTCTTTCGCAACCGGGGAATGAGCTTTACGGCAACGCTGGCGATTACGGCCATGATGCTGATTCTGGGCCTTTTCTTCTCCACGTTTGTAAATGTGGATTTATTCGCGGAAGTGATTCAGCAGGACTACAACGTCATCGAGGTATATTTGGATGATGCCAATGACGATGCGAAGAACGAAACCGTGGGAAAGAACCTGGAAGCCATTCAGGGCGTCGGCAGCGTGAAGTACCGTTCCAAGGCGGATGCCATGAAAATCATGAAGGAACGGTGGGGAGACAACGCTTATTTGCTGGACAACCTGCAGCAGAATCCGCTGCCGAATTCCTATATGGTCTACGTCAATGACAAGGCCAGCGCCGACCGGGTTTCAAAGGAAGCACCGGAAATTGCCGGCGTCAGCGATATTAAATACTATCAGGATACGGTGGAGAAGCTGAGCAAGATTACCCGTGCGGTGGAGGTGGGCTCCATCGTGATGATGGCATTCCTCATCGTGGTTTCCGTCATCCTGGTGGCCAACACCATCAAGCTCACGGTGTTCAACCGGGCGAAGGAAATCGGAATTATGAAATACCTGGGAGCGACGGACTGGTTTGTTCGGGCGCCGTTTGTGCTGGAAGGAATCATCCTGGGTACCGTCTCTGCGGCAGTGGCTACAGGGATTCTGGGCGCACTCTATATTCGTTTTGTGAAGAGCATCGGACCGGACATCCTTCGGGTGTTGTCGGTACCGGTGATTTCTGCGAAATACCTGATGCCGAATTTGCTGATTATATTCCTGGCACTGGGCGTGGGAATCGGTACCTGCGGCAGTATCATTTCCATCCGAAAGTTCTTGGATAAGTAGGAGGGCCGGATGCGTATGATGAGAAATCAAAGAAAACTTAGACGAGGCCTCAGCTTGCTGCTCTGCGGAATTCTTGTTTTTGCCTCTGCAGTGTCCGTCTATGGCGGAAAAGCGGCGGAAGCCAAGAAGGAAGCGAAGGACAAGCAGCAGCAGTCGGAAGAAGCCTCTCGTCAGGCGGAAGAAGCGGGCAAGAAGGCAGATGCGGCAGAAGATAAGCTGGAAGAAGCGGTGACCGCGATTGAAAAAAAGCAGACTGAAATCGCGACAGCGGAAGCCAAGTTGGCCAAGACCAAGAAAAAACTGGCGAAGAAGCAGGCTCAGGTGAAGAAGCAGGAGAAGAATTTGAATTCCCGGCTGGTGGCCATGTACAAAACCGGAACGGTGGGATATGTGGACGTCATCCTGAATTCCAACAGCATTGACGAACTGATTACCAACATGTCCATGGTGCAGAAGCTGCTGCACAGCGACCAGAGCCTTCTGCGGAAGCTTCGGGTGGAATACAAGAAAATCAATAAGCTAAAGAAACAGCAGGAAGCGGAAGAGGCAAAGCTGGTTCAGGAGAAGAAAGACCTGGAAGCCCTGAAGGAAAAATACAAAGATCAGGCCGGTGCGTACCGGAAGCAGCAGGAGAACCTGCAGTCTCAGGCGGAATCCCTGGCGGCAGAAGCCCGGAGAAAGCAGGCGGAAGCAGAACGGCTCCTGCAGAAGCACAACAAGAAGGCGCCGACTAATTCCGGCGGCTACGTATGGCCGTGTGACGGTCCGCTGACCTCTTACTACGGATGGAGAATCCACCCGATTTTCGGAACGCGGACCTACCACAGCGGATACGATATCGCGGCATCCACCGGAACTCCGGTCTATGCGGCGGGAAGCGGCGTGGTGACCATGGCTTCCTCCTATGGCGGCTACGGAAACTGCATGCAGATTTATATTGGAAACGGATACACGACCTTGTACGGACATCTGTCCGGTTTTGCGGTGTCCCAGGGGGCTTACGTGAAGAAGGGACAGGTGGTGGCCTACGTCGGAAGCACGGGCTGGTCCACCGGACCGCACCTGCACTACAGCTTGCTGAAGAACGGCAGTTTCGTGGATCCGAAGAGCATTTATTAATACCAATGGAGAATAAATGAACCCGAATCAGGAGATCATCAGAGAGATACTGGAAAAAAGAGGCATTACCGGGGCGGAAACCCAGGCGGAATTTCTGGCGGAAACCCCAAAGCTGGCTTATGCGCCGACCCTTCTCACCAATATGGATAAAGGAGTGGATCGGCTTCTACAAGCCATCGATGCGGGAAAGAGAATCGTTATCTACGGAGATTATGATGCCGACGGCGTTACCTCCACGGTTGTGCTGCTCAAAATACTGCGGTGTCTGACGGACAATATTACCTACTACATCCCGTCCCGGATTGCCGAGGGATACGGTCTTCATAACGAATCCATCGACCGAATTCGGGAAGAGGGGGGGGAGTTCATCGTCACGGTGGACTGCGGTTCTTCTTCGCCGAATGAAATTGCCTATGCCCGGAGCCTAGGCATTGACATGGTGGTGACGGATCACCACAACATGAAGGATGAACCGGTGAACGAATTGATCATCAATCCGCGGGCACCGGGAGACACCTATCCGTTTAAAGGTCTGGCCGGCGTGGGCGTGGCCTATAAGCTGGGCCTGGCGGTCAGCCGGAAGCGGGAGATTCCCCGCCGGGTGATTTCCGAGGTGCTGGAATTTGTGGCTATCGGAACCATCGCGGATATCATGCCGTTGCTGGACGAGAACCGATCCTTCGTGAAGTATGGATTGAAGTGGATTAACCGGGGATGCCGGAATCCGGGACTTCGCCGGCTCATCGAGCTGTCGGGGCTGGACTGCCGGAACTTGACGGCCACCAACGTGTCCTTCGGAATCGCCCCGCGAATTAATGCAGCAGGACGAGTGGGAGATGCAGACCTGGGCGTAAAACTATTTTTGGCAGAGAAGCCGGACGAAATCGAGAACTATTGCCGAACCATGATTGAACGAAACAATTTGCGGAAGCAGTGGCAGGAAGAGGCCTATCGGCAGTGCATCGTAAAGGCGCGACAGGAATATCGGAAGGGAAATTTTCTGCTGATTGAAGCGAAGGATGTGCACGAGGGTATCCTCGGAATTGTGGCAGGAAAAATCAAAGAAGAAGCGAAGCGGCCGACGGTGATTGTGGCGCCGAATGGGGATGAATACAAGGGAACCGGGCGGTCGGTGAACAAGGTGGATATTTACGAGATGCTGAACCGGTACCGGGACTGCTTCCTGCGGTTCGGCGGGCATAAGGCGGCTTGTGGTTTTACGGTGGAGCCGGATCGGATTGAATCCCTGCGTCAGAATCTGAATCGGGATTTGGCAGAGATGCTGGAGAAGGATCCCGCTTTGTTCGAAGACGAGATTACGTACGATTTGGATTTGGAGCCGGATGAAGTGAGCCTGGAGCTGGCGGAAGCACTGAGATGCTTTGAGCCTTGCGGAAAGGACAACGAGGCACCGAAGTTCCGGATTACCTACGTGATGCCGGAGAATTGGCATTTTTTGAAAAACGATACGAAATACGCCCGCTTTCAGATCGGGGATCTGGACTGTGTCCTTTTCCACGATGCCAAGCGGTACTTCGATATGATGCAGAACCATGAATTTCTGGATGTGTACGGGACGCTGGATATCAATACCTGGCGGGATACCCGGAAAGTGCAGCTGATGGTGACGGAGATGGCACCGACGGAAGATTTTGTGGGATAGAAAAACGACGGAGAGGAACGGAAAGCAATGCGAGATGAACGAAAAAAAATAATGGTTTCCTTCCTCCTGGGAATGGTGACCGCATTAATGCTGGGGTTCGCGTTCGTGTACGGAATCCAAGGCGCGGGAGTTCTATCCGCTGGGAAAATCAATTACTACAAGGATTTGGACGCACAGTACGGAAAGTACTACAAGATGCAGAAATCCATACGGGACAAATCACTGTATTCCATCGACAAGAAGAAACGAGACCGGTATCTGTCCCAGGCGGTAATTCAATCCCTGCCGGACCCTTATGCCGCCTACTACAACAAAGAGGATTACGAGAAGCTGGAGCGGCGGTATTCCGAGTCCTATTCCGGCATCGGAATCAGCGTGGAGGAGAAGAAAGGAAAACTCCTGATTGCCCACGTGATTAAAGATGGACCGGCGGAGCAGGGAGGCCTGCGAAAGGGGGACCGAATTCTTTCCGTGGACGGAAAAAAGGTCCACAGCGTGGATGATGCTTCCGACCGAATCGGCGGGGAGGCGGGAACCGACGTGGTGCTGAAGCTGAAACGGGGCGGCCAGGATGTGACCGTAACGCTGACTCGGCAGGAGGTGGAAGAGGACAGCGTGGATTCCAAGTTTCTGAAAGCGGAGAACGGGAAGAAACTGGGGTACATTCGAATCCGCCATTTCCGGGAGGGCACCTCGGAGGAACTGAAAGAAGCGGAAGAGCGCCTGATGGACGGCCGGGTGACCGGCGTGGTCATCGATGTGCGGGACAATCCCGGCGGCATTAAAGATGAAGGGGTGAAGTGTGCGGACTTGCTCCTGCCATCCGGAAAGATTCTGATTGAAAAAAACAATCAGGGGAAGAAGAAAGTGGCCCGAGCCGACGGGCAGTGCGCGGATTTTGAGTACGTGGTGCTGGTGAACGGCAATACCGCCAGCGCGGCGGAAATCTTTGCGGGCGCCGTTCAGGTGAACCGGGGCGGAAAGCTCATCGGGGAGAAAACCTACGGAAAGGGCGTCATTCAGAGCGTGGAAGAGTTGGAGGACGGATCCGCCTTTAAATTCACCACGGAAGAGTATTTCCTGCCGGACGGCACCCCAATTAACAAGAAAGGAATTCAGCCGGATATTCGTGTGGCTTCGGGAAAAGCACTGACTCGAGGCATACAGATGCTGTCCGGAAAGTAGAAATGATGAAGATATATTACGCACTTAATTACGAAGGCAGTCGCGAAGAAAGCCGCCGTCTTCTGGGAGAGGCGCTGGCACGGTATACCGGCGAAAGCGGTTCGGACCCGACATGCCGGATGTCGGAAGAAATTCAGACGACGGAGAAGGGCAAACCCTTTCTCTCCGGCGGTCCGGATTTCTCCGTTTCCCATACGGGACAGTACTGGGCGGTGCTGATGGACGACCGACCGTGCGGCTTGGACATTCAGAAGTGGCAGCCCTCCAACTTTCTCAAGCTGGCTTTTCGGTTTTACAACAAGGATGAATATCTGGAGGTAAAAGAAAAAGGCGAGGCGGAGTTTTTCCGAATTTGGGCACGGAGGGAGGCTCTCCGCAAGGCTGAGGGAGAATCCGTATTCTCGGAAGCCCCTTCCGTCCTCTGGAACCGGGTGGTTTCGGAAAATCAATTCTGGGAAATCCGAGATATCACCATGCCTTTCGACTTGGCGGCGGCAGTCTGCATCGGCGTCCGGGAAGAAGAGATTCCGGAAGAAATAGAAATGGAAAGGCTGTAATGGAAAAAGAGAAAAAAGAGAATCGGAGGAGTGCCGCGGAGGAATTGACCCGTTACCTGGCACCTCGGATGCGCACAGTGGCGGAAGCCCGAAAGCATTTGGAGGAGAAGTTATACGATGAATCGGAGATTCGGGAGACCCTGCAGCGGTTTCTGGATTTGAAATATTTGGACGATTCGGACTACGTGCGGGCCTACTGCGAATATGCTTTTGGGAAAAGAAGAGGAAGCACTCGAATTCGCAGTGAACTTCGAAATAAGGGCATCGAATCGGAAACGATTCAGAACGGAATCGACGATTACATGTACGAAAACCGGGTGGACGAATGCGCTCTGGCACGGCTTGTGGCGGAGAAAACGTTGGCGGGAGCGGAACGCCCTTTGGAGCAGAAATCCGTGGCCCGCGTTGCCAGAAAACTGGAGCAGATGGGATACGGTTCATCGGTGATCATCCGGATTCTGGAAGAAATCAAGGAGTAGAAACGTGAAGATTTTCGCAATCGCAGATTTGCATCTGTCATTCCATGAGAATATCGATAAACCCATGAGCATTTTCGGTGCGGGCTGGGAGGATTATGAGAAGCGACTTTCGGACTATTGGCATGAGCTGATTTCTCCGGAGGATGTGGTAATTCTGCCGGGAGACCTGTCCTGGGGACTCTCCCTGGAGGAGGCGCTTCCGGACCTGGAGTGGATTCACCGGCTGCCGGGGCGGAAGGTGCTGCTGAAGGGAAACCACGACCTGTGGTGGAGCCGGATTACCTATTTAAATACCCTGTATGAGGATATTCACTTCCTTCAGAACGACTGCGTCCTGCTGACGGAAGAGGAAACCGGCGGAGAGCGGATTGCCATCTGCGGAAGCCGGGGCTGGGTGCTGCCGGGGTCCGACGATTTCACGGAACACGATCGGAAGATATGGACTCGGGAACTGGGGCGGATGAGAAACAGCTTGAATGCCGCCATGAAATCCTCTCCGGACCGGATCATTGCGGCGCTTCACTACCCGCCGGCGGAGATGGCTCGGAAGGAATCGGACATGACGGAACTCCTGCGGGAATATCCGGTGAGCGATTGCGTCTACGGACACCTGCACGGAATGCACGCCTTTGAAAAAGGCATCAAATATGAACAGGATGGAATTCGGTATTACCTGACTTCCTTGGATTACCTGGGCGGAAAGCCGAAACGGATATGGGGGTGATTCCATGAACATGGTGGATATTATCACGAAAAAAAGAGACGGCGAAGAGTTGACGCCGGAAGAAATTCGTTTTTTTATCGAAAATTACGTAAAGGACCGCATTCCGGATTATCAGGCGTCGGCGCTGCTGATGGCCATTTATTTTCGCGGGCTGTCCCGAGCGGAGACCTTTGCCCTGACGGAGGCCATGGAGTTCAGCGGCGACGTGGAGGATCTGTCGGATCTTCCCGGCGTGAAGGTGGACAAGCACTCCACCGGCGGCGTAGGGGATAAAACCACGTTGGTGGTGGCACCCGTTGCCGCAGCGGCCGGGGTGACCGTGGCGAAGATGAGCGGACGAGGGCTGGGGTTCACCGGAGGGACGGCGGATAAGCTGGAAGCGATTCCGGGATTTCGGACCCGACTGGAGCCGGCGGAATTCCACCGGCAATTGGAAGAATTGGGATTGGCCGTAATCACCCAGACCGGATCCATTACCCCGGCGGACAAGAAGATTTATGCCCTTCGGGATGTGACGGGCACGGTGGAAAGTCCGGGACTGATTGCATCCAGTATCATGAGCAAGAAGCTGGCGGCGGGAAGCGACGGAATCGTGCTGGACGTGAAGTGCGGAAGCGGCGCCCTTCTAAAGGACCTTGCGGAAGCGGAAAATATGGCGGACCTGATGATCGACATCGGCCGGAAAGCCGGCCGGAAGATGGTGGCGGTGATCAGCGATATGAGTCAGCCGCTTGGTCGGACGGTTGGAAACGCCCTGGAAGTGGAAGAAGCCGTTCAGGTGCTGAAGGGGGGCGGTCCGGAGGATTTGCGGCAGCTCTGCCTGGAATTGGCCGGTGAAATGATTCGGATCGGCGGCCGAGCGGAAAGCTTCGAAGAAGGAAAAGAAACGGCCCGGCAGGTTCTGTCGGACGGCCGGGCTCTGGAAAAGTTCCGGCAGATGGTTCGACGCCAGGGGGGCGATGACCGCATTGTTGAGGAGCCGGAACGGATGGGAAGCAGCCGGTATTCTCGGGACGTTCTTGCGGGAAGAACCGGTTTTATCGCGGAGACGGACACCCGGGAAATCGGGCGGGCATCCCAGCATTTGGGGGCCGGAAGACTTCGGAAGGAAGACGAGATTGATTTTACGGCGGGAATTCGGATGCACGTGCGCATCGGCGATTTCGTAAAAGAAGGGGACGTGTTGGCAACGTTGTACGGTGCCGATTCCCGACGCTTGGAGGAGGCTGAAACCATTCTGGAAGCGGCAATTCGGATCTCGGCGGAACCGGCGGCACCTCCGAAACTGATTCAGAAAATAATTCAATGATAGAAAGAGGATGACTTCATGAAATATGCTTTTATTGTAAATCCCGCATCCGGGAACGGCAAAGGGGCGACTCGGGTGCGAGAGGAATTGAAAGCCTATGAGACGGATAACCTGCGCATTTACTGCACCGAAGGGGAGCAGGATGCCACCGTGCTGGCGGATTCCATCGCGGCAGCGGCGGAGAAAGAGGGCGAGACGGTGAACGTCTATGCCTGCGGAGGAGACGGAACCATTCAGGAAATTGCGAAGGGCCTGTTGAATCATCCAAACGCTCGCCTGGGCATCGTGCCGGTGGGAAGCGGAAACGATTACGTTCGGTGCTTCAACCATCCGGAGCATTTCATGAATATGGAGCTGCAGCTGAAGGCCGGAGAACGGGAGGAATGCCTGCGAAAGGTGGATGTACTGGAATACACCTGGCGGGAAGGCGAGCAGGAAATGACGGATTATGCCATCAACGGCATCAATATCGGATTCGACGGGAATACGGCAATCCTGGCCCACGACCTGAAAGAGCTTCCGCTGGTGCACGGCACCGGCTCCTATCTTTTGGCGTTGCTGGTGAATTTGGTGAAAAAGAAGGGAACGGATCTGCAGGTGTTCGCCGACGGAAAGGAAATTCACAACGGACCGCTGATGCTGGCCACTGCGGCCAACGGGCGCTTCTGCGGCGGCGGTGTGGAGAGTTGTCCCCACGCATTGCTGGACAACGGAAAAATTGAACTTCTGCTGGTGCGGAACATTACCCGACGGTATCTGATGCGGGTATTTCCGGCCTTTAAGGCAGGGCGTCTGGAGACGATTTCGGGCGTCGACAAATACATCATTCCCATGCGGGCGGAGGAAGTGATTCTGAAGCCGAATCAGGGACGGATGAAGTACGTGGCGGACGGAGAAATACGGGAAACCGGAGAAATAAAGGTCCGAGTGCTTCCGGGGGCGCTGACCGTAATCGAACCATAGGAAGTACGGAATCTTGGAATTGAGAGGTGAAGGTTATTTTTAGTTTGAAAAGAATCAGAAGAAATATTGCAATCCTGCTGACCGCATTGATGCTCTTTGCAAGCGGGGCGACCGCAGCATCGGCGGCAGTGCATGAAAATACAAGAAGACCGGTGATTGATGCCAAGTCGGCAGCGCTGTACAGCGTGACTACCGATGAGATGCTGTATGCGAAAAACCCCGACCAAAGGGTAGAGCCGTGGAGCACCACCAAACTGATGACGGCGCTGGTGGTTGCGGAGACCATGGATCTGAATCAGGAAGTGACGGTTTCCAAAAAAGCGGCCTCCATGGGCGGGTCCACCATGAACCTGGTGGCCGGAGAGAAGGTGACGGTGCGTCAGCTGATGTACGGACTGCTTCTGGAATCCGGAAACGATGCGGCCTATGCACTGGGACAGGCCGACGGGGACGGCAGCATTAAGACTTTTGCGGCAAAAATGAATGCACGGGCAAAGAAGCTGGGTTGCAGGGGAACGCACTTCGTGAATCCTAACGGCCTAAAGGCGAAGAATCACTACACCACGGCGGCGGATTACGTCAAAATTGCTCGCGCCGCACTGGCAAACAAGACGGTGTTCAAAATCGCGGGAACAAAGGTGTACCACATGGATGCCACCAATAAATCCCACGCCCGTACCATCGAGACCCACCTGGACCTGATTGAGAAAAAGGGTTCCGGCGTCGTTGCGGGAAAAACCGGTTACTGGGAGGATGATGACTGCAGCGTTGCCCTGATGTATGACAAGAAGGGGCTGAAGATGATTCTGGTGCAGTTCGGAGCGAACATGGAAACCCGGGCCAAAGATGGTGCCAAACTCCTGAAGTTCGGCACGGAGAAAATCGTCACCAAGAAAGCCACCAATCCGAAGAAGAGCGCGGGGAATGTTCGGGTGAAGTACGGTGCCCGCACCTTGGTGAAAACCTATGCCAAGGGAACGGTGCTGACCTATCCGAAGGACGGCTCTGCCGACAGCATTTCCGTAAAGGAGAACTACAAGGATGTGGTGAAAGCGCCGCTGAAGTCCGGCGACAAAGTCGGGACTCTGGAAGTGTACTGCGACGGAAAGAAAGTGGGAAGCACTCCGCTGGTGGTTCACGAGAACATCGAAAAGGGCTGGTTCCTGTCCCGATTCTATATCTCCAACCGAGCAACCATCGCCATTGGCGTGATTCTGATGCTCTTGGCACTCATTATCGGATTCCTGGTTCGCAGACGAAAAGACCGTAAGGCGGAGGAAATGAGTGAATCCGGAGAATCCAAGGATACTGCCTCCGCAGAGAGTAAAGAGGAGGTTCCGGAAGAATCCTTGAAATCAAAGGACATCGTCGATGACCATCCGGAAGATCGGTATTTGTAAAGAACCAAAAACCGATGCACTGCACGGAAACGTGCGGCGCACCGGTTTTGTTTTTTTATAAGTCGGTATAGCGGTGCAGGATGTCCTGCTTGATGCTCCAAAGTTTTTTGGAGAGGTCCACGTAATAGGTCTGGGGGTTCTCGAAACGCAGGGTTTCCTCCCACAGGGTTTCAATCTGGTCTTTGCAGTACTGCCGAATTTCGTCCAGGGACGGGGATTCGTAGACGCATTCTCCTTTGTCGAAAAGCTGAACCAGAAGGCTTCGAACGTAGAAGTTCTTGAGGGTCTTTTTCTTCCAGATGGCGTTCGGGTCGAAGATTTCGTAGCCGTCCTGCTCCGGAATGGTTTCCCCTTCCATGGTAATTACGTCGGCGATGGCTTTGTTGCTCTCCTTCTCGTAGAGGCGGTAGACGTGCTTGAAGCCCGGGTTGGTAATCTTATCCACGTTCTCGGAGATTTTCATCTTCGGAACCATCTCACCGTTGCGCTCTACGGCCGCCAGCTTGTAGACGCCGCCGAATACCGGCTCGGATTTGGAAGTAATCAGCCGTTCGCCCACGCCGAAGGAATCAATTTGCGCGCCTTCCATGATGACATCTCGAATCAGGTACTCGTCCAGGGAGTTGGAGATGACGATGGAACATTCTTCCAGTCCGTTTTCGTCTAAGATTTTCCGGCATCTCTTCGTCAGGTAGGCGATATCGCCGCTGTCGATGCGGACTCCCATCTTCTTCGGCTTCAGTTCCTTGAACACCTTGATGGCGTTCGGCAGTCCGGATTTCAGTACGTTATAGGTGTCAATCAGAAGCACCGCGTTGTCCGGATAGATTCGGGTGTATTCCCGGAACGCTTCGTATTCGGTATCGAAGGTCTGAACCCAGCTGTGGGCCATGGTTCCCAGCGCCGGAACGTGGAAGTCCCGATCCGCGATGGTGCAGGCCGTTCCCGCGCAGCCCGCAATGTAGGAAGCACGCGCGCCGTCGATGGCGGCGGAAGCACCCTGTGCTCGGCGAGTGCCGAACTCCATTACCGGACGGCCCTGAGCGGCCCGAACGATTCGGTTGGATTTCGTGGCAATCAGCGTCTGATGGTTGATTGTCAGCAAGATAAAGGTCTCCACGAACTGGGCCTGAATGATCGGGCCCTTTACGATGACAATCGGTTCATGCGGGAAGATTGGTGTTCCTTCCGGTACCGCCCACACGTCGCAGGTGAATTTGAAGTTCCGGAGATACTCCAGAAATTCCTCCGAGAAGGAATTCTTGCTGCGGAGATAGTCGATATCTTCGTCGGTGAACTTCAGATTCTTCATGTAAGCAATCAGTTGTTCCACACCTGCCATGATGGCAAATCCGCCGTCGTCCGGAACCCGTCGGAAAAACATGTCGAATACCGCTTCGTGATTCCGGATGTCCGACTGAAAGTAGCCGTTTGCCATGGTGACTTCGTAGAAGTCGGTGAGCATGGTCAGATTGTAATTATCTAACATTTTAAAACCTCCAGTGTATAAGGGTTATTTCTTTGCGGAATCCTTGGATGAATCGGAAGCCTGCATCTGTTCGGTCTCCGTGTTTCCGGAAACGGCGGCTTCCTTTGCCAGCTGCGCCGGATACTGCAGAATAATCCGAATTCGCCACCCAATCAGGCCGGCCGCCAACAGAACAATTACAATTGCCAGTGCAATATCATTCGTTTCATGAAAAAAATCCTTGAAACCCCTCATTTCTTCTCCTTTATGTTAGCCAATAACATTTGGATACAATTATACTACCGGAGGCGAGAGATTGCAATGAAGCCATATGAGATTTGAAACACCGGGGTATCTGTGATATAATATTTTGAATATTTGATTGGAGAGGAACGCAGAAATACATGCAGAAAATCAAAGTGACGGCCAACGACTCCAAGCGGCGTCTGGACCGATTCCTGCGAAAATATTTAGAGCGGGCCACCCTGGGCTCCATTTATAAAATCATCCGGAAGGATGTCAAGGTGAACGGTCAGCGGAAGGATAACAATTACGTTCTGGAAGAGGGCGATGAGATTACACTGTACCTCAGCGACGAACGAATTGCCGCCCTGTCGGCCCCGAAGAAGGCCGCTTCCCGGCGGAAGAGCAAGAAGACCTTTACCGTCATCTACGAGGACGACAACATCCTGATTGCCAATAAGCCTTTCGGACTGCTGACCCACGGGGATCGGAACGAAAAGAAGAACCATCTGGCCAATCAGGTAAAGGATTATCTCATCGAGAAAGGAGAATACAATCCAAGAACGGAAAAGGTATTCTCTCCGGCACCGGCCAACCGGCTGGACCGCAACACCACGGGTTTGGTTTTGTTCGGTAAAAACAGCGATGCGCTTCGCACGCTGAACCGGTACATCCGGGAAGATCGGATATCCAAATTCTACCGGACGATTGTTTTTGGGAACTTAGAAAAAAAGCTGGAGCTTCACGGACGATTGGAGAAGGATTCCGGCACCAACACCGTGGCGATTTACGATGTGAACGAGACGGAGGGACGGGCCATTGAGACCATTGTCACCCCGATTCAGCCGCTGAGAAATTCCACGCTGGTGGAGGTGGATTTGGTAACGGGCCGAACGCATCAGATTCGTGCGCACCTGGCCAGCATCGGACATCCGGTCATCGGAGACAGCAAGTACGCCAAGGGACCGGCCAAGGGATTCAACCATCGGTTGTATGAATCCTGCCACCTGAGCACCCAGCTGCTCCACAGCTTCCGGTTGGAATTCCGGAATTGCGACGGCCCTTTGGAGTATTTAAACGGGAGAGTTTTTGAGGCTCCGCTTCCGGAGCAGTTTGAAGAGATTTTAGAGGAATTGAGCAAATAATGAGCAAGAATGAAATTGTAAATGAAAATGCACCGATGCTTCCGGCACTTTTGAAGGATCTGGTGATTGCCATGGTCATCGCCGGCGCGGTATTGTACTTTATCCGACCGACTATCGTGAAGCAGACGTCCATGCAGTCCACCATGAATCCCAACGATTACCTGATTATGTACCGTCAGGCTTATCGCAGCAAGGCCCCAAAGCGGGGAGACATCATCATCTTCAAGTCGGATCTTCCGGACGAGGAGGGCAAGGACAAGCTGCTGATTAAGCGAGTGATCGGATTGCCGGGAGATGAGATTCAGATTAAGAATCAGAAGGTGTACATCAACGGAAAGAAGTACAAAGAGAACTATCTCAAGGACGGATACACCACCGGAGAGGGCACCTGGAACGTGCCGGAAGGCCACTATTTCGTGATGGGCGACAACCGGGTGGTCAGCGTGGACAGCCGATATACGGATGTTGGATACGTGGATAAGGACCAGATCCAGGGCAAAGCCGTACTCCGCCTGTTCCCGTTCAACAAGATTAAGACTTTCTAATTTGAGGAGGAAGCAGGGTAGGAACCGGAATGGCAAAGAAATCCAGAAAACTAATCGCAAATAACAAGAAAGCCCGCCACGACTATTTCGTGGAAGATTCTCTTGAGGCGGGAATCGTGCTCACCGGAACGGAAATCAAATCCATTCGGGCCGGTCGGTGCAGCATCAAGGAGAGCTACGTCTACATCGACAAGAAGGGAGAGATGAAGATCTGCGGAATGCATATCTCCCCCTTTGAACAGGGCAACCGCTTCAACGTGGAACCCCTTCGGGAACGAAAGCTGCTTCTCCATCGCCGAGAAATCAACAAAATCGCGGGGAAAATCAAGGAGTCCGGTCTCACCATCATTCCGCTGAACGTGTACCTCAACGAGGATGGGCGGTGCAAGGTGGAAATCGGCATTTGCAGAGGTAAGAAGCTGTACGATAAGCGAGATTCCATCGCAAAAAAAGATGCGGACCGCAAGATGGACCGGGCCATCAAGGAAAGCCGTCACCGATAGGAGAGTCGAATTTCCTTCAGGAAAAACGAATTCCCTTCGGACAATCGGAAAATTGAAGGGGCAGTATCTTTTTTTTTACCGGGAAGATGTTGTATAATTTATAGAAGAAAAAATAGTGTGACATCCGTCACACATTCCGGGGATGTAATGGTTTCGACAGGAATGTGGAACAAGGATAAGCGAGCCGTGGCGCCCAGTCCACGTAAAAAGGGGCCGTTAAATATAAACGCTAAAAATAACAACAATTTCGCACTGGCTGCATAGTTCAGCCCCGCGCGCCGCTTCAGGCTCACCTGCAGGCTTGAAATCCGGTGTCATGAATGCAGGAAACCGCTGGGAGAGCTCCTGGTATTTCAGCGGACTTACAGGATAGCAGTTCCGTAGTGTGTCAGCGTCACGGCGGATACTGCGAATGACAAAGCACTGACTGCGCTCGGAGAAAGTTCTTCGGAAATATTTTTGGACGTGGGTTCGACTCCCACCATCTCCACCACTTTTCAGGACTCAGGCCAAAATGCCTGGGTTCTTTTATTTCCAACGGTTTTGGGCTCTCAAGCCAGTAGTATCAAGGCTTCAGCGCCTTTGCAAATATCATTTCAGACCCGTTTCAGATTATCTCAGACCACTGAAACTGGGGATGAAACAGGAGGTTTTTTGCCTGAATTGGGGATGAAATAGGAGGACTTCGGCGCCTTTGAAACTAACCGTTGTCGGCACATTTGACTTTTATTCCGCCTCTGTTAACCTAAAGCCGGGAGGTGAATATCATGAGACAACCTAAATTTGTACTTACTCTAGACAGTGACAGCTACGACCTTATCATCTACAGCCTGATTGAAATGAAGAACAGGCTCACAAGAGAAGGACGATATACAGACGCTGTGGACGATGCTCTGATGGAGCTTCTGAGCGTCAAGCCAAGAAGAAAATAATCAATACTTAATGTTACATGCTGCATCAATAACGGTGCAGCTTTTATATTACCCAAAATAAAGGAGGTACAAGAGATGATTTTATTCAAGAAAAGAGAAAAGAACGTTAACGCAGAGAGTGGAAAGGAGGAGAAGATGACGGAAACGGAAAGAAAGATGGCTGAGCTTGGAGCAGCTGCATATTTTGAGTATCTCGAGATGTGCTTTGAGGATGAAGAGGCGGCAGAGGTTATGACAGGATATATCTACGCACTTAAAGCCGTAAGAGCATCCAGCGATGAGGACGCATTCATGTTTGTAACCAATCTGCTAAAGGATAAGGGGGTAACTGAGATCTCACCAATCCTTACAGAAATGTGCAGGGAAAGAGAGGACCTTCTTAAGGTATTCCTGGACAAGTTCGAGGCTCTTGGCATCAGACACATCGTAAACCTCGTATTCGAGGATGAGGATGAGGAAGACGATGATGAAGACTGTAAGTGCGGAAACAGCTGCGAAGGCTGCGGTGAATGCAATGAAAGAAATGTCCGCGGCAGTGAGTATGAGTACCTTGACGAAGGGGAACTCTGCTATCTGACATTCAACTTCGATATCGGCAATGTGAACATCAACGGAACAATCACAATGATTGAGGATGAGGAAGATGAGGAGGCTGGGGCAGGTGTCTAAGGTAATAGCAATATGTAACCAGAAGGGCGGAGTCGGCAAGACCACAACGGCAGCCAATCTTGGCGCCGCCCTTGCTCTTGAGGGCAAAAGAGTTCTGGCAATAGACATGGATCCGCAGGCTGATCTTTCAACCTGCCTCGGTTTTAACAGAACCGATGTGCTTGATGTTACAGTGGCGGAGATGATGACAAGAGCCATAAACGAAGAGAAGTTCGACTGGAGAGACGGGCTCCTTGAAAGTAAGGATGGGATATATCTTCTTCCATCCAATCTGGATCTTTCGGCAATGGAGATGAACCTTGTGGGAACAATGAACAGAGAGCGGGTGCTCAAAGGCTATGTGGATAAGGTGAAGAACAACTTCGATTTTGTCATCATAGACTGCATGCCGTCACTTGGAATGATTACCGTAAATGCGCTATCTGCTGCAGATTCGGTCATAATCCCGGTTCAGGCACACTATCTTCCGGCAAAAGGAATGGATCAGCTTCTCAGGACCGTATCAAAGGTTCAGAAATTCGTTAATCCGGACCTTAAGGTTGATGGCGTTCTCATGACACTTGTGGATGCCAGGACAACCTTCGCTTCAGAAGTGCCTGAAATGATTCACCAGATGTATCCGAAGATGAGGATATTCGAGAATCAGATTCCAATGAGAATCAAGGCTGCGGAGACTCCTGCTGTCGGGGTAAGCATATTCGGATATGAGCCGAGAAGCGATGTTGCAGCTGCATACAGAGGACTTGCAAAGGAGGTGATCAGAGATGCCGCAAGAGAAAAAGCCAAGGTTCACTCTTGGGAGTGCAGATGATTTATTCACAACTCAGGAGATGAGAGACGATGCGAAGCTCGCAAGGATTCACGAGATTCCGCTTGATGAGATTGATGAGTTCCCGGACCATCCGTACAAGGTGAAGGATGATGAGGATATGCTGAATCTTATGGAAAGCATCAAAGAGAACGGAGTTCTGACCCCTGCAACAGTAAGGAAAAAGGACGACGGAAGATATGAGATGCTTTCAGGCCACAGACGATGTAGAGCATGTCAGCTTCTAGGGCTTGATACCTTAAGATGTGAAATAGTAGACCTTGACAGGGATGCAGCGACAATCTTCATGTGTGACAGCAATCTTCAGAGAACCGTGATACTGCCAAGCGAGAAGGCATTTGCGTACAAGATGAGGCTGGAGGCTATGAACAGACAGGGAAAGAGAACTGATCTAACTTCTACACCACTGGTGGAGAAGTTAAGCGGGAAAGATGCGTTGTCTGTAACACAGCTAGGTAATGAGGTAGGAGCAAGTCGTGAACAGGTTCGTCGATATATCCGCCTCACCGAGCTTATCCCTGAGATTCTCGAGATGGTGGATGAAGGTCAGATTGCCATGAGGCCTGCAGTTGAGATTTCATACCTCCCGAAGGAATTGCAGGAGGAGTTACTCGAGAATATGGAGATTGAGGCATGTACTCCGTCCCACGACCAGGCGATGCGCATGAAGGGCCTGTTTAAGCAGGGCAAGCTGACACCTGAGGTGATATCAGCCATCATGCAGGAGGAGAAGCCTAACCAGAGGGAGAAGGTAATCCTGCGGGATGAAAGAACAATAAAGCTGCTTCCAAGAGATCTTCCTGTTAGCGAGAGGGAGGAATATATCTTAAAGGCTCTTGAGCACTACGGAAGGTATCTGAGAAAACAGAGAGATCTTGAAAGATGACAGTAGCCTTTGGAGACTGATGGCATACGGAGTTAATCACCTTCGGAGGAAGAGGATATTAAGTAGCAGACATTACCTTTCTCTTCCGTAGGTATTAATACTTCCGTAGGTTATCTCTCTTCCGTAGGTAGTAAAGCAAAGTATTTCATATGGCGGCTTTTGCACGGGGAATTATCAGCCCCTGCGAGAGTCGCTTTTTGCATGGAAAGGAGGAATTAATTTCATGACAAAGGACAAAGTAACAGCAAACGGCAGAAGGAAGGCCGTCGCGATTCTGATGCTTGTCGCCATGATGTTTTCGGTGTTTGGCGCGGCACTTCCCGAGAGAGCTTTTGCGGCAGACGGAACCATCACGCTTAAGGTGGGAAGAGTGATAGATTATTCATCTCACTTCACCCATTACTTCTACGCAGGTGATAAGGACAATCCGGTGTTCTGTGCGCAGCCTCAGCTTTCGGCACCTTCTGCAGGAACCTATTCGTACAACTTCATCGAATTCGATTCGATGCTTGCCAAGTGTCTGTACTACGGTCTCGGCGGCCCGGGCTTTGAAGAATACACGGACAAGAAGCTGAGCGGTCAGTGGGATGGTGAGGATGATGCGTATGCACTGACTCACATTATCATCTCGATTGCCTATGACAAGACAACAAGTGCAGAGTCAGATCCGTTTAAGGGACTCAGTGATTCGTGGAAGAACAAGGCAAAAAGCCTTTATGAATATATCAAGACTCTTCCGGATCCCCCTGCAAACTACAGAGCGTTTCGAATCAGAAACGATGGCAAGCAGGATATCCTTGGCTCCTTTAATGATGTCGGAACAATTAAGCTTAAGAAGGCATCTTCTAACAAGGAGATGTCAGATGCAAACAGCTGCTATTCACTTCAGGGCGCAAGGTACGGAGTGTACTGCAAAGGCAAGCTCTGCTACACCATGACAACCGATGCTAACGGAAGCTGCACACTTGACAATGTGTTGGTATCCGACTATGTGATTAAGGAAATGGATGCATCAAAGGGCTTTGCGGTTGATGCTGAGAGCCATAACTGCACGGTAAAGAACGAACAGATTACAAATGTCAGCGCATCTGAGGTGCCAAAGAACAATCCTGTAAGCCTCATGCTTCAGAAGGGTGATTCTGAGACAGGAAAGGCAGAGCCTCAGGGAGGAGGAAAGCTTTCCGGTGCTGTATACGAGATTAAGTATTACAAGCACAAGGATGGAGGTAAGAACTTAGACAGAACCTGGAGAGTCATTACCGATTCAGAGGGAAAGGCAGAGCTTTCGGATGCTTACCTTGACAAGGACTTTGATAATTCAGCTTTCTATACGGACAGCAAGGGCAGCATATGCCTTCCGCTTGGAACAGTAACCATTCAGGAGGTTAAGGCACCTGAAGGCTACCTTCTTAACAGCAAAATCTGTACAGCCGAAATCAAAGAGGGAAGTGAAACAGTAGAGACTGTAAACACCTTTAATGCTCCTGTAATCGGAACAAACGATGAAGTTGCAGAGCAGATAAAGCGAGGAGATATCCAGCTTGTAAAGGTAAAGGACGGAACCATGACAAGACTTCCGGGTGTACAGTTTAAGATAACCTCAAAGACAACAGGCGAGAGTCATATTGTCTGCACAGACGAGAACGGAATGATCGACACGTCATCGGGCTTCAATTCCCACAAGGAGGATACTAACGGAGGAACAGCCGAAAGCGGACTCTGGTTTGGCGAGATTGATGCAATAGATGACGAGAAGGGAGCACTCCTCTACGACTACTACACTCTTGATGAGATAAGAGGAGAGGGTAACAAGGGTCTTAAGCTTGCAGAAAACGTCGAGTTTAGAATCTACAGAGACAATATGACAGTAAACCTTGGAACAGTGACAGATGATGTAATAAGCATCGGTACTACCGCAAAGGACAGCGATACAGGTAATCACATCTCCCTTGCAGATAACAGGGTTACAATCATCGATACTGTAAAGTACAGAGGCCTCACACCGGGTAAGACATACAGATTTGCAGGAACCCTGATGGACAAGGAGACTGGAGAGCCGGTAACTGTAAACGGGAAGCCTGTAACTTCAGAGAAGGTTTTCACTCCGTCAAAGGAGAAGGGAACCGTTGACGTTACCTTCATATTCGATGGAAGCAGCCTTTCCGGAACCGAGATAGTCGTATTTGAAAAGGCATATGATGTTAAGACTGATACAGAGGTAGCAGGCCATGAGGACATCAATGATGAAGGCCAGAGCGTTGTAATCCCTAAGATCGGTACAAAGGCATCGGATGCTTCGGGCAAAACCAATATCATCAAGGCCGAGAAGGACCAGAAGATAACAGACGAAGTCTCCTACGAGAAGCTCCTTGCGGGCAAAAAGTATACCCTTACCACATGGCTCACAAGGGACGGAAAAAAGATCCGCGGAACCGAGGTTACAAAGGAGTTTACCGCAGCAGCTGCAGACGGCACTGTAAAGGCAGAGCTTACCTTTGATGCTTCCATGTACGGAGGAGATAACATCACCGTATTTGAAGAGCTCAGACTTGACGGAAAGACAGTTGCCGAGCATAAGGACAAGAACGATAAGGACCAGATGATAAAGATTGCTGAACCTAAGGCAGACGTACCTAAGACAGGCGACAGCTCTCACATGCTGCTTTGGATTATCCTTGCGGCATCAATGACTGTTATCGGATCGGGTATTCTTGTAAACGAATATGTACAGAAGAGAAAGAGGAAATAGAGACAGTGGATTGACTTAAGGGGGCTTCGGCTCCCTTTTGTACTACACGGAAAGGATGGATTAAATGGCAATATGCAATGACGGAGTGGCAATGAAAGCCGGAACAAATGCAGGAATCATAGCGAATCTGCTGATGGGATTAATGGAGGAAGGAGATGCTGTAGAGAAGTTTGGAAGGACCTGGTGCAGATGCTCATTCAAAAGCATTACAGTAATCTATCCTTTCCTAAGCATGGCTCAGGTTGAGTATGCGATAGGGCAGCTTAGAGACAAGGAAATCATCATAAGCAGAAAGCTGAGTGCAGGAGGCTTTGATCACACCAACTGGTATGCCTTTACGGAGTACGGGCGAAAGATAATGAAATGGGGTGATAAGCATGAGGGATACTGTTAAATGCCCCGATAACTGTCACTACAGAAACAGATATGCTCCCTTCTGCAGCTTCTGCATGATGAAGGTTCTGGGAAAGCTAAAAGATGAAAAGAAAGAAGGTGAGAAAAGTGGACAGGAAACTGAAGATGAAGGTCATCACGAAGCTCCTTGATGCAGGCTTTGATGATGAGAAGAAGGTGATGAACTTCGGAATGAAGGACATGCTTCTCTGCGAGGTAAGAGGAGAGGAGATAGGTGCGGTAATCGAGCTTCAGGAGGCGGTAAGGACCCACAAGGTCATATCATTTCTTGCAGATGATAAGGAGGAGCCTGAGGAGTCTGATGAAGCTGAGAATGCCGAAACTGTAACCGAAGAAGCGTTAGATGAGGCTGAAGACAAGGATGACAGATCAACAGGAGTATATGAAGGAGGAAAGTACTATGGCTAGCGAATTCACATTTGAGATTACTAAACATATCGGAGTTATCAAAGCATACGAGACAGGCTGGAGCAAGGAGATTAACATCGTATCCTGGAACGGCGGTCAGCCAAAAGTTGATATCAGGGACTGGGATGAGAATCACGAGAGGATGTCAAGAGGCGTAACACTCACAAAGGACGAGTTCAGAAAGATGGTTGAACTCACGAAAGAGAGAATGCCTAATCTAACAGAGCCTTCCCGTGAATGGGATGCGAGATAACATCGGGAGCGAAAGCTCCCTTTTTACATGAGATGTTTAACAGGCATCTCATTTTTTTGCCCTAAGCCGGGCGGAAAGGAGTGTATACAGGGGCTCAAAGCAAATTGTAACAGCACAGGATGTGCGGAAATGGAGAGAGAAAAATGACAAACATCAGAGAGAAAATTTCAGGAAGAAAGAACGTTATCATCGCAGGAGCACTCATTGCTCTTATGGCAATCGGATCAACCTTCGCCTACTTTGTTGACAGAGATCAGGTGACTAACCACTTCACTGTAGGCGATATCGAAATCAGCGTATCGGAGCCGAACTGGAATCCGAGCGACGGAGCAGACATCACGCCTAACAAGGTGATGAAGAAGGATCCTAAGATTACAAATGACGGAACGAATGATGCTTTTGTGTTCATGTCGGTAAAGGTTCCTAAGGCCAATGTTAAGACAGCAAATGCAGACGGAACACTTAACGCTGCAGCAAACCAGGACCTTTTCACATATTCGGTGAATACAGGCTGGAAGCTCATCAAGACAAATGCTTCTACTGACAGCACCGAATATATCTATGCATATGCAGGTGATAAGATGACTGCTCTTAAGCCGGGCGAGACAACAGCTACCATCTTCGATACCGTGAAGTTCATCAATATCGTAGAGGAGCAGCTTGACGGACAGAGTCTTGATATCCAGGTCGATACAATGGGAATCCAGACAGCAGATCTTGGAACAGAGAGTCCTCTTGAAATCTATAAAATCATCATGAATCAGCAGTAGGCTGAAACAGGAGGAAGAAGCATATGAGAAGAATGTCAGAAAGGACCATAAGGCGAGCGGCTGTAAGGCTGATTCGCATTCAGCTTCCGGTGCTCTTCCTCCTTTGCACTATGTTAATCGGAATAACGGCAGGCTTCCTCATTTCTTCCGACAGCGTCACAAACAGACTGTCATGCGGGTATAACAGCGCAGTAATAAGAGAGAATTATGAAGCACCGGAAACTTTTGCAAAGGGGGAAAGCTATACCAAGGAAGTAAGTGTAAGAAACGAAGGAAGCGTTCCCTGCTATGTGAGAGTCTTCGCGGAGATAAGCAGACCCGAGGCGAGAGAAGCAGTTGATGTGGATTACAGCACATCAGATTGGAGCAAAATGAGTGACGGGTATTACTACTACAGCCGCGTGCTAAATGCAGGAGAAGAAAGCAGTCCGCTATTTACGACACTTACTGCTAAGGAAAACGTAAGCGATTTTGAAATGATTTGTTACAGCGAGAGCGTTCAGGCATACGGCTTTGCCGGCGCGAAGGAAGCCTTCGAGGCAATAAGATAGGAGGAGAAGATGCAAAACTATGTTACAAGAAGAATCGGAAGCATGATGACAATTACCCTAATGCTTATTGCGATTCTGTTTTCTCAAGCAGCTCCATCCTATGCTGCGACAGTCAAAACAATACCGAGCACAAGCACGATAGTTGCAAAGGCAAACAAGCTTAAACTCTCAAAGAATAACTACTCACTAACCTGGAACATCACAAATCACAAGGTGAAGACGGGCAAAAATTCGGAGAAGCTTCTCTGCATTCCAATCAAGAGCAAGACCGCATCATGGACCGTCACAAATTTCTGCAAGATTAAATTTACAAATGTCGGTACCATAGACGGAAGACAGATCGACTGCACGGTGAATTTCGACTCCATGACGGTAAGCGCACGAAAGGGCTCAAGCACGGGAGAAACCTCGGACGGATATATGGGGTTTGCATCAATATGGGGGATAGATGACGGCCTGCAGGTGGGCGTCACAATAGATGACGGCTGCGGCTACAGAGCATCAAAGAAAGTGAAGTACACAGCAACCATCACCTATCACGACACCGGAGAGGTGGTGAACCTTCCGTTCTTTCAGGCGGTAAGAGATCTTGATGCTGCAAATGATTACTACAGAGAAGCCTGGGAAAGCATCAGCGGATATACAGGCACCTACTACAAATACAGCACCAACTACAACACATTCAGCGGAAACAAGGTGCTTGCTCCGAATTCAAACGACAAGCTGGTTACGGGAAACAACGAGCTTCTGAAGGCGGGAATATATGCACCTACAACAGGAGGCAAGTTCTCGGCCTACTTTTACGGGGGAAACTGCGGAACGCTGATGACACTTTATTCCCAGTATTCAACAAACCCGTCAGTCTTTGTTAATCCGGTAAAGACCGTAGACAAGACGGCGGCAAGGGTCGGTGATACGGTAACCTACACCGTAAAGCACACTATGGGTACCTTTTACAAGACGGCAATGACCGTATACGGAAAGCTTGAGATAACAGATGTAATTCCGGAGAATCTCGAATATGTAAGTGCTGTTCTCACAAACGGCAGCGGAACTGACATCACTGACAAAGGAACACTCACCTACGATGAGAGCACGAGGACTTTGAAATTCGTAATGGGAGATACCTGGAGAAACAATATTGCAAACTATAACGGGCAGGTTCTGAAGTTTACGGTGATAACTAAGGTAAAGGAATTCGAGGGCTATGAAGCTGCTGCCGAAAACAAGGCGACGCTTTCGTATGAGAATAATCTTTCGGTGGATACCAATCTTGTGACGACTTCACTTACCAAGCCGTATATGGTCCAGATAGTAAAGAGCATTCCGGATAGCAGAGATCAGTTAGAAGGCGGTCACGGAAAACCGACATTTATCTTTAAGATTTCGGGCAAAAACACAGGCTATGTGCGATACGCTACCGTCACCTTCGGAGACGAGAATGTATCGGCGGGCTGGACTTTCTCAAAGGAAAACAGAAGATGGATTGCAAGAAGCCAGGTGCTTGAACTTGCCGATGATGAGTATTCTGTAACAGAACTTGATGTAAGCAGGTTCAAGATGACGGGAAGCTCGGTATACTCATCAGGCAACTACAGAAGGTTTACCTTTGAAAACGAGAAGGATAACTGGCAGTATTTCAGCCACAAGTCGGTTGTCATAAACAGGCTGAGAGGAGGTGCTGCAGGTGAACAGGGTTTGTAAATATGTAAGCAGACTGCCGGTGATACTGGCGGTTTTTTTGATGCTCTTTTGCATGAATGCGGATTCTGCACTTGCGGCAGCATCTGATTTTGAGAATCTAAGCGGTGCAGAAAAAAGCGGTAAGGTAAACATTTCCGTCGAAAGCTATCAGGAAAAGGACGGCGCTCTTTACAAAACTCCGGAGCTTGTCCTAATAAAGGCGGGGGATAAGACATCATATGTTCCCGTGATAACAAACCTTGGATCGGAGTGCAGTCTGAGGCTGAGAGTTTATGCAAAGACAAAAAATCAGGACATAAATATTTTGAAGTACTGCTACGGCTGGGAGGATAACTGGATAAAGAAGGATGGCTGGTTCTACTACAGGAAGCCTTTCGAGGAGAATGAAAGTGTGGCAATCTGCCGGGGCTTTGATTTCCCGAATGACTGGAAGTGGAGAGAAAGCAATGTGCTTGATGTAACTGTCGAGGCTGAGGCGGTGGCTGATGAGCCTGCGGCACATGGCGTCGTAAGGACGGGCGATGATTCAAGGATGGGAGTTTGGATTGCCGCAGGAGTGATAAGTCTTGCAATTTTTATTGCAGCAGGAAGGAGAAAAGATGGCACTAAGGATATATAAAGTGATTCAGAATGTGCTCCTGATTGGAGTGCTTGCGGTTGTAACGGGACTGATATCAATGATTGTGATTCTCGATATGAATCCGTATGTTGTGATATCAGGATCGATGGAGCCGGCTCTTCCGGTGGGCTCGGTATGCATCGTGGACTGCCAGCAAAGGTCGCCAGATGAAGGGGATATCATCTCGTACAAGGCAGGCGACGGCATTGTAACTCACAGAGTTATCGAAGTTACGGAGTCTGGATATGTCACAAAAGGTGATGCAAATGATACAAAGGATCCCGGGTTTGTGAAGGAGAAGCAGATATTCGGAACCTGCGTTGCATCCGTTCCGAAGGTGGGATACGCAGTGATGTTTCTAAGATCTGCGGTGGGAATATTCACTGTAATCATGTCTGTGATATGCTTCGGCTTCATTGGAAGGCTCCTTGAAAGCAGAAGAGAATAGGAAACGGAGCGGCAGGCCCGCTCCGGGTACATCTGAAAGAAAGGAGGTTTAATCATGCAGAAAATAAGTATAAGAGGATTCGATGAGATCTCAAGAACCATACTTGAGAATCTTAAGGACGGAACAGTTATCTCGATTAGTTTCAGTGAGGAAGGTGGTGAAGAGGATGTCAGAGAAGAAGATGGCAAGAGAGAGCAGAGAACTTAACAGTCAGGATGCCTGCAAAGCAGGTGAGTACGGTGAGCTTAACGTTGTAAACATAAGACTCGTCAAGGAGCCTTCAATCATAAGCGATGAGCCTGTAAGGTGCTCGGATGATGCCTCAAGACTCATAAGAGAACTGTTGTCCGGCTTCGATAGAGAAGTGTTTGCAATACTTAATCTTGCAAGCGATGGGAAACCAATCAATATGAATGTTGTAAGTATCGGAACGCTGAATGCGTCACTTGTAAGCCCAAGGGAAGTATTCAAAAGCAGCATTCTTTCCAATGCAGCATGCTTTATCGCATACCATTGTCATCCGTCGGGCAACCCGAAGCCGTCGCTGGAAGATTTTGAGGCTACGCAGAGATTAAGAGAAGCAGGAGCAATCCTTGATATTAAGATGGCGGATCATATCATAGTTGCCTGTGGAAGAGACAAAACCTTCAGCTTCGCATCAAACAATTATCTTGAAGGGAACGGGAAAGACAACTATCAGAATTTCAAAAACAGAGAAAGCTGGGAGAGGTAGAACATGTGGGTAAGTAAAGAAAAATGCAAAAGGGCAAGAGAATACGATGTGCTTTCCTATCTCAGAATCGCAGACCCGGGGGAGCTTGTCAGGGTGTCGAGAAACGAATACTGCCTGAGAACTCACGACAGCTTCAGAATATCAAACGGCAAGTGGCACTGGTGGTCGAGAGGCAAGGCGGGCCATACGGCGGTTGATTATCTTGTTGAGGTTAAGGGATATTCATTTCCTTTTGCAGTAAACGAGGTGCTGCGGGCGATGGGAGGCATGGCTCTGAGGAAGACATCGGTTAAGGAAAAGTCTTTCACACTTCCTGCCGCGGCGGAGAATAACGATGCTGTAAAAGAGTATCTTAAGAACAGGGGAATAAACGAATGGCTGATAGACATGCTCATAACAGGCGAGCTAATCTACGAGGATAAGAGATATCGCGGCGTTGTTTTCGTCGGAAATGATTACGAGAACAGACCGAGGCATGCAGCATTCAGGGCGACTGATTCATCGGATTTTAAGCTGGATGTGTCGGGAAGCGACAAGAGATTTTGTTTCAGGTTGCCGTACAGAGAGTGCAGAGTGCTTAGAGTTTTCGAGGGGCCGGTGGATCTTCTTTCGTATGTGACGCTGTGCATTAATGAGGGAAAAGAGTGGCAGTATGACGACATGATTACTGTTTGCGGTGTTCACAAAATGAGCGGCACGGACACGGATGTGCCTCCGGCGCTTTCAGAATATCTCAGACAGAATCCGAAAGTTGAGCACATTTTCGTGCACTTTGATAACGACGAGGTGGGTGCTTCTGCAGCAAGAGGCATAATGAGAAGGCTTGCAGACAGGTATGATGTGATAAACATGCCGCCTCCAGTCGGCAAGGATTACAACGAATATTTAAGAATATCAGGAAAGGAGAAGCGTCGTGGAAGAGAGAACAACGATTGATGTAATCATGGTTGAGCCGGGCAAAGAGGCCAGAGTGATGACCATGAACGACAGCCTTGAGGCAATGCAGGATGCGGTCGGCGGGCTCATTGAAGAGTATATGCCCTTTGAGGATGAGGTCGCACTGATATGCAATGACGAGGGAAAGATGCTTGGAATGCCGCCAAGCAGAGCAATACGAACCGATGATGGACAGGTGGTAGATGTTATCGCAGGTCCGTTTTTTATTGCCTACGCGCCTATTGAAAGTGAAAACTTCCTGTCCATGCCTGAAGAGCTTCGGGAGAAATACCTTGAGAAATTCAGACAGCCGGAGAGATTTTTCAGAACGCCTGAGGGAATAAAGGTTGTGAAATTTGATCCGAATTCTGAAAGAGAACACGCACATGAACAGAGATAAGAATCGCTGTCGTGCTGTAACAAGCAGTCCCTTTTTACTCCTTCGGGCAAAAACGGTGATTTTAGGGAGGACCCTAAGACCCCGGACAACCCGCAAGGTGTGTGAAAGATGAGCTGCTGAAGATAAAAGAGAAATGTATTTGAAGTGAATTATGAATATGGAGGATGGAATGAAGAGAAGTATTAAGAAACAGATCTGGCTGAGCAGAGACGAAGCAGAAATGCTGAAGAAGAAAGCTAAGAAGGCGTGTCTTTCGGAAGCGGGGCTGATGCGCTTTCTGCTCAAGGGCTATGAACCGAAAGAGAAGCCTGATGAGGAATTCTACTATGAGATGAGCCGCATTACAGAGCTGGCAGAGTCCATTGAGAGTCTTTCCAGAATGGCGGATCGTGATAACGAGGTTCAGATGAATCTCCTAAGAGAGGAGGTTGAAAGATGGCATCACTTCCAGGCGGCAATCGAAGCAAGGTTCCTCACTCCCGATGAGGCGGAGCTGAAATGGCGGTAACCAAGCTGTGGCCCATAAGAGGTCGCGTCGATTCGCCGCTTAACTATGCTGCCAACGAAGAGAAAACAGCAAACCCCAGATGGGACAAAAGCAGCCTTCAGAATCTGACAGATGTTATGCACTACGCTGCAGATGAAGACAAGACAGAGAAACAGTTCTTTGTATCTGGAGTCAACTGCAATCCTGCAATAGCACGAGACCAGTTTGTTACAGTAAAGAAACAGTTCGACAAGGAAGACGGCATCGTTGCTTATCACGGATACCAGAGCTTTGCCGAAGGCGAGGTAACACCCGAGCAGGCTCATGAGATAGGAATAGAGCTTGCCAGAAGATTCTGGGGTGATGGTTATCAGGTGATTGTTGCGACACATCTTAACACAGCACATCTTCATAATCATTTCATAGTGAACTCGATTTCATTCAAGGACGGCAAGCGATGCAGGGCGAAACGCTGGTACGACTTCAACAAGGTGTCGGACGAAATTTGCCGGGAGCACGGGCTCAGCGTAATAGAAAATCCCAGGGGCAAAGGTGTGCCCGCATGCGTCTACAACGCAGAAAAGTCAGGCGCACCGACAAGACTTAATCTTGCAAAGGCAGCAGTAGACGAAGCAATAGAAGCTTCACAGAATCTGCAGGAATTCAGAATGGCGTTAAAGGCCATGGGCTACAGCTGCAACTTGGATCCATCTAGAAAGTACTGGACGATTAAACAGAAGGACTGGCAGCGGCCTATCAGGATGTACCGGATGGGAGATGCATATTCAAACGAGAGTATTATCTCAAGACTCGAGAGAGAACCGGAAAGCAAAATGTTCAGTTCTTTTCAGAGAATTATTGTTGTGAGAAAGAGGCAGTACGGGATGCAGACAAGAGGCGACAGAATCAGAAAGGTAGGAGGGCTTAAGGGTCTGTATCTCCATTACTGCTATCTTCTCGGGTATTTGCCAAGGTACACGAAGAGACCTGCTAAGGTATCACCCCTGCTTCGTGACGATCTAATCAAGATGGAGCGGATAGCAGAAGAAACGCGGATGCTTTGCAGAGAGAACATCACAACAATGGATGAGCTGCGGGAGCGCATTTCAAAATGCAGTGAGACCATTGAACAGAAAACATCTGAGAGAGGCGAGCTTTACAAGAGGTCAAGACGCAAAATCCCGGAGGAGGAAAGACAGAGCCTGCGAAAGCAGGCTTCTCTGGTAAGCGGTGAGCTCAAAGACCTGAGGAAGGAGCTTAGGATGCTCGAGAGTATAGAAAGCAGGTCGGCAGTTATTGAAGAGAAGATTAAAGAAGTTGAAAAGGAAAGAGAGGTGAAGAAGGATGAACGCAGGCGGTGATGCAGCAGAACAGGTAGTAAGGATGTCACTTGAAGGCGTTGAGGTTGCGGCCAGAATATCAGGCGAGGGAGCCAAGCAGCTCGCAATCCTTATCGCTGCGGTTCTGAGAGAAGAGCAGAAGACACACGGCAAGGCCAGACTTTCAAATATGATCAAGTCGGGCAATGAGCTTAAGGTGTTTACTGTGCAGCAGAAGGACCTTAAGACTTTTGCCAAAGAAGCCAAAAGATACGGAGTGCTGTACAGCATTCTCCGCGAGAAGGGCAACAAGAATCCCGATGCAGCGATAGATATTATCGCAAGAGCAGCAGACGCTCCGAAGATAAACAGGATAGTTGAGAGGTTCAATCTCAGCACTGTTGATAAGGCTTCTGTTGTAAGGGATATGGAGGCAGAGAGAAACCCCACCGGAGCAAAGACGAAAAAAGACCCTCAGTCTTTGCACAGCTTGAACGGGGCAAAAGATTCCCGTATGGGTAAGAACGAGAAGCCATCCGTCAAAGCAGAGCTTGATAAGTACAGAGACGATATCAAGAAGGAGCAGAGGGGTGCTGTCCCCAGAAGAGATTATCAGGGCAGAGCAAATGTACGGAAGCTTACTCCGAAAAAGAAACCAGTAAAGGAGAGATAGCATGATAGGTGAAGATAAATATGTATTAACACTGGATGAAGCCACGCAGGGCCTCATCATAAATGCGCTTCTCGAGTTCAGGGAATCAAAGCTCAAGGAGGGCATGGACGTAGGCTGGATTGGCGAAGTCATAATTGATGTCTGTAATGCCCCAAAGCGCAAAAGCAGAATTGCAGGTGAACGCCATGAAAGATAGGGAAGCTGTAATCTACGGAGCTTTTGGACTTGTGCCGGTCGTATGGCTGGCACTTCTAATTGCTCCCTGCATGGAGGATGGACTTGTATCGGCAATGGAACTTATCCCCGAGGCACTTGCCAGTCCTTTTGGCATAAAGCTTGGCAGCGAAAGTTTGAAGTGGGTCGTGATTGCGATTGCCGCATATCTTATGGGCATCGGAATCTATTTCAGCACCAGGAGAAACTATCGCCGCGGCGAGGAAATGGGCTCGGCAAAGTGGGGCGATGCGGCAAGGCTTAACAAAAGATATGCGGCGAGGGAACCTGAGGGGAGCAAGCTGCTGACTCAGAATGTAAGGATTGGACTTGATGGAAGAGCGCACAGAAGAAATCTGAACGTGCTCGTGTGCGGCGGCTCGGGCTCTGGCAAAACGAGATTCTATGTGAAGCCGAACCTCATGCAGGCCAACACATCTTTTGTTTGCCTTGACCCGAAGGGCGAGAACTGCAGAGCAGTGGGAGGGCTTCTCAAAGCCAAGGGATATGAGGTGAGAGTGCTTGACCTTATCAATATGGAGAAGAGTCACTGCTACAATCCGTTCGTCTATCTAAAGGATGATAACGACATTCAGAGGCTTGCAACCAATCTCTTTAAGAGCACAACTCCGAAGGGCTCGTCAAGCGCGGATCCTTTCTGGGATACCGCTGCGCAGATGCTTTTTCTTGCGCTGATGTTCTATCTGAAGTATGAAGCTCCGGAGGAGGAGCAGAACTTTGCAATGGTAATGGAGATGATAAGGGCAGGAGAGATTCAGGATGAAGACGGAGGAGACTACAGCCCGCTGGACAGACTGTTCAACAATCTTAATCAGAGAAAGCCGAACCACATTGCCTACAAATACTACAAGGCATATCATTCGGGCTCTGCCAAAACGCTTAAGTCTATACAGATTACGCTGGCATCCAGACTTGAGAAGTTCAACCTCGAATCGCTGTCATCGCTTACGATGACCGATGAGCTTGAGCTAGACAAAATGGGAGAAAGGAAGACTGCGCTTTTTGCCATAATCCCGGACAATGACACGTCCTTCAACTTCCTGGTGTCCATCCTTTACACGCAGCTTTTCCAGCAGCTGTTTTATGTTGCGGATCACAAGTACGGAGGAAGGCTGCCGGTGCATGTTCACTTCGCGATGGATGAGTTTGCCAATCTGTCACTCCCGGATGATTTTGACAAGATCCTGGCGGTAATGAGATCGAGAGAGGTATCGGTATCGATTATCCTGCAGAACATGGCGCAGCTTAAGGCCCTCTTCGAGAAGCAGTGGGAAAGTATCGTCGGCAACTGCGACGAGTTTCTGTACCTTGGTGGTAATGAGCAGAGCACTCACAAGTATGTGTCGGAGCTTCTGGGTAAGGAGACCATCGACATGAACAATTACAATAGGTCCTATGGGCATAACGGCAGCTATTCAACGAGTTACCAGATGAGTGGCAGGGATATGCCATAATTCATGGTGACGAGTTCAGTTGCCTTGAATAACAGATGAACA
>ERZ809074.1246-NODE-1246-length-34388-cov-15.763813_pt1 | contig 34388 bp, 27 predicted proteins | sample MGYA00520795_ERZ809074 | MGnify/ENA primary metagenome ERZ809074 (study PRJEB31570, sample SAMEA3212989) | Homo sapiens | biome: human-gut; feature: human gut; material: fecal | place: Sweden | collected 2011 ...
CAAATATGATGTGTTTTATAATTATGTCAAAATTCTTAACTTAATGACATTGCTCCGAAGAGTCCCTTTTGATTTGTAATGACCATATTTACTTTTACTGTAACAGAGAAAGTACACCCTGGTTAGACTGATTAGCCTGTGCGAGCATAGACTGTCCAGCCTGTGCAAGAATGTTGTTCTTGCTGTAGTTTACCATCTCTTTTGCCATATCTGTATCACGGATACGAGACTCAGCAGAAGATGTATTCTCGGAAATGTTATCCAGATTGTCGATGGTGTGCTCTAATCTGTTCTGTACAGCACCGAGTGCAGATCTCTGGGAAGAAACCTTAGAGATTGCATCGGAAATAGCATCGATTGCGTAGGTTGCTGCTGTACCGTTCTTGTCCGTTACGTTTAAGCCCTTGATTCCAAGGTTTGCAGAGTTCATGGTGTCAATATCAACTGTGATCTTGTTTGTCATGTCAGCATCTGCACCTACATGGAGGCTGAAACTTAATGTGTTGGCAACTTTTGCAGTTCCTGTATGAATTTCAATTGTATTAGTTGCATTTGCAAGTGTCATTGCAGTATAGTTTTTATCAATACCCACCTTTGCCTGATTCTGAGTATCACCAATCTGGTTTGCTTTCAATAATTCAGCTGCTGCAAGACTATATGCTTTTTCTTTAGTGATTACATTTTTGTTGTTATCATCAACTCCATCATTATCCTTATCTGCAATAAGGGACAGTTCCGTTGTACCCACTTTAACAGTTCCAGATGTTACCTTTGTACTAAATTCAGTTGCATCCGCATAATCTGCCTTTGCTGTGATTCCGGCACTAGTATCCGCTGGTACAACTCCGTCTTTATACCATCCAGCTGCATTTCCATCTGCCTTTGTACCACCAGTTGTAACTGCTGCTTTTGCAGCCACCCATTTATAAGTATCTCCATTTACCACAACATCCTGGTGCTTTGTATCAATATCAGCAGTTGTCAACATATCCTTTAATTCTTTTGTAGATGCTCCAATGGAAAACGTCTGACCTCCGATTGAAACTTTATCTCCAGCCTTCAATGCATCCATTTTGAATGTAGCTGTTCCATCACCATTATCAGTCAGAGTTCCCTTTAATCCGGCATCATGTGCCTTAAGATTAATTGTCTTCTCACCGTCATCACCCTTTAACAGGTAAATCTCATTGAATTTGGTTGTCTCAGCAACACGGTCGATCTCTGTATTTAACTGGTCAATCTCATCCTGAATAGCCTTACGGTCTGTATCCTTGGAGTTTGTACCGTTTGCTGCCTGAACTGCAAGCTCATTCATACGCTGTAACATGCTGTGAACTTCTGTTAAAGCACCTTCAGCGGTCTGTACAGAAGATACACCATCCTGTGCATTGGAAGAAGCCTTGTCCAGTCCACGGATCTGCTTTCTCATCTTCTCGGAAATGGTAAGTCCTGCTGCGTCATCTGCTGCACGGTTGATTTTGTAACCGGAAGATAACTTCTCGGTTGACTTAGCCTGTGCTCCGGATGTGATACCAAGCATTCTGTTTGCGTTTGCTGCCTGCATGTTGTGTTGTACTACCATACTCATAATAGAATCCTCCTTGAACTCCCACTTTGTGGGGTATTATGTTTTTTCCTCTGGAAATCCTTTTCCTAAGGTGTTCTTATTGCGTCACTTTGCAGTAACGCGTCACAAGCATCTTTTGATGCTTTGCGACCTTGTATCAAATAAGCGGAGCGTCCCGGGTGTGCCCCACCTATTACCAGAATTTAAAACCGATCAGGAGTTAAATTTATCTTTCAAACTCTCTGCATCTTTCTTTGCCTCTGCCTTCATCCGCTCGTTCCACAGGATTCTCTTAATTTCCTGCTGTGCCTCTCTGGAAATGCCCGGCTCTGCATAATAGGTTTCTCTCCTTCGTGCCGGATTTTCTTCCGTGGTACTTCTGGCAATATTGAGTTCTCTCGGGGCATCAATGAGCAGCCTTGCGTGATTACCCGAACCACCTACATAGACCACACGGATGTCATCCCCGATATTTACGTATTGTCCCTGTTTCAATGAAAGTTTCAGCATTTTTTTACCTCCATGCACGCAAAACCTTTTTGCTACGTTTTGTATCTTTTATATCGTCTGTTCGCTACGGTTTGTTAACCTCTATTTTTTATAATTGCTACATTTTGTTACTTTTCATCTAATTTTTCCATTCTCATTCGTTTAAAAACCGTTTATTTTTGTGCATATTTTACATTTCTATGCAACATTCTGTAACTATATGACTATTTTTTCGCTTCCTACAATAAATTAACTTCTGTTTTATCAATAGCTACTATCTGTAACATTTCATGATATGTGAAAAAATAGACTAATTTTAAGAAAAGGTGGTATTTTATTATGAGTGAAAAAAAACTTCCTCAGAAATTGAAAGAACTGAGAAAGGTAAATAATTACACGCAGGATTATGTAGCCGCGGTGCTTGGTATTGTCCGCCAGACATACAGCCATTATGAAACTGGCAGACGGACACCGGATGCCGAAGCATTATATAAATTGGCGGGGCTATACAATATTTCGATTGACGATCTCATGCATCTGACTGTTGATATTGACCGCGAAGTTTCTTATGATGCACCGGTTCCTTCCCAGTCCAGCGAAGACTTATCTGAGTTTCTTGAATTTTTTAATGATCCCGCGAATAAAAAAAAGTACATGTTTCATACGAATCTGGAAAAAGAATTGCTTTTTTATTTTAACAAGATATCCGAAGAGGATAAGAAAGAAATTATTGAATTTACAAAAATTAAGGCCCGCAAGCCTTTATAACAGAAAAATTGCTTCTCCAGATACTGTTTTTAATGGTATCTAAAGAAGCAATTTTTAATACTATGGAAATTACAATTTCACTACATGCACTTTATTCCGGCTTCCGCAAGCCTCTTGTATTCTTTTCCACAAGCTTGCGTGTCACCATCATCTGATGCCCACAGCCAGTGCATTTCAGGCGGAAATCCGCGCCCACGCGCAAAATCTCCCATTCATGGCTGCCACACGGATGTGGCTTTTTTAATTTCACAATATCTCCCACTTCATACTGGTACTGATTCATAGCTGGTCTCCTTCTTTTTCTCCCCTTACAGACAATTGTAAAACCCGCGACGGCAGAAGCCGGAGTATGTTTTGCAATTGTCTATTATTTTCTCTGGCTAACACTTGATCTGTGAAAAGACATTTCCAAGTCCATCCTGGATAAGAAGATCCGCACGCGCATCCATTGGAGTTGCACTCTTATTAATCAAAACAAGCTTATTTCCCCTGTAATAATCAATCAGGCCGGCTGCCGGATATACGGCAAGCGAAGTTCCTCCCACAATCAGCATATCCGCATGGCTGATATAAAATACCGCATCCTGCAGTGTTTTCTGGTTCAGCCCTTCTTCATAAAGAACTACGTCAGGCTTCACCGGACCACCACAGACAGGACAGACCGGAACTCCTTCCGAGTGGAGAATATCTTCCGCGCTGACAAACTGTCCACAGCGTTCGCAGTAATTGCGCAATACGCTTCCATGCAATTCCATGACGTTTTTACTTCCGGCTTTCTGATGCAGACCATCGATATTCTGGGTCACGACCCCTTTCAGTTTTCCTGCTTTTTCCAACTCTGCCAGTTTGAAATGGGTGATATTTGGCTGTGCATCCAGACAGAGCATTTTGTTCCGGTAAAACCGATAGAACTCTTCCGGATTCTGCCGGTAAAAACTATGGCTTAAAATAGTCTCCGGCGGATACTTATACTGTTGATTATACAAACCATCCACACTACGGAAATCCGGGATTCCGCTCTCGGTCGATACCCCTGCTCCACCAAAAAATACAATGTTGCCCGATTCCTCCACCCATTGCAAAAACTGTTCCGTTGCTTCCATTTTTTCTCCTTTCTCCGCAAACAGGGAAAAAAGAGGCTGTCACCGTGTGACAACCCCTGTCTGATTTCCTGTGCTATATGGCAAATTGATATTTTTAATATTCTTACAATAAGGATGCCAGTTGCTACTATACAGCCTCTGTATTATAAAATACATCTTTCTTCATCTCTCCGGCAATTTGCTTTGCATTCTCCAGATCATCCAATATCTGGTATGCCGGTGTTGTTGCGTCTTTTAAATTCTCCCGGAGTTCTTCCAGTCTCTGCGCATCCTGTTGCTGCTGCTCACACTGCTGCTGGATATGGTTCGCCTGATTTGCCATCTCATCCATGGAACTTGAAATCTCTTCGCTGACAGCTGCCAGGGAACTGATGGAATCGGAAATCTTTCCCACACTCTTCTGGTTCGCATCATTGATCTCCCATGCAGAATTAATCTTCTCGCTCATATCCCCAAGTGCCTCCACCGCGGTGTTTGCACTGTCTGAACTCTTTGCGGATGCTTCTTTGATACGCTCCACGAATTCACTCATGTTGGCTGTCATGTTCTGGGTCTGTTCTGCAAGTTTACGGATCTCTTCCGCAACTACTGCAAATCCTTTTCCGGCTTCTCCTGCACGGGCTGCCTCGATGGATGCATTCAGTGCCAGCAGATTGGTCTGGCTGGAAATGGAATTGATCCCTTCAATGACTTCATTCATATTACTGATAATGTCAAAAAGCTTCTCCATATTCTGTTTCATGGTACTTGATTCACTGATCGTCTTATCGGACAGATCGCGGATAGCCGTCAGCTCCTGCTGTCCCTCTTCGATATTTTTGTAAATCGCTGCAGATTCTTCCGATGCAGACAATATCGTATTGGTCAGTTCCTCATGCTGGTTGGAAACCTCCCCTGCCACACGCGAACTTTCTGACGCAGACTGCGTAGCGTCCTCCGATGCCTGTGCGATCTGCTGTGAAACAGATTCCATCTTGGAATTATACTCTTTTAAGGCATCCACAACCTCTGCGATCTGTAACGATGCGGATGCATTCTTTGCCAAGATCTGACCGAACTGGCTGCGTCCGTTCACCAGACGGGTATACAGCTGCTGTATCTCCGGATCTTTTGAATAATCTACATTTTTCAATTCCAGAACGGCCTGCAGACCGGCTCTGTCTGTCTTTTTTCCAAATGCCATATTATATACTTCCTCTCTGTTGTAACATACAAATCTCTGTATCTTCTGCCTTTTATTCTGAACTAAAATATGTTTAAAGTCAACATATTTCTATCATAATCCGGATATTTTTTGACAATTTTGCTGCTACACACAGGTTGCCATGCGAACAATAACACGATTCTTACAACTTCAGGTTTTCCACACAAGAAATACACTTGCCACAATTCCGGCAGTGGTTGCAAAAAGGGCTCCCGGAAGTGTATATCTTGTCTTTTTTACTTTTACCGACATAAAATAAACCGACATGGTATAAAAAATGGTCTCTGTGCTACTGAGCATAACCGATGCCGCACGTCCCAGCATCGAATCTGCACCATGTGTTTTGTAGATATCCAGTAAAAGTCCCGTTGCTGCAGAGGAAGAAAACATTTTTATCACAGCAACCGGGATCAGCTCGGTCGGAAATTCTGTCGCCGCCATTAATTTCCCAAGCCACCCGGAAATAAAATCCAAAAAACCCGAAGCCCGCAAAATACCTACTGCTGCCATCAGTCCGATTAGTGTCGGCATAATCTCCACTGCTGTGCGGATTCCGCTTTTTGCCCCTTCCAGGAAATCCTCATATACATGCTGCCGGTGCATCAGGCCATTTCCCACAATGAGCAATACCAGAATCGGAATGACTGCCTCGGATAAGTACAGAATCAAATTCATTTTTCCACCCTCCCAAATGCCTGCCGGAGCTTGATGAAAATGACAGCTGCCAACGTGGAAATACTAGTGGCAATGATGGCCGGTCCTACAATTGCAGCCGGACTTACGGCTCCATACTGGCTGCGATATGCAATGATATTCACAGGTATCAGCTGCAGGGAAGAAATATTAATGATAAGAAAATCACACATCGCGTCTGTCGCCTGATTTGACATTTTCTGCAGCCGCTTTAACTCTTTCATGGCAGAAATCCCTGCCGGGGTTGCCGCCCAGCCCAGCCCCAGAAAATTGGACACCATATTCGTTGCCATATATCTGGCTGCTGTGGAATTTTCCGGAACTGACGGAAACAAAAAACGAAGTATCGGTCCCATTGCAGATGCCGCACGGTTTACCATCCCCCCTTTTTCCGCAATCTTCATAAGTCCCACCCAGAATGCCATGGCACCTGTCATTGTCAGGCAAAGGCTTACCGCTTCCTTTGCCGAAGCAAGTGCCTGGTCGGTCACTGCTCCAAGATTTCCAGTCATTGCAGCATACACCACCCCGACAAGAATCATTCCACCCCATAAATAGTTCATCCGCGCCTCCTGTTTGCGTTCTTAAATCATTGTATGGGCTTTGCTTTTTTCATATTCCTTTTGCAATTATCGGATAAACCCAAAATGGAAGGCATAGCCCAGGCTTTCCCTGCATAAATTTTCTTAAGTTTTCTTACAGGAGTTTCTGGTATGAAACATCTTTTGAAAAAACACCGGATGCTTTCCGTGGGTATTTTTCTGGCTGCGGTGCTCTCCATTATTTATGCAGCCATCCTCTCCCCTGCCGGAAAAAGTACCGGTTCTTTTTCTGAATTTTGTACCACGCTTTTTCGCGAAGAGATGAAATCCAACACCATGAATCTGCACTTTACGCTAAAAGATCCAAAAGCTGCCGGCATTGACTCTTATGAGATCACGCTTGGCAGTCTGTCCGGTGACAGCCCTCATAACCAGGCCAGACAGCTCAAAAAACTTTCGGAAGAACTCAAAAAATATTCTCACCGCTCTCTCAAAGGAAAAGACCGCTTGACCTGCCGGCTGCTTTCCGATTATATTTCACGCCAGCAGAACCTTGCTGCCTATCCCTATTACGATGAACCTCTGACCCCTTCCGGTGGTGTCACCTCACAGCTGCCTGTGCTTCTGGCAGAGTATACTTTCCGCAATACCAGAGATATTAAAGATTATCTCGGACTGTTGTCGCAGATGGATACTTATTTTTTAGGGATTTTAGATTATGAACAAAAGAAAGCCGATGCAGGACTTTTCATGTCCGATGAAGCCTGCTTAAAAGTCATTGAAGGGTGTGAAGTTTTCACCGAACATCCCGATGACAATTTTCTGATCGATACGTTTTCCAACCGGTTAAATGCCATGGATGGGCTTACGGATACCCAAAAAAATGCTTATTTGAAGCAACATTCCAAAGTTCTGAGTGATCATGTCATTCCGGCTTACAGCCAGATGATCAAAGGACTTACCTTGCTGCTGGGACGGGGACATAACAACTGGGGACTTTGTAACTTCCCGGAAGGAAAAGCCTATTACGAGGCGGTCGTGTCTGCAGATACGGGCTGTGATGACAGCGTGGAAGATCTGTTTTCCCAGATTGCCAAAGCCCGGCGGGAAGATCTCACGTTCTGTCAGAATCTTTTGGAAAAAAATCCGAAACTTGCTTCCCAGTCCCCGAAACCCGATGCTGCCTTGAAAGAGGAAAATGCCATGCTTTCCCGGCTGCAAAAAGAAATCCTTACTGACTTCCCGGCACCACCACAGACAGAAGTGGAAATCTGCCACGTTGATCCGGCACTCAGTGAGTACTTGGCTCCCGCCTTTTATATCACGGCTCCGATTGATGATATTTCACATAACCGGATCTACATAAACGATGCTAAAAATGATACGGATATCTATTACTTTACAACGCTTGCGCATGAAGGATATCCCGGTCATCTGTACCAGACCATCTGTACCTCCTCCTATGGTACTCCGAAAGTCCTCTCCCTCCTCAACTATCCGGGTTACACCGAAGGCTGGGCAACCTACACGGAAATGCAGTCTTTCTATTATGCCGGACTTGATCCGGATCTCGCCTCCCTGTTACAGCACAACCAGGCCGCAACACTCAGCCTCTATGCCACTGCGGATATCGGGATTCATTATTTTGGATGGGAAAAAGAAAAAAACGCCGCATTCTGGAGCGAATACGGCGTAGATGATACTGCCACGGTAAAAAGAATCACGGATCTGATCCTCGAAGAACCGGGAAACTACCTGAAATATTATGTTGGCTATCTGAAATTCCGCCAGATGCGTGAACAGTTTGCGCTCGAAAACAAAAGCTTTTCGGTGTCTGCATTTCACGAAGCAATCCTTCGCACCGGTCCTTCGCCTTTCTCCGTTCTCGAAGAAACCGTGCGGGATCAGTTAAAATAAAGTCCATTGATCTTTTTTATTTTAACAGTGCCTGATAGATATCGCGCTTGCTGACCCCACGGTCTTTTGCGACACGTTTCATGGCTTCCTTGCGGTCAATCCCCTGGGACTCGTAATGCGCCATGTGTTCCTCCAGGGAAAGTGCTTCCCATCCGGCCTGTTCCTCCTTTTTCATCTCTTCGCGGGAACGGCCGGCAATGATGAGGACATATTCCCCACGCGGCTCATTGACTTCGTAATAGGATAAACTGTCCGCAAGCGTCATCTGCAGCTTTTCTTCATGCCGCTTGGTCAGTTCCCGGCAGATGGTAAGCCTGCGGTCTCCACCGAGGGTATCTGAAAGTTCCTGCAAAGTGCGCACAAGGTGGTGTGGTGCTTCATAGATAATAATCGTACGTGTCTCGGTCTTTAATTCTTCAAGCACCGCCTGATGCTCCTTTTTATCCTTGGGAAGAAACGCCTCAAATGCAAACCGGCGTGTCGGAAGTCCCGACATGGTCAGTGCGGTGATACAGGCGGCTGCGCCCGGCAGCGAAGTGACCGGAATGCCTTCTTCATAGCAGATGCGCACAATATCCTCCCCGGGATCGGAAATGCCCGGTGTCCCTGCATCTGTAATTAATGCAATGTTTTTACCCTCACGCATTTTTGCGACAAGCTGGTAGGCCTTATCGATTTTGTTGTATTCGTGATAGCTGGTCATCGGTGTCTTAATCTCGAAATGGTTGAGCAGCCGGATGGAGTTTCTCGTATCCTCTGCTGCGATCAGATCCACTTCCTTGAGTGTCCGCAGTACACGGTATGTAATATCCTCAAGATTGCCGATCGGAGTGGCACACAGATAGAGTGTGCCGGTTTTATGTTGTTCCATGGGAGTTCCTTCCTCTTCGTTTCTATACAGGCGATTGCGAAACAGGTACGAACGTTATGCGCTGCACCGGTTTCGCAATTGCCTGTATTTAAGAATAGGATGAAACTATCATACTTGTCAAGTCGCAAAATTATAACTGACTCCGCACCGCACACCGGGCAATGCAATCATTAATCGAATACTCCCTTTCCCATTGAAAAATATCGTGCTAAAATATATCTGGAAGTAAGAAAAGAGGATTTCATTTATGCACGATAACACACAGCATTTATATAACAATTTGGACTTACGAAAGCTGCTGATCCCGATTATTGTGGAACAACTGCTTTCTTCTTTAATGGGGACCGCCGATACCATGATGGTCAGCAATGTCGGCTCTGCCGCAATTTCTGCCGTTTCCCTGGTGGATTCCATCAATATTCTTGTCATTCAGGCACTGTCTGCCTTATCTGCCGGGGGCGCGATCCTGTGCTCCCAGTATCTCGGCAGCCAGAACAAAAAAAATGCCAACCGTTCTGCTCGGCAGGTTTTGTTTGTCATGGTCATTCTGTCTGTAACTTTATCCGTTTTCTGTCTGATATTCCGTGATCCGCTGCTTCATGTAATCTTTGGAAAAGTAGAACGCGATGTCATGACCAATTCCCGGATTTATTTCTTCTTTACTCTGTTATCGTTTCCGTTTATCGGACTGTACGATGCCGGTGCTTCGATTATGCGCTCCCAGAACAACAGCCGCAATCCGATGATCATCTCGGTTATTTCCAATTTTATGAACATTGGCGGAAATGCGATCCTGATCTTTGTCCTTGGCATGGGCGTCGAAGGTGCGGCGATATCCACGCTGGTATCACGTATTTTCTGTGCCATCGTTGTTATCTGGCAGCTGCGCAGTAACAACGCGCCGATAAGTATCCGCAACTATTTTTCCATCCGCCCGGACTGGTATCTGATTAAAAAAATTCTGTTTATCGGAATTCCATCCGGTATTGAAAACAGTATGTTCCAGTTCGGTAAACTTGCCATCCAGTCTACGGTTTCCACACTTGGAACCGTAGCGATTGCCGCGCAGGCAATGACCAATATTCTGGAAAACTTAAACGGTATTGCTGCCATAGGCATCGGAATCGGACTGATGACCGTGGTCGGTCAGTGCCTGGGTGCAGGGCGCAAAGATGAGGCCATCTATTATATTAAGAAATTGTCCTGGCTGTCAGAGGCAGTCATCATCGCAAGCTGCCTGCTCGTTTTTGCACTGACCAAACCGATTACCATGCTTGCCGGAATGGAACCTGCCAGCGCAAAACTGTGCTTTTTCATGATAAGCTTCATCACGATCGTAAAGCCAGTTTCCTGGGTACTTTCCTTCATCCCACCCTATGGCATGCGCGCTGCAGGTGACGTAAAATTCTCCATGATTACCTCCTGCTGCACCATGTGGCTGTGCCGGGTAAGCCTGTGCATTTATCTCTGCCGGGTATGGGGGTTCGGCCCGATTGCTGTCTGGATCGGTATGTTTTCCGACTGGACGCTGCGCGCAATCATTTTCTCCATCCGTTTCCACTCCCGGAAATGGTTAAATCATCGCGTCATTGAAAAATGATGATATTTCAGTTTGTAACTTTCTTTTGCGAAAAAATCAGCGGGCATATTGTACCCGCTGATTTGCTGATTTCTGTTTCTTATCTGCAATCTATATTCATCAATTCACGCAACTGAAAAGCATTTCATTTACATTTTTGCTGCATCATCTTATTTTGAAAACACCGCATCATTTTTGGAAAGAAGATATACACAATACTGATTCCTGCTGATTCCTTCTCTCTGGGAATGTTCTGCCAACGATCTGTGCAGACTTCGTGGAATTCTCAATTTGAATTGCCCGGAATAATCCTCCAGACTATCTGGCTCATGAATCTCTACACCATCTTCTAATGCAGCTTCAAGCCATGCCTTTTTTGCATCTAACGCATTTTCTACTGCACTTTCTACAGTTTCTCCACAGGTAATGCACCCTGGCAGATCCGGATAAGAAACCACAAATCCACCCTCATCCTTATCTTCTATAATTTCCATACGATAGGACATTGCCATATAATCATTCAGCGTCTTCATCATTCTCCGCCTCGCTTTCTACAATCTGCCTTACCATTTCTACATATACTTTTTTGATCGGTTCATGTTTTGGTATTGTGATAAGTGTTCTGGCAGATTTTCCGGATTTTCTTTTTTATGTAACGAATTTTTTTGCACAAGCTCAATAGTCACCCGATATTCATTATTTTTAGACCATAAGCCATAAAAACAGCCATGCATATTCCCCAAAATACACATGGCTGATTTACTCTACAAAAGCAAATTTCACAGATACCGTCCCGTAACACTATCTTCATTTCCCACAATCTCCTCCGGGGTCCCAGTTGCAATCACCCGGCCGCCGTCATCTCCGCCGCCCGGCCCCATATCAATGATATAATCGGCGTTGCGGATCACATCGAGATCGTGCTCAATGACCAGCACCGTCGCCCCATTGTCAACCAGCGCATCAAACACGCTAAGCAGCGTCTGCACATCCAGCGGATGCAGCCCGATCGTCGGCTCATCAAACACAAACACCGAATCCGACTGTCCTTTTCCCATTTCGCTGGCAAGTTTCAGCCGCTGTGCCTCTCCGCCGGAAAGGCTCGGCGTTTCCTCGCCCAGCGTCAGATAGCCCAGTCCCAGATTTTTGAGCACTTCCAGCCGCTGATGCACAACCTTTAAATCCGCGGTTGCCTGCAAAGCGGTATTTACATCCATCTCCATCAATTCCGGCAGGGAATAGCGGTTTCCCTGTTTGTTTTCATAGCCGATCTCCCATGCCTCTTTTGCATACCGGGAACCATTGCACTCTGGACACGGCACATCCACATCCGGCAGAAACTGCACATCGAGGCTGATCTGTCCGGTTCCGTCACAGACCGGACACTTTAATTTTCCGGTATTATAGGAAAAATCGCCCGCCTTGTATTTCCGGTTTTTCGCATCCGCGGTCCGGGCAAAAATCTTCCGGAGTTCGTCGTGTACATTCGCATAGGTTGCGACCGTGGAACGGACATTGATTCCAATCGGTGACGCATCGATCAGCTTCACATGGGCGATGCCCTCTGCCGAAAGATCTTTCACATGTTTCGGCAGATGCTCTCCGTTCAGCTGCGCCTGCAGCCCCGGAATTAGGCTTTCGAGAACCATCGTGGTCTTTCCGGAACCGGATACCCCGGTCACCACGGTAAGCCTGCCCTTAGGGATGTCCACCTCCAGCGGCTTTACCGTATGGATGCGGTCGGTGGAAAGATGCAGTTTTCCAAGGGCAAACAGTTCCTCCGGTGCGATCGGCTGACGGATGCGCAGATCCTTTGTCTTTGCGAGAAATGGTCCGATCATGGAGTTTTTATTGGCAATGATCTGTGGAATACTGCCCTCTGCGATCACATATCCACCGCCCGCTCCGGCTTCCGGTCCCATCTCAATCACCCAGTCCGCCTCCGATAAAATCTGCGTATCGTGATCGACCAAAAGCACTGAGTTTCCATCTTTGATCAGATCATGCATCACGGCATTCAGTCCCACGATATTTGACGGGTGCAGACCGATCGACGGCTCATCGAGCACATACAACACGCCTGTCGTGCGGTTCCGCACCGCCCGCGCAAGCTGCATGCGCTGCCGTTCCCCGGTTGAAAGCGTTGCCGCCGCCCGGTCGAGGGATAGATAAGAAAGTCCCAGATCCATGAGCCTTTTTGCAACGGTCTTAAACGACTCGCAGATGGATTCCGCCATCGGACGCATCTCTTTCGGCAGGGATTCCGGCACATGCGCCACCCATTCGACCAGCTCTTTCAGCGTCATTTTGCAGGCTTCCGCCAGTCCGATCCCACAAAGTTTCGGTGCACGGGCTGCCTCCGACAGCCTGCTTCCGCCGCACTCCGGGCAGACTTCCTCCTTCAAAAACTTTTCCACCCGCTTCATGCCCTTTTCGTCTTTTACTTTTGCCAGAGCATTTTCTACGGTGTATACCGCATTGTAATAGGTAAAATCCAGCTCTCCTGCCTGATTGGATTTCTTTGCTTTGTAAAAAATATGCTTTTTCTCCGCCGGACCGTGATAGACGATATCCTTTTCTTCATCGGTCAGATCTTTAAACGGAATGTCGGTGCGCACGCCCATCTCCCGGCAGACGTCAGTCATTAACGACCACATGAGGCTGTTCCACGGTGCAACCGCACCCTCATCAATACTGATCGAATCGTCCGGTACAAGCGAATCCAGATCCACCGTCCGGACACTTCCCGTACCGCCACACTTCGGACAGGCTCCCTGTGAATTAAAGGCAAGCTGCTCCGCACTCGGCGCATGGACACGTTCGCCGCACTCCGGACAGATGATCTCCTGTTCTGCCGCAACTTTCAGTGTCGGCGGAACATAATGCCCGTTCGGGCACCGGTGCGACGCGAGCCGCGAATACATCAGCCGCAGGCTGTTTAACAGTTCGGTTCCCGTTCCAAACGTGCTGCGGATGCCCGGAATGCCCGGACGCTGATGCAGGGCCAGCGCCGCCGGGACATACAGCACTTCGTCGACCTGTGCTTTTGCCGCTCTGGTCATGCGCCTTCTGGTGTAAGTCGAAAGCGACTCCAGATACCGTCTGGAGCCTTCTGCATACAACACGCCAAGTGCTAACGACGATTTTCCGGAGCCGGATACGCCTGCAATCCCGACAATCTGATGCAGAGGGACATTTACATTTACGTTTTTTAAGTTGTGGACACACGCGCCCCTTACTTCTATGTATTTTGGTTCGTTGTGACTGTTTTCCATAAAGACATTACCCGTGTATGAATTATCTTGCGTATTATCTTGCGTACTTTCTTCCTCAATTATACAGAAAAACATGCGAAATTCCAATAGTGTTCCAGACAGAAAAAAGCCGGTGCCTCCCAGACGATGCACCGGTTTTTCCGTTTACTATATAAAATACTCCCTTGTATAGGCTGTTAAGTCAGCCACCCTTTTAAGCTTTCAGATCCAGTGAACGGATCTCCTGCCGAACCTTTAAAATCATGGACGGGCTGACAGAAAGCTCATCATATCCCATACTAAGAAATGTCTCAGTCAGTGTCGTGTCTGCGCCAAGCTCGCCACAGATACCAACCCAGCAGCCACCCTTATGACCGTTGTCCACAATCATCTTAAGCATCTTAAGGATTGCCGGATGATGGGAATCATAAATGTTGTCAAGCTTTGGATTCTGCCGGTCGATCGCCAGTGTATACTGTGTCAGATCATTCGTTCCGACAGAGAAGAAATCCACTTCCTGTGCCAGTTCTTCGGACATCATGACGGCTGCCGGAGTCTCGATCATAATACCAAGCTCGACATCCTTGTACGGAATCTTTTCCTCATCCAGTTCTTTTTTCACTTCCTCGATGATCTTCTTTATGGTCTGTACCTCTGTGACAGAAATGATCATCGGGAACATGATGGCGATGGTTCCGTAATAGCTTGCCCGATACAGTGCACGAAGCTGTGTCTTGAATACCTCGCGGCGGTCCAGGCAGATACGGATCGCACGGTAACCCATTGCCGGATTATCTTCTTTGTCGAGTCCGAAATAATCCACCTGCTTATCCGCACCGATATCGAGTGTACGGATGATGACTTTCTTTCCTGCCATTGCCTCGGCTACCTTGCGGTATGCTGCAAACTGTTCTTCCTCGGTTGGATAATCCCTGCTCTCCAGATAAAGGAATTCGCTTCGGAACAGTCCGATGCCGCCGGCATCATTTGCCAGTACCGATGCCACATCCCCAACGCTTCCGATATTTGCATACAGGTTGATCTTTGTTCCGTCCTTTGTGATATTCTCCTTGCCCTTGAGTTCCTGCAGCAGACGCTTTTTCTCTTCATCCTCTGCTTTCTTCTTCTGGTAAGCTTCCATAACGGAGACCGGTGGATCAATGATGATCTTGCCCTCGTATCCATCTACGATACCCATTTTTCCATCGACATCTTCCGGAAAATCGACACCGATCAGTGCCGGGATATTCATGGTACGGGCCAGAATCGCGGTATGGGAATTGGTAGAGCCGTGACGGGTGACGAAGGAAAGCACCTTCGATTTATCAAGCTGTACAGTCTCACTTGGTGCCAGATCATCGGCAAGTAAAATCACCGGTTCATCGGCATTCAGACCATTTCCTCCGTTGCCCTGCAGGATGGACACTACGCGGTTTGACACATCCCTGACATCGGCTGCACGCTCACGCATATAATCATCATCCATTGCCGCAAACATCTCGGAAAATGTATCTCCGGTCGTTGCCACGGCATATTCGGCATTCACCTGCTGGCCTTCAATCATATTTGTGATGGATTCGATATAATCAAGGTCATCCAGCATCATCTGATGTACTTCAAAGATTGCCGCATTGACTTCACCGACTTCTTTTAATGCCTTATCATAAAGTCCTGCAAGCTGTTGTTTTGCGGTATCTTTGGCATCTTCAAACCGTTTTACCTCTTTTGCGGTATCTGTGATTTTCTCCCGTTTTACCTGATTTTCTGATTTACGGTATATGGCAAGGCGGCCGATGGCCACCCCGCTGTATACGCTTTTACCCTGAATTGTCATAGCGTCACCTCATCCTTTTGCTGATTCATTCTCCGTAAACGGTTGCCGGAACTGTTTCTTACAGTTTCTCCTCTAAGAATTTGCCAAGTGCTGCGATTGCTTCCTCTTCCTGATCTCCATCCGTCTTTAATATGATTTCCTGTCCGCATTTTACACCAAGTCCCATAACACCGAGAATTCTCTTTGCGTCTACTTCCTTGCCATCCTTGCTGATGGTTACTTTACATGGATATGCAGCGGCTGCTTTTACCAGCTCGCCTGCCGGTCTTGCGTGGATTCCCTGCTCGTCTTTGATGGTATAAGTAAATTCTTTCATGATCATTCTCCTTTTCAAATTTTGTTTCTTTATCAATGTTACTGTTTACAGATTTTTCTGTCCGTTTATTCAGCATCCTTTTTGATCAGTCCGAGCAATACGGCTGTAATGAAAGAGCCGACTGCCCATGCAAGGATGTATAAAAGCGGATGTCCTACGGTTGCAAATACGAAGATTCCACCGTGAGGAGCCATCAGTGTGCACTTAAACAGTGCGGATAAAAATCCTGCAACTCCGGCACCAATTAAGGTACATGGAATTACGTGAAGCGGATCTGCTGCTGCAAACGGGATCGCACCCTCGCTGATGAAGGAAGCACCCATTACAAAGTTGGATACCTTGGATCCACGTTCTTCCTTTGTAAATTTCTTCGGGAAGAACTGGCAGGCAAGCGCGATTCCGATCGGAGGAACCATACCACCGACCATGATCGCTGCCATGGCAATGTAACATGCCTGAACAGCCGGGTCGCCTGGCTGTGCACCTTTTTCAATCATCTGGCTTGCAGTTGCCAGTACGCCGGTACCAAATACATAAGCGGCTTTGTTGATTGGACCACCCATGTCGATCGCCATCATTGCTCCAAGGATCAGTCCGAGTACGGTGATGTATCCCGCATCAGAGATTGCGGTCAGTCCGTTGCTCAGTCCGGTATTGATCAGTCCGATCAATGGGTTAAAGATGAAGCACATTAAAATACTGATAATTAAAATTCCAAGCAACGGATAAATCAGAGTCGGCTTGATTCCGTCTAAGGAAGCCGGCAGTTTTGAAAACGCTTTTTTCAGGAACAGTACAATAAATCCGGCAAGGAATCCGGCTAAAATTCCGCCAAGGAAACCGGAAACGGTGTTACCGCCGTTAGCACCCTGGAATGCAAAGTCTGCGATAAATTTCTGGAAACCGGTTGTGGAATCCGCCCAGTTGTAACCGGTGACTAATGCGTTACCACTCGAGGCTAACAAACCGCCCGTAAAACCAACTGCAAGTCCCGGCCGGTCTGCGATCGAGTATGCAATGTAACCTGCAAGCACCGGAACCATCAGTCCCATTGCCAGTCCTCCGGCATACTTGAAGAATGCCGATAACGGCGTACAGGAACCGAATGCCGATCCACCGGTTGCACCATAGCCCATCAGGGTATCGATCAGAAATGCAATCGCTGTCATGATGCCGCCGCCGATAACGAACGGAAGCATGTGGGATACCCCACTCATCAGGTGTGTGTAAATCATGTGTGCGGTAGAACCACCCTCTGCTTTTTCTTCTTTTCTGCTGCCCTCTGCCGCATGGTAGACAGGTGCATCCCCGGCCACGGCACGGTTTAACAGCTGCTCTGCCTTGTTGATGCCGTCTGCAACCTTGCACCCAATGACTTTCTTTCCATCGAAGCGGTCCATCGGAACTTTGGTGTCAGCTGCAACGATGATTGCGGTCGCTCCTGCGATCTCTTCATCGGTAAGCACATGCTTGGCTCCGCCGGAACCTCTGGTCTCTACCTTAATCGTGATTCCCATCTCAGCTGCATGCTTCTCTAAGCTTTCCGCTGCCATATAAGTATGTGCGATTCCGGTCGGGCATCCGGTTACGGCAAGTACCTTGTATTTTGCCCCAGTTTCGTCTTCTTTTTCATCCTCATCTTTTGCGCTTTCCGCATCATCGATGACTTTTAAGAATTCGTCTACGGTCTTTGCATTTTTCAGTCCGTTGGTAAAATTCTCATCCATCAGAAGTACGGAAAGTTTGCTGAGCACCTCCAGATGTACATTATCCTCGGTGTTTGGAGCTGCAATCAGAAACAGTAAATTGACAGGTGCTCCATCTAACGCGTCAAACTCTACGCCATCCTTTACTACCATAGCTGCCAGTCCCGGTGCTTTCACAGCATCTGACTTGCAGTGTGGGATCGCAATTCCCTCTCCAATTCCGGTTGTTCCTTCTTCTTCTCTTGCAAAAACCCCCTTGCGGTAAGTTTCCACATCGCGGATTTTTCCGCTTTTTGCCATGAGATCAACCATTTTGTTTAAAACATCCTGTTTTCCGGCTGCAGAACCATTCAGTTCAATGCTCTCGGCTGCAAGCAAATCTCTGATTCTCATAGTATACCCTCCTTAAAATAATTTTTTATTTGCATCCATCAATGCAAGTACTTCCTTTTTTGTTGCCAGTTCTTCGGAAAAAGCACTGGCACTTCCGGTACATACACCATAGCGGAACGCATCTGCATAGCTGCCACCATTTAAATATCCATATATAAAACCAGCCACCATGGAATCTCCGGCGCCTACCGAATTCACAAGTTTTCCTTTCGGTGCCTCAGCCCGGAACTCCTGACCGTCTTCCGTCACAAGGACGGCCCCATCACCTGCCATGGAAACAAGAACATTTCTTGCACCTTTTTCCTGCATGCGTTTTGCATATGTTACAACATCATCCTTATCATTGATTATCGTGTGGAAAATCTCTCCCAGCTCATGATTGTTTGGTTTGATCAAAAACGGATGATAAGCAAGTACATTCATCAGCAGATCTCTGGTCGCATCTACTACAATATTGAGTTTCTTGTTCTGCAGATGTTCCATGATATCCATATACATGGATTCCGGCATTGTATCCGGGATGCTTCCGGCAAGTACCAGTGTATCGCCATCCTGCAATGCATCCAGTTTTCCGTAAAGCTTCCGGATATCTTCTGATGCAATCTTTGGTCCCTGTCCGTTGATTTCCGTCTCGGTCTGTGCCCGGAGTTTTACGTTGATACGGGACAATCCTTCGGTAACGTGAATAAAATCTGCGGTAACACCTTTCTCCTGAAGAAGCCGTGTGATGGCATCTCCGGTAAATCCTGCCATAAATCCAAGTGCGGTGCTTTCTTCCCCGAGATTTTTCAGTACCATTGAAACATTGATTCCTTTCCCACCCGGAAAAATAATTTCCTTGCTGGTACGGTTGACCACACCGGTCATAAAGTTGTCCACATTTACAATGTAATCAATGGATGGGTTAAATGTTACGGTATAGATCATTCTTTCACCTCCACAATATTTTTGTATTTTTTAAGTGCCGGCTTGTACAGCTCCGTTGTTAAGATGGTTGCCTGTTCAAAATCAGCAAATTTCACACTGGAAAGCTGGTCAAACTTGCTGGCATCTGCCAGAATATAGCAGCGTTTGCAATTCTTCATGGAATATTTCTTTACCATGGCTTCCTTGATCTCCGGGGTGGAATATCCTTTGCTGACGCTGATTCCATTCGTTCCCCAGAATCCTTTGGTAAAATTATACTTGGAAAGCATCTCCATGGCTTCCTCCCCGACGATCGCCTCTGTCTGGGATTTGAATTCGCCTCCCAGCAGATAAACACGGCAGCCCTTTTCCGCCAGAAGCTTTGCATGGCTGATGGCATTTGTCACAAACACCGCCTGTGTCTCCTTAATAAAAGGGATCATCGCCTCGGTGGATGTTCCGGCATCCAGATAAACAAAATCATCCGGGCGGATGAGGGATGCTGCATACTTTGCAATTGCATTCTTTTGTTCCGCATTCATCGTCTTACGGTTTCTGACATCCTCATCATGTGTACTCACACTCGGCCGTCTGGCGATTGCACCGCCATGCACCTTGGTCAGAAGACCATTCTCATCCATTGTAATTAAGTCCCGGCGGACGGTTGATTCTGAAGCGTCAAGTGCAGTCATAAGTTCCTGTATTGTGGCACTTCCCTCCGCTTCTATTATGGACAGTATCCTTGAAAATCGTTCTTCTGCAAGCATATGCCTCACTCCTTTGTTTTCTTTTTCGTTCACAATCTTTCAAAAACGTTCATTTTGATGGTTCTTATTATAGTTACATTTTCTGTCATCGTCAATCACTTTCCGTCAAAATCATTCACAAAAACAGAACTGGGATTTTGTGCATAATGTCATTTAATATAGTGGCTCGAAAGGACAGGGCATGGTTCAGACAGAGGCAATCCGGCTCATGCTCCTTGCAATTAAGAGGCTGTAGGAATTTTTATTTCAATTATTATCAGGCGGACGCAACCGGTGGTCATTCGCCTTCCGGGCTCAGTGACCACCTGCCTCGTACATCCATGTACGAGGCTTGCTGAAAATTGAAAAAATTCCAACAGCCTCTAAAATGCAGGAGAAATCGCCGGATTGCCTCTGTCTGAACCATGCCCTGTCCTTTCTATCGTTTCATTATCGTATAAACTATCATGTAGTAAGCACAAAAATACAATTTGTTCTACAAAAAGAACAGCATACTTATTGAGAGTATGTGTATTATTTGCTACAATATCCCCGGAATATGACAAAACAGGTTTTTCTGTGAGTTTCTTGGTATTATCTTATAGAAATGCAGAAAATTTTATTTTACAATTATCCATTACAAACACAAGGAGGAATTATCATGAGAGGCGTCGAAACCCGAATTCAGGAAATCCGTCACAAAATTTTTACAGAAGTAGCCCGTATGGCTTATCATACCGAATGGCCTGTAAAGGAACGTATGGAAGAACTTCCATATAAGATTATTCCGGGAGAAACCGGAAATTTCAGAAACGATGTATTTTTGGAGCGTGCAATTGTAGGCGAACGCCTGCGTCTGGCAATGGGCCTGCCAAACCGCAGTGCAGCAGAGCATGCCCCGGTATCCGATGGCATTGAAGCTGCTGACCAGGCAGAAACTTACTATACTCCGCCTCTCATTAATGTCATTAAATTTGCCTGCAATGCCTGTCCCACAAAACGTGTGCATGTAACAGACGGCTGTCAGGGATGTCTGGCACATCCCTGTATGGAAGTATGCCCGAAAGGAGCGGTTTCCTTAGACCGTACCACCGGCAGATCTATCATTGACCAGGAGAAATGTATCAAGTGCGGCCGCTGTGCAAGTGTCTGCTCCTATAACGCCATTATCATTCAGGAACGTCCATGTGCCAAAGCATGCGGTATGGATGCCATTACTTCAGATGAAAACGGCAAAGCCAATATCGATTATGACAAGTGTGTTTCCTGCGGTCAGTGTCTGGTAAACTGCCCGTTCGGTGCCATTGCTGACAAATCCCAGATTTTCCAGACAATCCGTGCCATCCAGTCCGGTGAAAAGGTTTATGCAGCTGTCGCTCCTGCATTTGTCGGTCAGTTCGGACCAAAGGTTACCCCTGGCAAGCTGCGTGCTGCCATGAAAGAACTCGGGTTTGCAGACGTTTTTGAGGTAGCAATCGGTGCGGATCTGTGTGCAAAGCAGGAAGCAGAAGATTTCTTAAAAGAAGTGCCGGATGAACTTCCATTCATGGCAACTTCCTGCTGTCCGGCATGGTCTGTCATGGCAAAGAAATTATTCCCGGATCACGCCAACTGTATTTCCATGGCACTGACTCCGATGACATTAACTGCACGTCTTATCAAAAAGCATAACCCAAATGCAAAGGTTGTCTTTATTGGACCATGTGCGGCTAAAAAACTCGAAGCAATGCGCCGCAGCGTCCGCAGTGAAGTAGATTTCGTGCTCACCTTTGAAGAAATGGCGGGTATTTTTGATGCAAAACATGTGGATCTGGAAAACATGGAAGAAGATCCGGATGGTGTAAGTGACGCTTCCACCGACGGAAGAAACTTTGCCGTTGCCGGTGGCGTTGCTCAGGCTGTCGTAGATGTCATCAAACGGGATCATCCGGAACAGGAGATCAAGGTGGCAAATGCCGAGGGATTAAAGGAATGCCGTCAGCTTTTAAAACTTGCCACATTAGGCAAATATCCGGGCTATCTGCTCGAAGGCATGGCTTGTCCGGGCGGATGCGTCGCCGGAGCCGGAACCATGCAGGCAATCAAGAAATCCCAGACAGCGGTCGGTCTGTATGCCAAGAAAGCAAACCATCAGTTCTCGAGCGAAACCGAATACATCAAAGAACTGGATAAACTGGTGGATTAAATATCTGCCATATAAAAAAGCTCTGCGCTTTCGAAAATTTCGAAAACGCAGAGCTTTTTGTCTGTTCTTTTACTGTACCTGAATCCCGGTATCGAAGGTCCATTTCCACTGTCCAAAGGAAGATGTGTATCCGCTGGTTCCTGCAATATCATTGTCAATCATAATTCCGCTGCATGTAGAATGAATCCGCCAGTACCTACTGTTTCCATACTTATGCACAATCGTGCGGCCACTGTAACTGTACTTGTTGCCTGCAGATCTCTTAATCGTTCCTTTCGCATAGACACCAATATCTTCCAGATAATCCTTTACCGCTTCCATTGAAGAAAATTCTCCGAAATATATGGCTATATGGGAGGAAGAACCACCCTTTCCATAAACAACAACATCTCCAAGTTCCAACTGGGAAAGGCTTTTCCCACTGCTTTTTCTTCCAATAGACTTCTTTGTGCCGAAATTCCACTGGATCGCACCCTTTGTTGCAACCCCTGTTGTATACGAAATACTCGATCCACTTACCCAGTCTCTGGTACAATGTGCTCCAACACTGACATTTTTCAGTGCAGTCCCTTTCCGTCCCTTACTCTCCAGACGATTCAGAGCTGCGCGTGTGTAACCACTGCAGTCACAGCGGATTCCATCAACCACACTGCCATAACTCTTTCCCAGAAATCCCTTACACAATGTTTTCCGGTAATTATCCTGTGCCACAACCGCGGTATGATTCTTCGATGCTGCTTCTGCCGGTGCTGCAGTACCCCCTACTACAACTGCCGCCAGCAAAATACCTGCGATCAGCTTCTTACCCCATGTAACCTTAAACTTCAATGCCTATCCTCCAATTTGTTACAACTTTGTTACTTAACTATAACATATAGTAACAAAAATCAGAGGCTTTTTCAAGAAAAATGTGCAAAAAAGTTTCATTTTTATCTCATTTTTTATGCTTTTTTAATATTTTTGGGTCTCAATCTCCTGGAAATCATTTTTCATATCATACGAAATAAGTGAAAAATCATCCCGTTCCACATGAAGCACATAAAAACGGTCACCCGAAGAAAGTCCCCTCATCTGTTCTGCACCGGTCCACGTATCCATTTTCTGCTGTGTTCTCTTTAAGGAAATTTTCTTTACAAAAGACGTTCCATCCCACTGAAACAGCATATACCTGTTATAATTGGTTTTGGTCCAGGTCTCTGTCGCAAATCCGACCAGTCCACGTCCGGTATCTACAAATGCACACTTGTAATTCTCTGCGGCACTACAGAAATCTTCGTTTATCGTCACAGAATCCAAAATCCTGAGGTTTATCGGATCGGAGATATCAAACATTGTCAGTTTTACCCCTGTCTTCTCGCTTGTCTTAGCATCGGTTTCATAGCCGATGCCAAGCAACAGTCCATCTCCAAACGGGTGCAGATAATCGGAATATCCTGTCATCTTCACATTTCCCAGCGGCTTCGGATGTGCCGGATCGGAAATATCTACTGCAAACAACGGGTCGGTATTATGATAAGTAATGAAATATGCTATATTTCCCAGATACCGTGCCGCATAAATCTCTTCTCCCTTTGCAATATTTTCCAGCAATCCCTCTTTTTTCAGATCCGCATCCAGCAGATACAGGCGGTTTCCGGATAAAGAATTTTGGGAATCTGTTGTCAGAATACGAAGTTCTCCCCCACTTTCCGAAATAGCAAACGTATCCCGGATCGCCCCCTTTACGGTTGTTTCTGCAATTGCTGAAAACATTCCATTCTTATAAGAAAACTTGGCGATCTTTGTCTTTTCTCCACGCTCATATTCCATCTGATACAGATAGATTGCATCCGTTCCCATATAAACCTGTCGTCCGCTGTCGAGAAGCACCATATGGTCTGCAGCCTTCGATGGCTCTTTAAGATTTACAGATGCCATAATGACTTCTGTTGTCCCATTCTTCTGCACATAAAAACATCCGACATCTGCTTTTTTCCCGGCAATTTCCGGAATGACCTGAGCCTTCCAGTTCTTTCCGTCTCTGGACACCCAACGGTCAGTAAACAGATAAATAAAATTTCCAACCTTACGGGAACTCTGGTATGCTCCATCCATTTTCATGGTTGCACTTAATACCGGATTTGCGCGTTCGGAAATGTCATACGTCAAAAGAACTGTACTCACATTTCCGTCCGGTTCATATTTGTAACATCCGATAAAACCGGAATCATTGTCAGCCTCCGTGCTGTCGGACTGAATCTCCTCCTGTTGTGTTTCCCATCCCTGCTTGATAACATACAGCCGGTCATTATCCACGTATAGCTGCAAAAGGATGTCATTTTCCGTCAGTTCCGGCCGTATTTCCGACAGCTTACGCATATTTTTGTCCCGAATATCCACAATGGTCACCCGGTCATCATTCAGCACATACAGATAATTTCCGTCATTTTTGACGATGTCCCCCTCGTCCACACCGTTTACCTGCAAATTGGTGTCGGAATGGGTACCGGATGACTCTTTTTTCGCCTCGGCAGAACCGGTATCTTCCACAAAAAACAAATCATCCACTGTGCCTTCTGCCAACTCCTTTTGTGAATTGGATTTTTTCTGTACCGCTGCATATACATCCTGGTAACTTTTTGCCAGAGTAAATGCACCGATTTGTTCTTTCTTTTCTGTATCCTGCGTACTGTCGACAGTTTCTGTTACGGAAAGAGCAGCCTTTTTCGGTTGCGCATCATCGGTTCCATACTTATTCCATCCATAGGTTCCGACCGCAATCACCAGCACTGCAACTGCCGCAGCAATTCCGGCAAATCTCCGGTAATGTCTGTGTTCTTTCCTGCCTGCGGATGTCCGATTTTTCCGCTCCTCCAGCATCTGCTGCACCGCCCCGGGTGTCAGAGTATCCGGCACGGTAATCTGCTCTGCGGATCTGTCTATTTTCTCTTTCCATTCTTCCAGGTTCTGTTCCTGCATATTCTCACCTCAATCCCTTCAGCTGTTTTTCCATCCGCTGCAACGCCCGATGTTCTCTCGACCGCACAGTATTCTCATTCATTGCAAGAATCTGTGCAATCTCCCGCGTCTTATATCCACCGAAGACATGCATTCCCACAATCATGCGGTCCTCCTCATCCATCGTAAGAAATGCACGCCGGACTTCTATATATTCCTCACGGGTATCACCCCATACATAGCCGTCCCAGCCACCGTTTTCTTCCGTCAGTTCTTCTCCCCGTTGATAGTATTCCCGCATTTTCTGTTTGCACATATTTGCCACGATACGATACATCCAGGCGGAAAAAGCATCTTCCTTCCGCAATTTCCCGATATTTTCAAATGCTTCCATCACAGCGGCACTGACCACATCCTCCGCATCCTGTGTATTTCCAAGCGTATACAGCGCAAACTGATACAGCCTCTTATAAATTGTCCCATACAATTCGGCAAACGCTGCGGTATCCCCGCGCTTTGCCCTTTTTACTAATAAACGTTCATCCATGGAAGGCCCTCCTATCTATACAGTGTATCGGAGGTGTATTTTTGTTGCAAGAAAATAAAAAAGCGGTAAACCTCATCAGTTCACCGCAATTTCCAGTTGAAATCTATTCTCCATCTCTTTCAGATAACGTTCATTGTAACTTGCAGCCACAAGCATTGGTGCATATGCATCCCTTCCACTAATGCGGAACATATAGGGAAATGCTCCAAAATGCTCCAGATACTGCTCTGCAAAATCCAAAATTCCCCGCTGGATTTCCCGGATTCCCTCCGGATTGTAATCATATTTTCCAAACTCCAGCGTAATATCCAGTGCATTCAGATAAATACTTTCATTTTTTGTATGGTATCTGCCCAGATGAAACCCAAAAAAAGAAGGTGTCAATGAGGAAAGTAATAATTCCCAGAATACATTATAGTCCTTATTCGGATCATGTTTTTTCAGCAGATCCCGATTCATCTGTCCGGAATACAGATATGACACAAGCCTGCCATCCTGCAGAAATGGATCTGATGCATCCGGCTCTGCGTTATGGACTGTATTAGTTCCTGCAACGATTCCTGTAATTTTACAGTCCATTCCCCATACCCGATTGACCAGATGGGAAAGTGCAATCGCTCCGCTCCCCGCCCAGCCAATATCAACTGCTGCTACATGCTTACATCCCTGTAAAATCTCTCTGTAATACGTTTCTGCTGCAAGCTGCTGTTCCTTATAGCATGCAGTCACTTCATCCCATTTTGCCTCTATAAACCGCCGAAGCAAGTATGCATTCTTATCTGTAATCTCATCGTTTTCCTGCAAATCAATAAACTTTTGTTTCTCTTTCATGCCGTTTTTCTTTTTCCATGCCGTCCAGATTTCCGGCCAGACCGAAAGCTCCGGGATCAACTTCTCCAGTTCCATAGAACGCAATGCGTCCCCGATAGAAACCTTTTGGTTCACCTTGTGATAAATAAACCTTCGGAAAAAATCGTGCTTGTCCTCACCCGCCATCAGTTTTGTAGCAGCCTTGCGGGACCAGTAAACATATACCGTTCGGTCATCCGGATATAACTTCTGATAAACCCTGCGAAGAATATCTCCATCCCGCGCGAGAAACAGTAATTGATCCAGATGATGCTGCTCGTAATACGCATGAATAAAATGGCAGTACCCCACAACAAACAACCCGCCGTACACATATCCATACTCGTATTCCATGCTGAATTTTTCTGTACCATTATACAAATGATTCGATACCAGCCCACGGTATGCCCCACCGATCATGGATGACATATCCATCGGACGGTACAGTAACACATTTTTATTTACATTCTGATAGGGCATGATAGCAAGTCCGCATTCCTGTGCCATTTTATGATCACTGTGCGGATTATCTCCAATATGTACGATACGATTACCAGAAAAATCCCGAAGCACACGGCGGAACAGAGCTCCACCGGCTTTATTCTCTCCATACTCATTGGAGATATAAATACGCTCCGCTCCCGTATATCCGGCATTCTGCAATATTTTTTCAATACAAGCACGCGGAAGATACATATCAGAAACAATGATCATGCGCTTCTCCAGTTCTTGCAGACGTTTCCATACCTGCAGCATATACGGATTTGCATAGCAGAGTTTTTCCTCGGTCTCACACTCCAGCCGCACTCCTTCTTCTGCATTCAGGCCGGTATCTTCCTCCAGATTTTCCCATATATCCTGTAACGACACTTCCATATGTCCGTTTTTCTGCCTGCATTTCATCCGGGCATCCCATTCTGCCCATACACGTAAATTCTTAAAATCGAGGAAATCAAATTTTTCTCCAATCAAATAAAACATATCTGTCGGAGAAGAAAACGGGCGAAAAATCAATGTATCAAAAATATCAAATGAGATCACATCGTAATCTTTGATTTTTCTGACAAAATCCTCTACGGAAAAAAACTCCTCATCTTTCCAGTGTCCTTCGGATTCGCTGGTTTTTATCATCAATTTGCGTTTTTCATATATTTCCATCTCTGGAATTCTTCCGAGAAATCTACAGAACAATACATAATATGCGAAATTTATCCACAACAAATATGCCCAGGAAAACATTCTGCGCATACCGGTTGCATCATCATGTACCTTATGATACCGGTATGAAATTCCCGGGTGCCTGTTTACCAGAAAACTGTATACTTCACTTCTCATATCTTAAAAACCTTTTCAAATGATGTTATAACTTACCTGCTTCTATATCTTTAATTTTATAAAACAAATTATTGTATCTACGTTACTCGTATGTTATGATACATATACCTATTTGTTATTCTGTTTTTCTTTTTTCAGTATTATAAAAACAACAATCTTTTTATTTTTCCAAATATTATACACACAACAGTATAGGAGGATATTACATGGCCAATACACGCCATACTTACCATCTTCACTCGAAAGAGATTGAAGAAATTATTCGTAACAACGGGCTGCCTGAAGAAATTTCCACGGAAACGCAACTTTGGGATTTAATTATAAAAAAAGCAACTTACAGTTCTCCCAAACTCCTGTTTCCGCTCATCTATGAGATCTATGGGAAAAAATATCCCGAAGATTCCTCTGTTGTTCCACTTTCCACAGAGTATTCTGTAGAACGCTCGGATACAAAAGAAATTTCGACCATTAAGGCTGACCTCACATTCTGTGTAAACGAATCAGATATTTACCACTTTGAATGTGAAATTACATACAATGGGCTTATCACAATCCGTATGTTTGAGTATGATGTTCATGCGTCCCTGAATTACCGGTCCGACACCAAAAATCCACAGCTTCTGCTCAAATTTCCGAACTCTGCCGTTCTTTTCCTGCAGGGGACGAAAAAGATCCCTGATTACCTGAGCTGTCTGATCCGGTTTCAGGATGGCAGTACTCATGAATACCGCGTTCCAACCGTAAAGGTGCAGTCCTTTACCCTTGAAGAAATCAAAAAGAAACATTTGTGTATGCTCATCCCGTTTCTTCCAATCCGGTTCCGCCGTCACATCCCTTCTGACCGCAAGATGCAGTCGGCAAAATCCCCTGATAAACGACATGATCTTGAGAAAAAAGTACAGAAATCCAAAGAAGAATTGACTTCTTTTCTGCAGGAAACTATACTTATCTTAGATCAGGAAATTGCAGAGGGATTTTTAACGGAAACTGACAAAAAACTTATTTTAATGCTTTTGCAAAAGTCCATGCTCCGCATTTCTTACCGTAACAGAAATTTATGTCAGGAGGTGTATAATATGACAGAACCTGTACTGAAACTTCCAACCGATGAATTATTCGAGGTTATCCATGAACGCGATGCGCTGAAAAGAGCCTGTTCCAAAAAGGATTCCGAGATTGCTGACCGAGATGCCCGACTTGCTGACCAGAATGCCAAACTTGCTGACCAGGATGCCAAACTTGCTGAATATAGACGCAGATACGGAGATCTGTAAATAATACAGCATTTCACACAACTGCCCCGATTAACCGGAGCAGTTGTTTTTGTGTACCATGAATTTCTTTTTCGCCCGGTGCTCCACAAGCCGCCAGCATATCGCATTCTTTACCTTGCAGCTTTTTGCCTTCTGCAGTTTTTTGTGATACTTCCCCGCATCAATCCGCTTCAACCACCCCATGCCTTTCAGGAAATCATTCATTGCAAGGATGACATAATACTCCGAAAGCCAGTCACCTTTTACATGAAACGCCGTCATCTTATCCTTCCACTGCCGCAAAAGCTGCAAAGGCTCCGGCAAAAAACCATAGAGCTGATTCACAAACAGCGGGTTTCGCGTGTCATAATACTGCATGAGAGGTGTCATCCGCTTGTCGTATGTTTCATGCCACACCTGCACTCCTTCAATAATGATTGGCTTTTTCCCGCATCGCAGACCATATTCCACATCATCGCAGTGAATGAAAAACGGAAGTACATCATTTTCCTGTACAAATACATATGGAAAACAGCAAAACCACCAGCCACCGTAATCCGCATCCGCGTCGTAGATCACTCTGCCCTGTGTGTATGCCGTTTTCCGGACATCGCGCATGAACTCCACATGCGAAACCATTCCCCGGTTCCACTTCTCCGCCGCCGTGTACTGGATATATGGATCATCCATGCAAAACATGCGTCCCGCTACCGGGCGGTCCCTGTCCGCCTCCCCGACCCCGGATAAAAAATCAAACAGCAGATAAAAGCTGCTGATGTCAAAGGCAACATCATCATCCATAAAAATCACATGGGTAAATCCCTCATTTCGTTTACGGATCTCCTCAATTCCTCTCTGAAATCCACCGGAACCTCCGGTATTCCTGTTATAAATACAATGCACATACGGACTCTCCGGCAATTGCAGACTGCTGCCATTGTCCACCACAAAAATATGAAGCCTTCCGTAATACTGCGGGTTGTCCGGATTGAAAAAATCCGATGCCTGCAAAAGTGACAGATTTCTGTGAATAAATTCTTCACGCTGGAATGTGCAGATATTCAATGCAATTTTCACTTCGTTTTTCATGATCACTGCCTCTTAACCTGTTACTGTTTTCTAGTTATCCTGCGAACAGTAACTTTAAACTTTCCCGATGTTTCTATTAATTATTTTTGCAGATTTCTGCATTTTTGATCAATAGAGTTGATTTCTGGCACATTCCAGAGCACTTGCAATCACCGCATCCATATCATAATATTTGTATTCCCCTAAGCGGCCTCCAAAAATGATATTTTCCTCTTTCTCTGCCAGCGCTTTATACTTTTGGTAAAGTTCCCCGTTCTTCTCATCATTGACCGGGTAATATGGTTCATCTCCCGGCTTCCACTCCGAAGAATATTCCTTACTGATAATGGTCTTTGGCAGATCATTTCCCTCTTCATCTTTTCCGAACTCAAACCATTTGTGTTCAATGATCCTTGTCCACGGTGTTTCTTTATCTGTATAATTGACCGCTGCATTTCCCTGAAAGTTCGGCACATCAAGAATCTCATTTTCAAAACGTACCGAACGGTATTCCAGATTTCCCAATGCATAGTCAAAATAGGCATCGATGGCTCCGGTATAAACAACTTTTTCCGCCATCGCATTCCATTTTTCCTTATCTTCCAGATAGTCCTCGTTTAACCGGACTTCAATACCTTCCAGCAAATTCTCTACCAGTTTTGTGTAACCACCGATCGGAATTCCCTGATACAATGCGTTGAAATAATTATTATCAAATGTAAGCCGAACCGGAAGACGCCTGATAATGAATGCCGGAAGCTCTTTGCAGTCACGCCCCCACTGTTTTTCGGTATAGCCTTTCACCAGTTTTTCGTAGATATCACGCCCCACAAGGGAAATTGCCTGTTCTTCCAGATTTTGCGGTTCTCCGGTGATTTCCTTCTTCTGCTCCTCAATTTTGGCAGCCGCCTCCTCCGGTGTGACTACACCCCACATCTTGTTGAAGGTATACATATTGAAAGGCATGGAATACAATTCCCCTTTGTAGTTTGCAACCGGTGAATTTGTAAAGCGGTTAAATGTCGCAAAACGGTTTACATAATTCCATACTTCTGTGTTGTTTGTATGGAAAATATGGGCACCGTATTTGTGGAAATTGATGCCCTCTACTTTTTCTGTGTAAACATTTCCGGCAATGTTTGGGCGCTTATCTATTACAAGCACTTTCTTTCCGGCATCGGCTGCCTGTCTGGCAAATACAGATCCGAACAGACCGGAGCCTACTATTAAATAATTGTACATTTTTATTCCCCCATCTCGATATTTTTAATATTTTCATTACTGATGAATTGGTTTTACTTGTGCCGCAATTACCCATTCACATATATACATCAATTGTGTAACTGCCAAATCAATATCTATTTTTGTCTCTTCCTTATTTTTTCGGTCTGCATGATAACATTTATTTCGCAAATTGATTATCTGTCCTATTGTTTTACTATCAATTTCAAACTCTGTTCCACAATTTTCAATTTTATAAATTCCCATCTCATGCAAAATATGAACCAGTTTTTCTTTTCTTCCAATATCAGTCAGATTTCCAAGTATCTGCTTCAATGCTCCGCGAACGCGATCTCTTTTTTCCTTGTCCACCAATACCGGACTATCAAGTGCTGCTTTCACAATCACATCTATTTCCTCGGAGTCGAATAACTTGCTGGCACCGTTATTGTCCTCATATCTCTTTTCAATAAACTCAATTATCGAAAATAAATGGAAAAACTTGCTATATCTGTTTTCCTGTCCCAATGCCAGATAAAATTCATCAAGCATGTAATTCAAATCCGTATCTGAACAATCAACATATAGCAAAAAGTCATCCATCGGCATTTTTCCATAAATTTTGCTATATACACTTGTTGAGATGATAATTGGCGCCGACTCAATGGTAATTATCTGATACTTTTTTCCGTTCACCCACGTTGTTTCAACAGTATCTTCTTGTTTATGAAGTACTTGTTCAAATGGCTCATAAACCGAATTTTCCCATATTGCATGCTCCACATCCGTTTCCACTCGTGGCTGATAACTGTGCTTATTACAATTATGTTGACTTAGGAAAAAACTTAAGGTTCGACATATTCTATATAGATATGGCTTCACAAAATCACGAGCTTCATCTTGATCATGTACAACAATATTTGTAATTTCTACATTAAAAAAATCCGCAGGTATCTCTTCATGTTCCAAATCTTTTCCACAAAACAAATGGATATGAACAAACTCATCTTTTTTGAATACTTGATTGGTATCAGGAATCGGTTCTTCCACCGCACGCTCTACATCCCAGTTAACATCCTGCTTTAATCCCATCACATATTCCGAATCTTTCTCCTTGCTGTGTAAATCATATGTATAATACCGTAGTGGCACTGTTACATTATATGTATGCAACAAATCTTTTATATTAATCACCTCACATTTCTCTACACAAATCAAATTGCAACGGGTGTATTATTTCCATCTTCCTTCAATATGCAAGCTGTTTTATATTATTAAAACAATTTCTTAATTTTACAATTTTTTTGTCATATGAATCCATAAAATCATCATATGACATTCCACTATATGACAACATTGCCATCATATATCCACTATTATCCACGTATAACGTCTTCCCAACAACAAAATATTTATACCCAGAGTTCTTATATTGCACCAAAATCATATCAGGTATATTCTCTATTGTTTCTGTTTGTGAATCTCCTCTGATAGTAAGTCCTTTATCCCCTGTAATTGCTTCATTCTTAAAGTCACCATTTAACCCCTGTGTCTCAGTTATTCCTAATTCAGATTCAGCATATTGAAGAGTATGATAAATTTGTTGTGATGTACATATATCTACAAACATATCTCTCTCGGCTTCATCACCTTCCATCATCTTTATACTATCATCAATCCCTGTATCTCCGTAAAATTTTACTACACGAATATACTTCTTTCGCTTCAAATCCCACCAATTATTGTAAAAATATGTATCTCCTTCTGGGCTGATAGGTGTAACTTCCTTTTTTTGTAACCCATTATATACAACCTGTACATAGTCATTTGAAAAAGAACGGAATTGTCCATCCATTACACCTAAATAATAATGACCTGCTCCCAATACAATAATCACAACTAACACAATAACCGTCATGCGTTTTTTTAAGTTAGCGCTCCTGACGTTTCTTACGGCTTGCTTTAACAAAATTTGATACTCGCTATCCTCTTTCAGATATTCAATTACCAATTTTTTATTGTTTTTTTCTTCTTGCGGAATATTTTCTATCAAATTTGTCAACTCCGCCTCAGCAATATTCATTTTTTTTAAGGAATAATGATATAACAGTTTTTGACTTCCCTTTATAACATCCCAAATAATCCCAGATAATATTGTCGATATAACAAATTCTAACATAACATTCCTTTTTCTCTCATAAAATACTTTTGTTTTCAATCACATATTCACATTATTATCCTGATATCCTTTTACATCCTCCCCTATCAAAAATATGTTCCATCTTTACACCCCATTAGTAAAATTATCCTTGTAACTTGCTAACCTGTTCTTCAAATTTCTCAATTCTTCTTAGTAAACTATAAACCGTTTCTTCACTTGGAATAGTTTCTTTTGCAAATACTTTTTTAACCATTCTTTTGTTCTGAAAATTTCCTGTTCTAATTTGCTTCTAACAATCACATCTATTTCCTCGGAGTCAAATAACTTACCTTAAATCTATTTTTCCCAATCAATAGAGGCACATTTTTATTATCAGCTTTTTATCTGAGAATTAATATTATCTTCAAATACACCTTGAGACATCTGGTATTCTTTTACTGCTTCTTCAAATAAACGCTTGTATTTTTTTATTTTTTCACTCAAATTTTCAGTAGTAATTTCCTTACATCGAATCACTGCAAGCATATCTTTCTTACTGTTTTTAATACTATCAAAAATTGTCGAAAATTCATTTGCAATAATTCTCTTTTCAATACGCAATGTGGCTGAAATAAGCATAGGAGAAGCGCTCCTCTTTTCCTTTTCTTGCTGATTATATTTTCTAAAATGTATAAAAACAATTTCGTCATCAATGACCACCATTTCAAAACTGTATTCTATTCTTGAAATGTAAATATCAAAATCTTTTCCCGCATTATTGACCATCAATTTCGCAATTTCGTCAAATTTTTCATTATTATTAGCAGTTATAATACGTTCCACCTTATCCGGTGTAACCTCATTTGTCATCAAATTATTAATAGTACTAAAAAATACATTCTGCCTTCCAACAACTGAATATGGTGAAAATCTGGTTGTTTTAACTGAAATATAATAATGAAAAA
>ERZ809074.1254-NODE-1254-length-34201-cov-10.502577_pt1 | contig 34201 bp, 33 predicted proteins | sample MGYA00520795_ERZ809074 | MGnify/ENA primary metagenome ERZ809074 (study PRJEB31570, sample SAMEA3212989) | Homo sapiens | biome: human-gut; feature: human gut; material: fecal | place: Sweden | collected 2011 ...
TTGACTGACGGATATCGATCTGTTTTGCAATTGGGTTGTTTGATACCATGATATTGTATACGCTATCATATAACGTACACTACCGTAATTATAATCACCATATTTCTTTCCCTGATGATGGGGCTTCTCTCACCTACACGTCATAAATTCGATTATTTGATGACAGTAATCATGCCTTTTGCAATGATTTGCGTGTTTTTTGTCATCGGTTTTCTTGACAACAGTGAATTTAATGCAAGGTTTGATTGGCACAGGGGCTTTAAAACAGCGACACAACCGCTTCTCCTGGTTGACTGTTGTTGTATCGCGATTTCCACCTTTCTCTCGTCGTATCAAAAGTTCAGAACCGGGTTGCGAAAAGCGTTAAAAGGCAATCGGGTTCCAGGGAAAGACCAGTTGTAGTTTTTTCTTTGTCCCGGACGAATTTTCGGATTCCTCCGGAATTGCCCAATCACAAAACCCGCGATCGGTTTTTGCCTTTCGCGGGTTTTGTGTATGTTGTCAAAGGGTTTGATCAGTCACTGTTTTACTCCTGTCTCCCCATTTTGTCGTTGCATAGAACACAATGGAGATAATTGCCCCGATTCCCCAGCCGATCGGCCAGGAGAGCCAGACGCCGACGGTGCCGAGCGCTGTCTGAGAAAGGATTTCCGCAAGCGCAACACGCAGGACAAGATCCGTAAAAGTGGCGACCATAAACTTTTTCATCATGCCTGCGCCGCGCAGAATGCCGTCCGATACCAGTTTTGCCGCTACGACAAAGTAGAACGGGGAAATGATGCGCAAGAACAGCATACCCGTGTCCATAGCGGCGCCGGTGGGATTGTCCAGAAAGATATATACCAACCACCGTCCGGCAAATTCATAGAGCAGAACCAGCGGCAGGCAAAGCGCAAAGACCAGCTTCAGCCCCGCACGGAAGCCCGCACGGATGCGGTCGTATTTTGCCGCGCCAAGGTTTTGCGCCGTAAAGTTGGAGATGCCGTTTCCCAGTGTGGTCAGCGAGGTGATAACCATGTTGTTGAGCTTGACCGCGGCGGAGTACCCCGCCATGACAGCCGTGCCGAACCCGTTGATGATGCTTTGAATGACAATATTGCCCACGGAAATGAAGCTCTGCTGCAGGATACTCGGGATGGCAATCACGGCGAAATTGCCGAAGAATCGCCAGGAGAAGATGCGGACACGTCCTTCCATTCCGTCGGTTTTGATGGTACGGAATCTGCAGAACACGACGATCAGAGCAAGTACGCAACTGACCCCCTGACACAAAAAGGTTGCCCATGCCACGCCGGCGACTCCCATTTTGAATGCGGTGACAAACAGAATGTCCACGCCGATATTGGAAAGGGAGGAGCATGCAAGGAAGATAAAGGGCGTTCGGGAGTCTCCCAAAGCCGAGAAAATACCGGTTGCTACATTGTAAAGAAAGACAAACGGCAATCCCAGAATGTAAATATCAAGGTACAGCTTGGAATCCGCAAAAACATCGTCCGGGGTCTGAATGAGATGTAACAGCCCGTCACAGAAGATCATTCCGACTGCCATCAGAATCGCGCAAAGCACTGTACTGGAGATCAGAGCGGTATAGACGGCGCTTTTCAGATCCTTGTACCGCTTTGCGCCGAACAACTGCGCCGCAAGTACGGAACAGCCGATATTGCAACCGAAGGCAAAGGCAATGAAAATCAATGTGATTTCATAGCTGTTTCCGACCGCTGCCAGCGCACTCTCTCCGATAAACTTTCCTGCGACAAAACTGTCGGCAATGTTGTAAAGCTGCTGGAAAATGATACTGCCGAAGAGCGGCAGGCAGAATTTGCAAAGAACACTCTCGGGTTTTCCGACGGTTAAATCCTTATTCATGGGACACATCCCCCGTTTTTTCGTCGGTAAACGCATGCAGGATGACATCGACGGATCCGTCGATGCCGTAACGACTGCAGGAGATCATCAAATCATAGCTGGACGGCTCCCCCCATGGGGTGTCGGCATAGAAGTCGAAATAACGCTTCCGCATCCGGTCCACTTTTTCCGCTTTGTGCATGGCTGCCTTCAGCCCGATTCCGTTTCTTGCCGCGATCCGCTTGGCACGGTCATCCATATCCGCATATACAAAGACGGAAAGGACGTCGTATCCGGCGCCCCGCAGAATGGCAGATGCGCACCGCCCGATTATCACACAGGGACCTTTTGCGGCAATTTCCAGGATGGTTTTGCTTTCCGCTTCAAATACCCGTTGCTTTTCGGAATAAAATGCGGCGCCGAGTGAAGCACTGTCCGCAAACGGGTTGCCGGATACCACCTCACACAGTCCGATCGGCTTTTCCTCGTCGTCTGCCACCGTTTCCACAGACAGCCCGGCTTCTTTCGCCGTTTGCTGAATCAGTAATTTGTCGTAGCAGGGCACGCCCAAACGCTCTGCCAGCTTCCCGCCGATCTCACGTCCGCCGCTGCCATACTGCCTGCCAATGCAGATGATTGTGTTTTTCATATTTCTGTCACTTTCTGCCTTTGAAAAATTACAGAACCGTGCTTGACTTTTCTGTATAACTATAGTATAATCCAATTGCAGACATATGTAAAATGTTTCATTTATATATCAGCCATATCAAAAATGAATTTCAGGCGGTGCGAAAATGTATATCAGTTACGACTATTACCGGATTTTTTACTATGTAGCCAAGTATGGGAATATCACCCGCGCGGCAGAGGTTTTGCTGAACAATCAGCCGAATCTGACCAGGGCGATCAAAACGCTTGAGAGCGAGCTGGGATGCCCGCTGTTTATCCGGAACAATCGCGGAATGAAGCTGACGTGCGAAGGGGAGCGGTTGTATGAGCATGTCCGCATCGCGTTCGAGAGCATCGAGGCGGGCGAGGCGGAAATCATCGGGAGCCGCAATCTTGAAAAGGGCTCCGTTTTTGTCGCGGCAAGCGAGGTTGCATTGCACTGCGTCCTGCTTCCGGTGCTGAAAAAATTCAGAATGCTGTATCCCGGTATCCGGCTCAAAATCAGCAACCATTCCACCCCGCAGGCAATAGATGCGATTCGCAATGGCATTGCGGACCTTGCGGTGGTGACCACCCCCACGGTCTCTTCGGCGATGATTGAGGAAGTGACCCTCCGGCATTTTCACGAGGTTGCCATATGCAGTCCCGCCTTCTCGGAACTGTCCAAAGGGCGGATCGGTTTTGCAGAACTGCTGAACTACCCCATGATTTCCTTGGGGCAGCAAACCAAATCCTTTGAATGGTATGCGCACTTTTTTGCCGCGCAGGGGTTGTGCTATCAGCCCGAGATTGAGGCGGCAACGGCAGACCAGATTCTGCCCATGGTCAAGGCGGATCTCGGTATCGGCTTTGTGCCGGCGGAATTTCTGTCCGGCACAGAAGGCGTTCTTGTAATCCAAACGGAAAAGCCGCTTCCTGAACGCGAAATACGCGTCATTAAGCGGCGTGAGCAAACGCTCAGTATTGCGGCAAGGGAACTGGAGAGGCTGATTTTGTCGGCGTCGCAGGAAACTGCCGGGATTTGAAAAAATTTGTCCTTTTCCCGAACGGTCAGGCGGATGTGCTCAGAGCCTGATCGTTTCTCCGGTCTGCGCGGCGCGATAAATGGCACAGACCAGCCGGACGCTTTCAATCGCATCCGCCGGCGTTACCTCCGGATCGCGGTCATCACGGACAGCGCAGATCATATCCTCCACAACGTGCGGGTGTCCGAACAGGCGGTGCGGGTCCGCACAGCCGCGGTTGCCCTGTCCGAAGCGGTGAAGCATTTCGTCTTCTTCCTCCTCTTCGTCGTCGCTGTCATCGTCCTGCGCCCGGAGTTTCCACAGGCGCAGAACATCTCCGTCCGCTTCGATGCTTCCTTCGGTGCCGTACAGACCGATTTCGGTACTGATGCCCGGATAGGCGCAGGTGGTGCTGACCATTGTCGCGATGGTGCCGCTTTCAAACCGTACAACGGCGGCAGTTGTGTCCTCTGTTTCGATTTCATGTCCCGTAATGCTGTATTGCGCACTGACGGAAACCGGCTTTCCGAGCAGCCAACGCATCAGATCGACGGTATGTACCGCCTGGTTCATCAGCGATCCGCCCCCGTCCATGGACCAGGTGCCGTGCCAGCCGTTTTCATAGTATTTCTGTGCGCGGTACCATTTAACGGCAAAGGTAGCAAGTGCAATATTTCCGAGCCTGCCGCTTTTGACGGCATCCCGGATGGGGTTCATGTCAAAGTTGAAGCGGTTCTGGAAAACCACACCCGCTTTCTTTTGGGTGCGTGCACACGCATCGAGAATGCACTGCGCGCGTTCCGGGGAGAGTTCGATCGGTTTTTCGATCAACACATGTTTTCCCGCGTCCATGGCGCGCGCGGCATAGTCCCCGTGCATGCCGCTGGGCAGGCAGATGCTGATGATGTCAACTGCCGGATCGGCAAACAGCGCCTTTGCATCGCGGTAAAGGGTAACCTCCGGATATTTCCGGTGCAGGGCGTCCAGGCGACCGGCGTCAATATCGCAGACCGCGACCAATTCCGCATTTTCCGAGGCGTGCGCGGCATCTGCGTGCGCCATGCCGATTCCAAGCCCCAGTACTCCGTAGCCGAGTTTTCCGTTTTTCATGTCCTTGTCCTTCCCTAATTAAAATTTTTTATTTCCCCCGTTGTGCAAGCAGGGCGATCTTTTCGCATAGGGTGTCATAATCCGTTCTCGCCGCCGCTGCCATTTGGGGGAGCAGGCTGGTGGGAGTCATGCCGGGCAGGGTATTGGCTTCCAGGCACCAAAAGACACCGTCCGCGTCCATGATGTAGTCAAAACGCGCATAGCCGCGCAGACGGAGCACCTCAAATGCGGAAAGGGAAATGGCGGCGGCATCGGATGCCTGTTTGGGTGTCAGAGGCGCGGGGCAGAGTTCGGTGGTTCTGCCTGCCTGATATTTGTTTGCGTAATCGTAAAATCCCGTGCGCGGAATGATCTCAATGGCAGGGAGCGCCTGTCGGTCGAGAATTCCGACCGTGATTTCGCGCCCGGCGATCATTTTTTCAATCAGAACGCCGTTGCCGTACACCTCTGCCAGCGCCAGTGCTTTGTGCAGTTCGGATTCCGTATGCACCATGGTAACCCCGACGCTGGAGCCGCAGGCGCAGGGCTTGACGACACAGGGGAGCCCGATACGTGCGAGAATTTCCTCTTTTGGCGGAATGCGGTCGGTAAAATAAAGCCAGTCCGGCGTGTGGATGCCGGCGCGGGCTAAGAGCTGCTTGGACAGATCTTTGTCCATGGCAAGCAGACTGCCGACATAGTCCGATCCCGTGTAGGGGATGCCGTAGATTTCCAGCGTTGCCTGCAATTGTCCGTTTTCGCCCATGGCACCGTGCAGTCCGATGAATACCAGATCGGCGGCGCGGCAGAGGAACAGAACGTTTTCGCCCAGAAGATCAGGATGTTCGTGGCGCAACGCATCTAGATCGGGCGGATTTTCGCCGACGTGGTGCAGGGGAAGCTCCTGCGCCGAAAAAAGGGAATCGGGATGGCTGCGTTCCGATTCGGTCAACGGTTTTCCCAAAAAGGCATCCAAAAGACAGACGCGGTGCCCCTTGCGGATCAGCGCATTGGCAATCAGACTGCCGGATGTCAGGGATACGTCGCGTTCCGGTGAAAAACCGCCGGCAAGTACAACAATTTTCATTTTATGTTCTCCTCGGAAATAGAATAAAGGGATCGGAATCAGTGTATGCCACAGAGAACGAAAGGGTTCACGGGCGCAAGAGTGCCACCCGGTCATGACCGTCGAGGTCGCGCACGATTTCGCAGGAAAAACCTGCCCCGCGGCTGATCTGCCGCAGTGCATCACCCTGATCGTACCCGATTTCCAAAGCGGCAAAACCGTCAGGCTTCAGATATTTTGCGTAAAGCGGCAGAAACGCCCGGTAAAAATCCAGACCGTCCGTCCCCCCGTCCAGTGCACGGTGCGGTTCTTTTTGCACCTCGGGGGCAAGTGTGGGAATGACATCGGAGGGAATATAGGGCGGATTTGCCAGAATTGCGTCCAGAGAGGCATCCGGTACGGGCAGAACCCCGTCAAAGAAATCCGCGCGCAAAAATCGGATCCGGTCGCTGACGCCATTGCGTTGTGCGTTCTTTTGTGCAATCGCACAGGTTGCGTCGCTGATGTCGGTTGCCAGTGCCCGCGCGCCCGGAAAACGGTGCAGAAGGGTGACGGCAATACAGCCGCTCCCGGTACAAAGATCGGCAAAATAAGCGTCCGACGGCAACCGGGACATAGCGGTTTGCACCAGAATTTCCGTGTCGTAACGCGGAATCAGGCAATCGGGTGAAACCGAGAAGGGGAGATCACAGAAGTGCCATTCGGTCAGAATGTACTGAAGCGGTTCGTGCGCACAGCGGCGTTTCACCGCGTCAATCAGAGCCTCGGCGTCACAGTCCGTATGAGGCGAGGCGAAAAGCTCCTCCCGCCTGCATCCGGCGTAATGACAGAACAACAGCCGTGCCTCTTCTGCCGCATCCGGGATGCCGCAGGCACGCAAACGCGCCCGGATTTGTTCATAGGTCACAATTCGCACCTTCTTTCTCTGTTTATTATACCAAAGAACCTGCCGGATTGGAAGCCCTGCGTGCAAAAAACAGAAAAATTGAAAAATATCACAAAAATGACTTGCAATTCATGTAAAAATGTGGTATTATGAATAAGCGGACAAATTTATATGAAGGAGAAATGATATGAAAAAGATTTTTGTTACCCTGGTCATGCTCGTGCTGATGATCTGTTGCTTTGCGGCAATGGATGCGTTTGCGGACAACACAATCGATGCGTACAGTATCCCGAAAGCAACAAAGGCACCATCCATTGACGGTCAGCTTTCCGAAGGCGAGTGGGACGGCGCACTGCGCGTTTGGGCTGGACCGGATTCCTTTAACTGGGTTGTCAATGATTATGCCGCCGATGATGACGGTAATCCTGCCATTCAGGAAGGCTCCGCCTTCTATATAATGTGGGATAACGAGGCAATTTATTTTGCCGTCCGTATCATTGATAAGTATTATCCTTCAAAACAGCCGGCTTCGACGGATCCGCTGAATACCGGTGAGGGGATTCAGCTTGCCTTCTATGCCCCTACCTGTACGGATAGTGGCAACGGAGACGGCAACAACGTCATGTTCTATGATTTTTCTCCCTTTACGAGTGACAATGCCGATACCTGCGCGGCATATGAGCATTTCCATTTTCAACGCAATGTATCCGAACTGTTTACTATGGCATCCGAGTATGACGTGAACGAATATACCGGTTATACCATGGAGTGGAAAATGACATGGGATGTTTTCCAGCAGTGTCATGATCACGGCTTCGGCGGTGAATATACGCCTCACAAGGGAACGGAGATGAAGCTTGCTCTTGTCATCCTGGACATGGATCAGGACGACGGACAGTATTACGGTTATTGCTCCGCGGAGTGGTGCAACACCAATGACGGAACCGATATCTTTACGCTGACCGATATTACCACCGATCAGAATGCAAAAACACAGGAACTGAACTCCCACAATAGCTATGTGGATGGCCTGCCCGGCGATGTTCCGGAAGAAGGCGGGGAAACCACCGGCGACGGATCTCCCAAGATCGAAAAGGATTATATTTACGATTACTGGGTGGAAGATGACGTGAAAAGCGCTCTGACCGGTCCCAACCAGACCGGAATCAGCTATACTGAGGACGGTGTGAAATTTACTTATGTGCCCGGCGAACCGGTTGATCCTTATGTGACATTCAATCCGATCAACTATGCAAAGGGAGTGGTCGTGGAAAAGATTGACCCGAAGAAGGTCTCCTTTATTGTGCTGAAGGTGAAAGCGGAAGGAACCAACGGCGAGTTTGAGCTGTTCTATTGCGGAACCGCTGCCAGCGTTCAGGAAACTTACACGGCAGACGGCAATTGGCAGTATATTCTGTTCGACTTTACGGACGACGATATGTGGTTGGAGCAGAAGAAGATCAAGAACATGCGTTTTGACTGGGCAACCGGTATTGAAAATGCGGAAAATGCAAGTCTGACACTGGGTGCCATTGCCTTCTTCGGATCCGAAAGCGAGGCATACGCATATATGGGTAAAGAGGTTCCCACAACGGATACCAAGGCAGACAACACCAAAAACGAGAAACCGACCACGGCAGCGACAACCGTTGCGGATGAGGGCAAGTCGGAGAACACGACAGCAGACAATAATACCGACGAGAAGGGGTGCGGCTCCGTTGTAAGCGGTTCTGTTGCATTGGTTGCAACGGTGACACTCTGCGGTGTGATGCTCAAAAAGAAAAAAGAAAACTGAGGTCCGTCCGGAATCGGGGGATCTCTCCCAAGAAAAGAGGTGCGCATGATGCGTAAAGAAAAACAGACAAACAAACAGACAACCGATGTGAAGGAAAAAGCGAAAACGCAGTCCAAAGGGAAGCACGGATACGGTGCTGTTGCCGCGGTCGTGATTGCGGTCGGTGCCGTGGGTTATGTTGCCTACCGGATGGTACGGAAGCTGTTTGTGCCCAAAAAGGAGCCGGATCCCGCGGATGCCGGTGCGGAAGCAATTCCGGAGAATGCGCCGGAAACGACGGACGACGAAAAAGACGGAAATGAGGAGACAGCGGCGCAGGAGCATACAGAGGAGTAATCCTCCGTAATCCGCGCCGGACTGCCGACGGACAAAACAAAACCGCATCCAATGTCCATTGGGGACACTGGATGCGGTATTTTTTGCTTTTTACAGGGTCTCGACCAGCGCCAATACCTCTTTTGCCATTGTGGCAAGGGAGCCTTCACGGAAGGGGGAGGGAAGATGCGCGTCATCGATCAATTGCCCGAATGCCTTCTGACCGCCTGTGCGTGCAAACTGCAGATAGCGTTCAAAGGCGTCCTTGTAATCTTTCTGCGAGGCAAGCAGGAAGTTGATGGCGACCGTCTGTGCAAGACAGTAGTCGATGTAGTAGAAGGGGCTCTCATAAATGTGCATCTGGTACTGCCAACGTGTGCCCTGTTCCAGATAGGGGATTCCTTCCCAGTGCATATAGGGGCGGTATTTGGCTTCCAGTTCCTGATACATTTGTTTGCGCTCGGCGGGTGTCATCTCCGGCTTTTCATAAACACGGTGCTGGAATTCATCCACAATTACACCGTAGGGAATAAAGCTGAGTGCGTCCAGCAGGTGGCGTTTACGGTAACGCGGCGCATCTTTTCCGAAGAATTTGTCCATATATTTCCATGAGAAAAATTCCATGCTCATGGAATGGCATTCCGCGGTTTCCATGCCGCCCACGTCCAATTCCTGATCGCCCTGTTCAAAGACGAAGTGCGCGGCAAGCGCGTGTCCGAATTCATGGGTCATGACATCCACGTCGCCCGAAGAGCCGTTGAAATTGGCGAGAATGAAGGGCTGCTTGTATTTGGGGAAGGCAGTGCAATAGCCGCCGCCCCATTTTCCGTCACGGGCTTCCACATCGAAAGCTTCATTTTCCTGCATGGAACGCATAAATGCACCGACTTCGGGATTCATACTGTCGTACATTTCCTGCGCGGCGGCGAAAATGCCGTCCTTGTCCAGAATCGGACGCGGCGTTGCACCGGATTGATAAATGGCATCGTCGTAGAACATAATGGAATTGATTCCAAGCTCTTTTCCGATCTCTTCCTTCAGTTTCCGGACGCAAGGAACAAGCGACTCCCTGACATTGTCGCGGAAATTGGCAACCATATCCGCATCATAGTCCATTCTGCCCATGCGGTAGTAGCCCAGCTCAATGAAATTCCGGTATCCCATCTTTTTTGCCATGGTGTCACGGATCTTTACCAGGCGGTCGTAAATATCGTCCAACTTGTCCGCATTGGCTTCCAGACCCCTGCCGATTGCCTCGCATGCCTTGCGGCGCACCTCGCGGTCTTCATCTTCCAGCTTGCCGCGCAGAACCGACAGCGGCATATCTTCTCCCTCATAGTGGAAAACCATGCCGGACATGAAGGTGGAGTATTCGGTGACAATGGCATTTTCCTGTTGCAGTTCCTCGATAATCGCAGGGGAGAATGCCTTTTTGGCAATGCTGTAGGAAGTCAGCACCCGGGGATTGATGTGTTTTTCAAGCTCTTTGCGGAAGGGCGAATCCAATAACAGGGTGCCGTATTCAACCGTCATTTCCTGGAACAGAGGACCGACCTCATCGTAGTATGCCACCTCTGCCTGATAGAAGGTATCTTTGGTATTCAGCGTGAAACGGCAATTGGAAAGCGAGGCGGCGGTTGCATATTCCGTGACCATTGCAAGCATCTTTTTGCGTGCCGCAAGCAGGTCGTCCACACTCTTCGCATGGACAATCAGGTCTTTGACCTGTTCATAGCATTTTTTGCCTTCCTCCAGTGTGTACCGCTCATAAGGAAGCTGACTGACTTTCATTCTGAAACACTCCTTTTCTGTGTAAGATTTCTTCTCCTTTATCATAGCACAGTCCACCCGGTTTGTCAATAACCAAGGGGAAACAGAACCGCCGCGGCTGTGTCTTTGCGTTTCAGCCGCGGCGGTCATCTTTTTTACGGTTTTACAGCAGATAATCGGGCATGGGCGTCAGGATGGAAACCTTTCCGTCCTTCGGATGATTGACATCCTCTTTCTTTTTCGGGTCCCCGACCACCCGTTCCACAACCTCCGGAGAGATATTGGCAATCACATGCTCTGTGACTGCTGTCTGCTCCTTTGCCTGTGTTGCTTCTGACGGTTGTACCGTCTCGGGTTTCTTTTTCTGTGCATCCTCGGGTGTTTGCGTGACCTTTGCGGCACGCTTAATGCTGGATTTACCGACCGGCATAGTCCATGACCTCCTTTGCCATTTCTGTATATTCCTGTGCGGCGCGGCTGCTTTTCTTATAAACCGCGACCGGCTTTGAGTTATCCTGCGCCCATTCCACGGTGCTGTCGACGCGGATAAAGGTATTGAACAGGCGGACGCCGTCCAACTGCTCCAGCGTTTCCACCGTCTGCTTGAAATAATTTTTGCGTTCGTTGGCTTTGGTGATGGCAATGCCCATCAGATTCAAATCCGGCGCAATCTGTTTGACCTGTTCGTAGAATTCAAACATATTTGCCAGCCCGAAAAGTCCCCAGGGGGTTGCTTCCACCGGTACGAGCAAAAAATCAGACGCACACATGATGTTCATTACCCAACAGCCAAGCGTCGGCGGGGAATCAATCAGGATGTAATCGTAGCTTTCGCTGTCCAAAGTGTTCTTCAGAATCCGCCGGAGAATAAATTCGCGCTGCCATTTTGTGAACAGCTCAAACTCAATGCCGCTCATCAGTGTCGAGGAGGGCACAATATCCAACCCCTCGTAAGCGGTGTGCTGAATGTAAGGCGTCAGATCCGCCTGCCGGCAGAGCGCGGTATACAGGTTTTGCCCGCTTTTTGCAAATTCCAGCGAGGTGTCTTCGTCAAAGAAGGAAAGCGTCAGATTCATCTGCATATCACCGTCCAGAAGCAGGACGCGCTTGCCGCTTGCACTGATGCAGTAACCGACGTTGGAACAGGTGGTGGATTTTCCGCTCCCGCCTTTGTTATTGGCAAAGCAGATCACTTTTGTTTTACTCATCTGTCTATTTTCCTTTCTTTTCTGTTTTGTCGGCAATTACACCGGACGTGCGTCCGGCTGATCGCTTGGCTCCCGCAGATATGCAATGATGTCTTCCAAGCCCTCACCGGTGTAAGAACTGATGTAGAAAATTTTCTCGCACCCGCACAACCGGAGCCATCTGGTGACCTGCGGCACATTGGCATCCGGCTTGTCGATGCCCGTGACAATGCCGATCACTTCCCGATTGACCATACAGGTGATGTTCGGTGAAAAAACGCAGAACGGCTCGTTTGCGCTGATCACAATTCCCACAATATCCGCCTCATACGCATAGAGCGCCAATGCGGCGCCCAATGTACGGATTTCTGTATATTCTCCGGGGGTATCAATGATTGTGTCGTAATAATTGATATACTGCGTTTTACAGTAATGCAGCTGCTCTCCCTTGAGTGCCTGGGTGAGCGTGGTCTTTCCCGCCGCAACCCGACCGGTCAGAATCAGTTTCTTCATAGAGATCAGGTCTTGGTCACGTCACAGACCGAGAAATGCAACACGTTTTGAAAATAGGTTGCAATCGCGCCGAACGCGGTTTCTACTTCGGATACGCGCCCGGTGATGATCAGCGTTCCGGAAAAACGGTCCACAAAGCCCAGATCCACATTGGAGGACTTCATGGCAATATCCGCCGTAATAACGGCAGTTTCCGCCGGACTGATGGTCAGAACACCGATCGCAGCGTGGGAATAATCCAGCTTCGGATCAAGACCCAGCTTCTGGTACAGTACCGGATCCGGGTTTGCAATGATATGTGCAATGGTAATCTGCCGTCCGGGAACCAACTCCTGGACAATGCGCATCTTATCCTGCATTTCAAATTGGTTGTTTTGGTTCGGAATATCTGACAAGAGATTACCCTCCTATCTGTACATGCAGCCGGCTGACGCTCTGCGCCACATGCACCAATTCTTGCATTTGTTCATTGGTCGGAGGCACCAGATCCTCCAGGGTGTAATTTCTGCCCAGTCCCGCATACTTATCCGATCCCAACCGATGGTAGGGAAGCAGATGAAGCTCGGTGACATGCGGCAGAGAATCCGCAAAAGCGGCAATCGCACGGATTTCTTCCGGTGTTGCGTTGAATGTCGGAATGGTGGGAACGCGTATAATCAGATGCGCCGCATTCTCCGCGATAAAACGCGCGTTGGAGAGAATCAGTTCATTGGAAACACCGGTATACGCCTCGTGCTTCTCCGGATCCATATGCTTGATGTCCATCATGATATGATCCACGTGCGGAATGATTGCCTCTACAACCTCACGCTTTGCGTAGGCGGTTGTTTCAATGGCAGTGTTGATACCATCGTCGTGAATGGCACGGAGCAATGCTTCCGCAAACTCCGGCTGCGCCATGCACTCCCCGCCGGAAAGGGTGATACCGCCGCCGCTGCGTGTAAAGTAAATCCGGTCTTTGCAGATTTCCGGCAACAGTTCACGCACGCTGACATCCCGACCGACCGTTTTTGTCTTTCCGGCAAGAGTCAGGGACTGGATTCCGTATTCCTGGGACTCCGGATTACAGCACCATCTGCAGCGCAGATAACAGCCTTTCAGAAAGACAATGGTGCGGATACCGGGTCCGTCGTGAATGGAGTAGCGCTGAATGTCAAAAATACGTCCTGTTCTGTCGTAATAGCTTTCTGCCATCGCCCTTCTCCTTTCCTGATTGTTGATTTTGATAAAGGCTTCACCGCGTCAATCCAATGTGCGATTGCGCGGTGATGCCCGCAAAGGTTCAGAAGCCTTCCTGCGTGGTACGGTTGATGATATCATCCTGCAAAGAGCGGGACAGCGTCGTGAAGAGCGCACTGTATCCGGCAACGCGGACCACAAGATTTCTGTAGTTTTCGGGGTGCTTTTGCGCATCCAGAAGCGTTTCTCTGGAAACAACGTTATATTGCGCGTGCATGCCCTTCTGGTCAAAGAACCCGTGCAGGTATGCTGCAAATTTTTCCAGTCCCTGTGCACCGGCAAGTGCCGAGGGATGGAATTTCTGGTTGAACAGCGTGCCGTTGGAAGCGTCAGCGTGATTCAGACGGGCGACCGAGTTTGCGGTTGCCGTCGGACCCAGCGTATCTCTGCCGGACATCGGTCCCACACCGTCTGCGATGGGGGTAAAGGCAAGTCTGCCGTCCGGTGTAGCGCCGGTCTGATAGCCAAGCGGTACATTCGCGGAAACCGGGTAAAGACCCGCCTGGAAAATACCTCCGCGCGGATTGCGAAACTGTGGCAGGGGAGCCGTGTAGGTTTCGCCGACTTCACGCGCAAAATGATCGATTTCCGGCAGATCGTTGCCGTATTTCGGTAATTCGTTGATCATGGTCAGAATTTCATCGTAGCGTGCGCGCTTTTCGGGGGAGACCAGCTCGCCGGAAGAGAAGGTGTTGTAGAGATTGCGCACGGTATCCGCGGTCACTTCACCACCAGCGGCGGCAACTGCCTGTGCCACCTGTGTGGTCAGTTCTTCTGCCTTCTTGGGAATGTAGCCCTTGCCGAAGTTGTCGGCGAGTGCCTGCTTGTACTCTGCCATGGAAACGGCTTTCCGCTCAAAAACGAGCGTGCGGATTGCATTCAGAGAGTCCGTGACGTTGGCAATGCCAAAGCCCTGCGGACCGGTGAAGTTGTACACCGCGCCGCCTTCCTGCATTGCCAGACCGCGTTCCATGCAATCATCCACCATGCAGGATTGGAAGGGCAACGGGCAACGAATTGCATGTGCCATATCGACTGCATTGTCGGCGTTGACCATCATGCGGATAAAATGCAGTTCCTGCTCTTTATAGGCGTCGAAAAACTCCTCAAAAGAAGTCATTTCGGTGACGTCCTTGGTACGGGGACCGATCTGCTTGCCCTGGTCCACTCCCTGAGAGAAGACCATCTCAAGCGGGCGGCACATATTGAAGAATGCTGCGTCGTGCCAACCGTCCGTGCGGTGCGGAACCTGCGGTTCTACGCAACCGATGATGCAGTAGGAACGTGCCTCTGCAAGAGAGGCGCCGCGGGACATCAGTGCCGGAATAATGACCTCGTCATTGTAGTAAGCCGGTACGCCGTGTCCTTCGCGGGTGACGGCGGCGGCTTTGATCAGCAGATCATGCGGTGTCAGATTCCAAACACGGATAGACAGGGAAGGCATTGGGAGCGCCACATGAACGGTTGCTTCCATGCACATATAGGAAAGGTCGTTGGTGACATCCTCGCCGTCCTCGTTCTGACCGCCCACAATCAGGTTCTGAAACAGAGAATACCCGGCAAAGCCCTCTGCCGAGGCTGCGTCACGCACCTTGTTGAGATCATTGAATTTGACCCAGATGCAATCCAGTAATTCCTGCGCCGCTTCGTGCGTGATCCGACCTGCGTCGAGATCCGCCTTGAAATACGGGTACATATACTGGTCAAAACGCCCCGGGGAAATGGAGTGACCGCTGGATTCACACTGCAGAAGCTGTTGGATAAACCAGAAAGACTGGCATGCCTCCCAGAAATTGCGCGCACCCTTGGCGGGAACCTGCGTGCAGTTTTCCGCAATGTGCAGCAGCTCTTCCTTACGCACCGGATCGGTGCAGGCGTCCGCCTCTTTTTTTGCAAGTGCGGCATAACGGTGCGCATACCCGATCACAGCTTCGCAGCTTTCAATCACTGCTTCCAAAAACTGCTTTTTGCGGATATAGGAGCCGTCTGTCAGACACAGCGCAGAGAGCTTTTCCTTGGCTTCCCGGATAAATCCTTCATAACCGATTGCAAGCACCTTGCCATAGTCTACACAGACATGACCGATGCCGTTATAAAAGTAGTTGCCGACCGTAAACATGCCATGGTGTAAAAATACATCCAACACGTCCGGATCCATGAACTGTGCCGCAAGATCCGAACAGGTTTTGCCCTTCCAGTAGGGGTACACTTTCTTCAGACGCTCTACCGTTTCGGGAGCAATATAGAACGGATCCGCTTCGCGGGTGGCAACCGTGTCATACTCTTTTTCCAGCCATTCATAGGAATACTCCGGGAATGTTTGGCAACTGCGCGGTGAGATGGTATTGGAACCGACGATCAATTCATCCGGGCGGATGACGATCGGAATATTTTCAAGAATATGGCGGAATGCCGCGCTGCGGCGCTTGATGATGGGAAGATCCTCCGTCTGACGGTAGCTCTCCGTAATCAGCTCTGCGCGATCCGCCTCGATTTCCGGCATTTTGGCAAATAAATGAGAAACCAACCGGGGAATACGGGGACTCTTCGGCAATTCAAACTTTATTTCACCCATATCAGATGCCTACCTTTGTTATCAGATTTGTTCCCACAACTCCGCATGCGGTGCGGGAATCACAGCGGACTGACCGAACAGTCCCTGATCCTTTGCATACTGTGCGCCTGCCTCAACTGCGGCAGTCACATCTCCCACGTCGCCGGTCAGAAGAACAACGCCCTTTCCGCCCATACCGCGGGATACACGCAACTCATAAATGGAAACCTTTGCCGTTTTGACCGCAATATCTGCGGCTTTGATGACACTTGCGGCGGAGAAGGTTTCTATGATTCCCAAACTGCCTTCCTTTTTGGGGGCATTGGTGCCAAAGAGCGCCACAACCACCTGCTCATCGATCCGTCCCATCACGGAGGAATCGATCAGCTTCTGGTCGAAACGGGATTTGACATGCTCGACCGCCGCCGTTACATCGGCGATGGCACCGGTCAGAATCATTTCAAATTTGCCGGGGCAAGCCGGATGTGCGGAAACCAGACTGATTCCCGCGCTTTTCAGAGCCGCATCGGTTGCCTCAATGCCTTTTGCAATACTCTTTAATTCTATAACGCCTACTGCCTGATACATATTTTACCTCAATCCATCGTGCGGCATTGCCGCTGATTTATGCTTCAATTACAATTTTCTGTGCGTCTACAAATGTCACTTTTCCGGAGATGGAGGCGTACTGCGGAACGGAAAGACCGTTTCCGGCGCCGGCAATCATCTGCCCTTCTTCTACCGTATCGCCCACATTGACGCAGGGAACAGACGGTGCGCCGATGTGCTGCTGCATCCGGATCTCAACCTGCTTTGCAACCAGCTTATCCGAAACAAAGGTGGGATGCTTGTCGAAGCGTGCAACGCCCAATACTTCTTTCCAACGCTGAGAAACCAACATTCTGCCGTCGCGCTCCGGGCTGGGTGTAAAGACCTCATCGGCTGAAGCAACGTACTTCATCTTGTTCTTCGCCAGAATCTTCTTATATTCCTTGATGACCATCATCGGCGAAATGCCCTGACAGCAAGCGAACGTGCCGCAGATGTCACAGCCGCAGCACAGACTTGCGGAACGGATCAGTTCGGGATCTGCCTGTGCTGCACTCAGTGTGGAACGCACCATTTTGTGCGGCTCCAGCGGGTATCCCAACAGGTGACGCGGGCACAGATCGGTGCAACGCGTGCACTGGCAGCAGGCAGAGGATGCAAGACTGAGGATCTGCGAGGCAGAGCGCTCTTTGTTGACAACGGCGGGAATGTCATCCGGAACCAAAATCAACGCATTGGTTGTTTTGACAACCACGTCTGATTGCGGATTTTTGAGTGTGCCCATTGCGGGACCACCGTCAAACATCACATGATGCGGTCGCAGCTGTACCTTCATTGCCGCAAGCACATCACTGATCCGCATGCCGATCGGTACGCGTACTACGTAGGCTTCCGGAATGTCTCCGCCGATGGTCAACCACTTTTCAATGACGGGTTTGTCCTGCCGGATTGCGGCGCTCATATTGAAAACGGTTTCAACGTTGTATACGATAACTCCCTGCGTAATGGGCAGATTGCCCGGCTTGATCAAACGACCGGAAACCTGATAAATCAGGTTGATCTCATCACCCATCGGGTAGATGTTGGGAACGGTCTTGACATGAACACCGGGAGCAAGCTCCTGATTGTCCGCAAGTCCCAGCGTCATGGCACGGTATGCCTTGATCGCAAGGATGGCATTTTTGATGCTGGTGAACTCCATAACCGCGCGTGCGCCTTCGACCACACGGTCCAGGTTTCGCTGAACCAACATATAGTCCGTGTACATAAGCGGCTCGCATTCAATGCAGTTAATAACAAGCAGGTCGGCGCCTGATGTCAGTTTTGCATAGGAGGGAAATCCCGCTCCACCTGCGCCGACAACGCCTTGTTTTTGTAAAATACTTTTTAATTCAAGTCCGGGCATAATTCGGATCGGATCCTTTCAGATAGAATAGTGAGACGAAATGTTATTCCGCCATTTTATCGACAATTCCGACGATGACAGCATCGACAGGTGCATTCTGATCGCCGACCGCAACGCGCGCGCTGCTTCCTGTCACAATCAGAACTTCTTCGCCGATTCCTGCGCTGATGGTACGGTCAACCGCAACCATGTAGTTGTCGGTCAGAAGAGTGCCCTCCATCAGGCGGACTTCCAAAAACTTGAAGCCGCGCAGGGAATCGAATTTGTTTGTGGAGACAATTGTTCCGGTTACTTTTCCTTTAATCATGTGTAAAACCTCAGTCCTTGACAACGGTTACGGTACTGCCGTTTTTGAAACCGACTGCATTGGCATCGTCGGTATCAATATGCATTTCCAGTCTGAATTGATTGCTGACACGGATTTGCACGTCATACCACCGGGTGCGTTTTGTGCCGCTGAAGGCATCCACATTGATGTATTCTCCGTCGTGAACGCCGAATTTTGCGGCATCTGCCGGACTCATGTGAATATGACGGTTGGCAATGATGCAACCCTCTTTCAGTTGCAGAATGCCCTTGGGACCGACAATGGTGATCGGTGCGGAACCGTCCAAATCACCGGATTCACGTACGGGAGGCTTGACCTTCAGTACATAGGAATCGGTCACGGAAATTTCAACCTGACTGCGCTTGCGGAGCGGACCGAGCACGCGCACGCCCTCAATGGGACGCATAGACGGACCGATCAGCGTCAACTGTTCTTTGCAGGCATATTGTCCGGGTTGAGAAAGATCCTTGATAGGGGTCAGCTCATAGCCGGGACCAAACAGCGTTTCCAAATCCTCCTTGGTCAGATGAATATGTCTGTTGGAGATACCGACAGGAATTTTCATATCTGCGGGATCTGCAGGCGGGGCGTCAAGATTGGTCAACACCTGTCGCACGATCGCGGCGACCTGCTCACTTGTAAGTGCCATAGTTTTATCCTCGTTTCTCTTATCAGTTCAAATCTCAAATCGGAAAATCACAGACGCCGAAGCATAAAATGCGTTTATACATCCGCGTCCGGAGATCTTCCTTTTGGATGCCGGGGAGCCGGAGGTCTCCCGCCCGCAAAAGGGAAGGGAGAAACCTCCGGAAGCACCTTGCCATTGAAATGTACCGTACTGGCGCAAGCATGATACCGGTCGACACGGCACGTCTCAAAGCCGGCGAAATCAGCCAATCTTGGGGAGCAGATACTCCACGTCGGAATGCGGTCTGGGAATGACATGTGTGGCAATGACCTCGCCAAGTCTGGATGCAGCAGCACCACCTGCCTCAACGGCAGCCTTGACGGCACCCACATCGCCGCGGACCATGACGCTCACGAGTCCGCTGCCGATTTTTTCGGAGCCGATCAACTGGACATTCGCAGCCTTTACCATCGCATCCGCTGCCTCAATTGCGGCAACAAGACCTCTGGTTTCAACCATACCGAGAGCTTCCATCTTTATTTCCTCCTTTGAAAGAAATATGTAATCAGAATAAGTGGAACCGACGGAATCAGGGTTTCACCGCATCATTCTGATGGCAGAATGCGCGGCACCCTTAAACACCGTCTGTCTTGAGAAAACGCATGATGTCGGGGTGAGGACGTGCGATAACCTCGCACAGCTTCACGGATCCGACCTCCGCTGCCGCCGTTTTGCCGGCTTCCGCGGCGGCTTGCACCGCGGAAACCGAACCTTCAACGACGACCGTTACCAGTCTGCCGCCCAAGCGTTTCTCGACATGAATCAGCTTTACATCCGCCGCCTTGACCATTGCGTCAAGACCGACAATGGCAGTTACCATTGCCTGCACTTCGAGCAACGCTATTGCGTTATCCATTCTTTACCTCTTGCTTGTTTTCGGTGACTGATCAGCCGATTTTGGGCAGAAGGAGCTCAACATCGTCGTGAGGAGCCGGGATGACGTGTGTAGCGATGACTTCGCCGAGTCTGGAAGCGGCAGCGCCACCAGCCTCAACAGCGGACTTTACAGCGCCCACGTCGCCGCGGACCATGACGCTCACGAGTCCGCTACCGATCTTCTCGGAGCCGATCAGCTGAACGTTTGCTGCTTTGACCATTGCATCTGCTGCCTCGATTGCAGCGACAAGACCTCTGGTTTCAACCATACCAAGTGCGAGTTTCATAATTTTTTCTCCTTTTTATTGTTTCATTTTGTTTTTTTGTAGGGTGAATTTATCAATCAGTGCCGACGCCAAGTGCCGGACAGCCGATTAAACATTGGAATTGGTTTTTTTAGCGGTGCGGGAAGAGCCGCGTGCCGCCTTCTTTTGCGGAAGATTGCGGAGCTTATCACGTCCGAGTGCATTCAGATGCGCGAACCACTCAACGTCCGGCGAAAGACCGGGATTGATTTTGGATGTGATAAACAACCCGCGCTTTTTTGCCTCGTTGATGCCCAGCTCTGCCGCGGATTCCACGGCTGCGGGGTCGCCCTCAAATTTGACGATCATAACCAGCGGGACTTCGCACTTATCCGCGTTTGCGGGTTTGTTTCTGTCAATGGCAACGACTTTGACATCTGCCGCTTTGGCAACGGTGTCCGCAACGACAATTGCCGTCGTGAAGCCGTAGACTTCGATCATTCCGAGTGCTGCCATATGGTATATCCTTTCCGTTGTATGCCGGTTCCGTCCGTACCGTTCTCTGATTCAGAGGCGGTCGGGAACAGGGAATTCCGGCTGCGCTTATTTTGCAATGTAGCAGATCTTGATGCCCTTCTGTGCGACGTTGGTTTCCATCGCTTCGTTCATCTGATCCAGCGGGAAGGAATGCGTAATCAGGCTCTCAATCGGGATGTTCATTTCTTCGCACTGCTTCAGGAATGCCATTGTCTTGGGGTAATCCTCGGCGCTGTAGTCCCAGGAACCGACAATGTTGATTTCCTTATTGCACATAGCAAGGTGCGGGTTGACCGAATATTCGCCGTTGTTGACGAAGAAGCCCATCTCGCACATACCGCCGCCGCGACGGATGTAGCTGTAAATATCAGCAGCAGCCGCAGGAGCACCGGTGCACTGGTAAGCAAAGTCAACACCGACACCGTTGGCGATTTCCTTGACCTTGGCAACGCGCTTCTCAAGCGTGTCTTCATCGGGACGCTTGAAGCAAATGGTCTTCTTTGCGCCCAGCTTCTCGGCGATCTTCAGACGATCCTCGTTGCCGTCAACCGCAATGATGTAGTTGATACCGGCGGCGCGCAGGACGCACAGCATAACCAAACCGACAGGACCGCAACCCTGCAGAAGCACCTTGGAACCGAAATTGATCAGACCCGTGGACTGTCCGCGCTCCAGAGCGTGTACGCACACGGTTGCCAGTTCCAGAAGCATACGCTGGTTGAGGTTCAGGTCATTGACCTGGAAGTAAGTGGCACCCGCGCCGCGGATGAGCATGTAATCGGAGAACCAGCCGTTCAGACGGTTGTTCTCATTCTGACCTCTCTTGTCGCCGATCAGACCGAAAACGCCCTGATTGTCGCAGAGGTTGGTACGACCGGGAACCATACGGCAGACATAGCAGTCGCCGCAGCTGATGACCGATGTGACCAGTTTGTCACCGACCTTCAGCGGCTTGCCTGCGGTGTCGCACTTGATGTTCTTGCCAAGGTAAACGACCTCGCCGGTGCCCTCGTGACCGAGTACCACCGGGATCAGACCGAACGGGTCGGCTCTCCACTCGTGTACGTCGGTGCCGCAGACACCCGCACCCTCGACGCGGACGAGAATATCGTCGTCGGTCAGTTCGGGAATCGGGAATTCCTTGACTTCAAATTTCTTCTTATCGACAAGCATCGCAACGTGCGCGGTCTTGGGCAGGTCACCGTTTGTCGCGGGAGCGACAGAACCGTTCATGCCGGCAAGTACCTGACGGACAATGTTTTCAATCTGTGCAGAAGACATATCCATACTCTAAAACTTCCTTTCTGCTTTTTCTTGCGGACTCAGATGATTCTGAAATGGTCCGCCATGACACAGCGGCGCAGACGCGTGTAGCTCTTTGCCGATGTGATTCCTTCGCCGGTGGGACCTGCGATGGTGAAGGTGGTATGACCTTCGCCGCCGAACCCGATTCCTGCGTAGGAGGGCGCATTCTTGACAAAGATGGTCGTCTCGATCGCCTTGGCGAAGCGGGACAGATTATCGATGTTCTTGGAATGCATATGTGCTGTGTGACGGTTTCCGTGCTCCGCCTTGACCGCAAGGTCGATGGCTTCGTCGATGTCCTTGACGCGGACAATGCCCAAAATCGGCATCATCAGCTCCGTCTGCACGAATGTGTGCTCAAAGGGAACCTCGGCGATGGCGCAGCGGATCTCCGGACCGACCTCAATGCCGATCTTTTTGAGAATGACGCGGCAGTCACGTCCCACGCAGTCACGGTTGACACTGCGGGTGACTTTACCGGTCTTGGAATCCGTCTTCTCTACGACAACGACCTTTGCCAATTCGTCTGCCTGCTCACGGGTCAGCTTAATGCAGCCGTTGCGGAGCATGCCGGCGATCAGACGGTCGGCAACGTTGTCAAAGACAAAAACTTCTTTTTCCGCAATGCAGGGAAGGTTGTTGTCGAAGGTGCAGCCGTCGATGATGTCCTTTGCTGCCTTTTCGATGTCGGCAGTATCGTCCACAATGACAGGCGGGTTGCCGGCACCGGCGCCGATTGCCTTCTTACCGGAGGAGAGCACAGCCTTTACCACACCGGGACCGCCGGTGCAGACCAGCAGACGGATGGCGGGATGCTTGTACATCACCTGTGCGGTGTCCATGGTGGGCTTGCGTACCGATGCAACCAGTACCTTGGGACCGCCTGCGGCGAACACGGCACGATTAACCAAATCCACCGCATAGTTGGAAGTGGCAATTGCACCCGGATGCGGGTTGAACACAACGCCGTTGCCGGCGGCGATCATACCCATGGAGTTACAGATAACGGTTTCGGACGGGTTGGTGGAAGGGGTAATGGCACCGACAACGCCGAAGGGGGCGCGCTCCGTCAGTGTCAGACCGCAGTCACCGGTCTTGGCTTCGGCAACGATGTCCTCGGTGCCCGGCGTTTTGTCCGCAACCAGAATGTGTTTTGCGGTTTTGTGATCCACACGACCCATGTGCGTTTCCGCAACACCGAGCTCCGCCATGATGCGGGCTTCGTTGCGGCAATAGGTGCGGATGGAAGAGATCAGCGTTTCTCTCTGCGCCACGGACATGGCACGGATGGCGGCGTAACCGGCGCTTGCAGCGTCAATGGCTTCCTCCATTGTTTCGAAAATGCCGATCAGCTTTCTGCCGTGATATTGGGTGGCGTCCCATTCCTTGTCGTTGACCAGGGTCTGCTCGCCCATGCCGGCGATGACCTTGGAAACAATGTCGGCGATCTGCGCCTCAGTCCAATTGATTGCCATATTGTTCAGCTCCTTTCCTTTTGCTTTTTTATTCCGTCAGGAATTACTTGCCAAGGGAAGCGAGGACCTTTTTGGTGATTTCGGCAACCAGCGCGTCGTTGAAGTTGGCAGGCGCATTGTTGTTGGGGTTGCAACTGCCGTCGCACTTATGCAGATTGTCCTTGCAGCGGCACTTGTCTGTACCGAGGTTGGGGCATCTCTTGCAGCCGGGGTGCTTGCCGGGCATGTTGAACTTCTTGCGCAGTTCCATGAGCTTTTCCAGCTCCTCGCAGGGGATCTCGTCCAGACCGCCGAGCTGACGCGCGTAGAAGTTGATCTTTGCGTTGAATTCCACCTCTTCCATGGTGAAGCAAGCCTTCAGAAGGGTGTTGCCGACGGTCAGAGCGCCGTGGTTCTTGAGCAGGAATGCGTCGTGCTTCTGAATGTAAGGCATCAGGGAATCCGGAATCTCCATGGTGGAAGGGGTACCGTAATCACAGGTCGGAACATCGCCGATGGTCAGAACAGCCTCGGGGAGGATGTAAGCATCCAGGGGGATGTTTGCAACGGTGAATGCGGTCGCAATCGGCGGGTGTGCGTGCACGACGGCGTTTACGTCAGGTCTTTCCTGATAAACTCTCATGTGCATCTTGATTTCGGAGGAAGGGTTGAGTCTGCCCTCGATCTTGTTGCCCTGACCGTCAATGCGGATTACCATGTCCGGGGTCATGTAACCCTTGGACACGCCTGTCGGGGTGCAGTAGAATTCGTTGGGGCCGACCTTGACGGAAATATTACCGTCGTTGGCTGCTACGAAACCGTGATCGTAAATACGCTTGCCGATGTCGCAGATTTCCTTTTTGATTTCAAATGATGACTGTGCCATTTTTATGTATCCTTTCAATTTAAAATAACTTTTTATTTCACCAGCGCCTCGGTATCCTTGGCGATCATGAACTCTTCGTCGGTGGGGATGACCACAACCTTCACGCGGGAATCCTTTGCGGAAATGTCCAGGTTCTCGCCGCGCGGACCGTTCTTGTTGACTTCTTTATCAATGGCAATGCCCAGATATTCCATATCGGAAGCAACCAATTCACGCATCAGGCGGTCGTTTTCGCCCATGCCGGCTGTGAATACCAGAACGTCAATGCCGTTCATCTCGGCAATGTAACTGCCGATGATTTTCTTGGCATTGTGGATCATGATGTCCATCGCCAGTTTGGCGCGTTCGTTGCCGGCGTCGGCCGCCGCCCAAACGTCACGTGCATCGTTGGAAACGCCGGAAACACCGAGGAGACCGGATTTCTTGTTCATCGCGTCGTTGACCTCGCCCGGGGTCATACCGGTCTTTTCCATGATGTAGGGAATGATGGAGGGGTCAATGGAACCGCAGCGCGTTCCCATCGGAATGCCTTCCTGCGGGGTGAATCCCATGGAAGTATCCACTGCCTTGCCGTACTTGACGGCGGAGATGGAAGAGCCGCTGCCGATGTGGCAGGTGACGATTTTCAGTTCCTCGATGGGGCGTCCCACGAATTTTGCCGCTTCCGCGGAAACAAAACGGTGAGAGGTGCCATGGAAGCCATAACGGCGTACACCGTATTTTTCGTACCACTCATAGGGCAGGGCATAGACATAAGCTTTTTTGTCTAACGTGCTGTAGAAAGACGTGTCGAACACACCGACCATCGGCTTACCCGGCATCAGCGCCCGGCAGGCGTTCACACCCTTGATGGCAGGGGGACCGTGCAGGGGATTGATCGGAATGATGGATTCGATGTAGTGCATGGTGTCGTCGTCCAGAATGCTTGATTTTGTGATCTTTCCGCCGTGTGCGAACCGATGACCGACTGCGGTAATCTCATCAACGCTGTCGATCACGCCGTATTCCGGATCGGTCAGCAGTTTCAGAACCAAAGCAATCGCTTCGTTGTGTGTCGGCATGGGGTAATCGGCTTCATAGTTCGGTTTGCCGGGGCGCTTGTGTGTAATGGCGCCGGACAGACCGATCTTTTCGCAAAGACCCTTGGCAAGTACCGTATGCGCGTCCATATCAAAGAGCTGATACTTCAATGACGAGCTTCCGGCATTGACAACCAGAATTTTCATGCTGTTTCCTCCGTTTGCAGAATGATGAAATGGGTATTCATTCACGTTCTATTATAGCAAATTTCCGCATCTTTTGCAAGGGAGAAGCGACAATTTTTTTCGTGGAATATTACCTGAATTTTTGCCGAAATTCGCGTGCGTTTTTTATGGAATACTCACAGTGTGAAAAAATTATCAGGCAACCCTGACAAATATTTAACGGAATGAAGGGAAAAGCCGCGTCCTGTACGACTTTTCCCTTCATTACATAATATACTTTCCCTTTGTGACCGGTTAATTTTTTAACGACCCCGAAAAGGCGCAAACCGCAAAAGTGGCTTCGTCAAAATGCCCAATGCCTCTGACAGGGAATGATTACCGTTTTTCCTTTTTCTGCTTCCGTTCCCGGATTTGACCGCGCAGGCATTCCAGTGCGTCACACAGTCCGCCGACCTGATCAATCAGACCGATGCGGACAGCCTCCTCGCCCTCGACGATACTTCCGACATCGGTGGCAAGCATGTCCGGGCGCATCATCAGTTCCCGGATCCGCTCTTCCGAGGCGCCTGAATGCGCGCAGATGAACCGGATGATGCGTTTCTGCATCTCTTCAAAATAGCGGTAGGTCTGCGGTGCGCCAACCACCAGTCCGTTGATGCGGACCGGATGAATGGTCATGGTGGCGGACGGAACGATCAACGAGCGGCGGGCGCAGACGGCAAGCGGAATGCCGATGGAGTGACTGCCGCCGAGTACGAGCGAAACGGTCGGTTTGGTCATGGAAGCAATCATTTCCGCCAGAGCAAGCCCTGCTTCCACATCGCCGCCCATGGTGTTGAGCACCACCAAAAGCCCGTCGATTGCATCATCTTCCTCCACCGATACCAGTGTGGGGATGATATGTTCGTACTTGGTCGCTTTCTGACCGTCCGGCAGAAAATAATGCCCCTCAATCTGCCCGATGATGGACAGACAATGGATGGATTCCCGTGCATTGCGGACGCGCGCCTCGCCCATTTCAATGGTTTCATCCAGCTCTTCACTGCGGTCGCGGCTGTTCTTTTTGCTGTTTTTTTCCTTCTCGTCCATATCTTTTCCTGACCTGCTTTCTTCTGCATTTTTCATTTATCAGTATTACCGAGAAAGAAGATGCTTATTCTGTAAGAATTATTGAAAATTCTTCTTTACTTTTCCGATTTTGTGTGGTATAATGGTCAAGAATGGGGATTTCTGTTTACCCGTTTTTCCGATATGCCCGTATTCTGTCTGTATGGCAGTATGCCGGACACGGGGGAAATTATTCGTGAAAGGATACATATCAAATGGAAAACAAATTTCTGGTGGAAACGTCTGCCCGCCATATCCATCTGACTGCCGAGGCGGTTGAGATTCTGTATGGCAAGGGTGCTGAGCTGACCGTGAAGAAGATGCTGAGCCAACCGGGGCAGTTTGCGACCGCAAACGAAAAAATCAGACTGGTCGGTCCCAAAGGGGAACTGGCTGTCAGTGTGCTGGGACCCGTACGTAAAGCGAACCAGGTAGAGCTGTCCTTCTCCGACGCACGTGCGCTGGGACTTAAGGATGTCCCTGTCAGAGAGAGCGGCGATGTCGCCGGTACCCCCGGTATCAAACTGGTGGGACCTGCCGGGGAAATGGAAATCGCAGAGGGTTGCATCATTGCAAAGCGCCATATCCATATGACGCCGGCGGATGCGGAAGCTTTCGGAGTCACCAACGGACAGATTGTTTCGGTCAAATTGGATACCGCGCGCCCGTTGATTTTCGGGGATGTGGTTTGCCGCGTCAGCGATCAGTTCGCACTGGCAATGCATATCGATACCGATGAGTGCAACGCCGCTGCCGCATTCGGCACGGTTTACGGCGAGATCGTCAAATAATACCGATAGAGGAGAACGGAACACCATTATGAAGATTTTATTTCAGGGAGACAGTGTTACCGACGCGGGACGGGACCGAAGTAACCCCCATGATATGGGGGAGGGTTATGCAAAGTTCGCTTCCGCAATGATTGAGGATGCATTTCCGGACGTTTCGTTCGAGTTCTGCAACCTCGGTATCAGCGGTAACCGGACATGTGATCTTGTTGAACGTCTGGAAAACGATTTCGTTGAAATACAGCCTGATATCGTTTCCGTTTTGATTGGCATCAATGATGTCTGGCACTATTATCTCTTTGGCAAAGAGGTAACGGACCGAGAGTTTGAAGCCAACTACCGCAAGGTGCTGGACGCTTTGCGGCAAAGAACCAATGCGAAAATCCTGTTGATTGATCCGTTTTTGATTGCCGAGCCGGATCAGCCGCAGATGCGTGCGCATCTGGATCGGTTTATCGGGATCGTCCATCGGCTGGCGGCAGAGTATGCGGATGCGCATCTGCCCCTGCAGGAGATCATGAACAGGGAAATCGCACCGGAGGATCGCGCGGAGTATGCCGCGGACGGGATCCATCCGACACAGGAGGGAGCCTGCCTGATCGGGGAGCGCTATCTGGAGGCGGTGACGCCGCTGATCCGCGCGCTGATACCCGATGACGGTTGTGCGGATACATAAGGCGGTTCCGCCGTTTCGTTTGATCATGAAAATCATGAATAATGAAGGAGAAAGCAAACATGAATGAGGAAAAATGCGAATACGCAATGAGCGCTGAAGTGCAGCGCATGTGCAGAGTTGCAAAGGGTCCGGATCACGGTCCCGCGCCGATTCCCGAGGAAGGAAAGTGGGTTCAGGCAAAGCAGATTACGGACATTTCCGGCTATACACACGGTGTAGGCTGGTGTGCACCCCAGCAGGGCGCATGCAAGCTTTCGCTGAATGTCAAGAACGGCGTGATCGAAGAGGCGCTGGTTGAGACGGTCGGCTGCTCCGGTATGACGCACTCTGCGGCAATGGCAGCGGAAATCCTGCCCGGCAAGACCGTGCTGGAAGCGCTCAATACGGACCTTGTATGCGATGCAATCAACACCGCTATGCGTGAGCTGTTTTTGCAGATCGTATACGGCAGAACACAGTCTGCATTCTCCGAAGGCGGCCTTGTCATCGGCGCCGGCATGGAGGATCTCGGTAAGGGCGCACGCTCCATGGTCGGTACCATGTACGGAACCCGCGAAAAGGGCGTCAGATACCTGGAGATGACCGAAGGATATTGCACCAGAATGGCATTGGATGCCGACAATCAGGTGATCGGATATGAGTTCGTGTCTCTGGGCAAGATGACCGATATGATCAAGAAGGGCATGGAGCCCAACGAGGCATATGAAAAATCCAAGGGTACATACGGTAGATTTGCTGAAGCTGTCCGCTATATTGACCCGCGCAAGGAATGATAGGAGGAGAGCGAAATGGCACAGTTTGAAGGTTATGAGAGACGCGAGGCGAAGATCCTCGGCGTTCTGAAGGAATACGGAATCTCCTCTATTGACGAGTGCAAGGATATTTGCACCGCAAAGGGGATTGATGTGGACGGAATCGTTCGTTCCACACAGCCCATCTGCTTTGAAAATGCCGTTTGGGCATACACTGTCGGCGCCGCCATTGCCATCAAGAAGGGTGACAAGAAGGCAGCCGATGCTGCAGCCGATATCGGAATCGGTTTGCAGTCCTTCTGCATTCCCGGCTCCGTTGCCGAAAACCGTAAAGTGGGTCTCGGACACGGAAACCTGGGCAAAATGCTTTTGTCCGAGGAAACCGAGTGCTTCTGCTTCCTCGCAGGACATGAGTCCTTTGCTGCCGCAGAGGGTGCAATCAAGATTGCGCTGAATGCCAACAAGGTCAGAGTCAAGCCGCTGCGCGTGATTCTGAACGGACTGGGCAAGGATGCCGCATTCATCATTTCCAGAATCAACGGCTTTACCTATGTCAAGACCGAGTTTGACCCGTACACCGAAACGGTCAAGGTAGTTTCCGAAACACCGTATTCCAACGGTCCCCGTGCCGCAGTCAAGTGCTATGGCGCGGACAATGTACCGGAAGGCGTTGCAATTATGAAGCTTGAGAATGTCGGCGTTTCCATCACCGGTAACTCCACCAACCCGACCAGATTCCAGCACCCCGTTGCCGGCACCTACAAGAAGTGGTGTGTTGAAAACGGCGTGAAGTATTTCTCGGTCGCATCGGGCGGCGGTACAGGCAGAACCCTGCATCCGGATAACATGGCAGCCGGTCCGTCCTCTTACGGTATGACCGATACCATGGGCAGAATGCACTCCGATGCACAGTTTGCCGGCTCTTCTTCCGTTCCCGCACACGTTGAGATGATGGGTCTGATCGGCATGGGCAACAACCCCATGGTCGGTGCAACCGTCGCCGTCGCCGTGGCTGTGGAAGAGGCTATGAAGTAATTCCTGACCGAACTTAATATCGTGAGCGCTCATCGCACAGAAACTGTGCGGTGGGCGCCTTTTTTTTATGCCGTTTTGCGTGGTCGGCAGTGTGATAAAAAATTTTTTAAAGTGACCGGTTTTTGATTGGTTTGACCGATAGAATAAAGGCAACATAACGGAACGCTGCGTTTCCGTATGTGTTTGCAAAAAACGGGAAATCCGAGGTTCCCGACAGAGAGAAAGGAAGGTGATGGTGTGCAATCCGTATTTGAAGAGATCCGGCAGTTGCGCGGCGGCTTGCCGATGGCGATTGACCGCGGAAATACAAACCGGTACCGTGTGCTCGTATCCGAGAAGGACGGGAGTACAACGGCTTATTATTTCAGTACACCGATTTACAACAAAAAAAGCAGAAGACTGATTGATCTTGCTTTCCGCGAAACGCCGCAGGGGCTTCGTGCGGTCGGGAGCAACGCCGAAATCACGGTTTCGGAAACCGTCCGGCTGGAGGACGATAACGGTGCGTGTACGCTGACAGGTGCAGGTATGCGGATGGCGGTAGGGGACGGTGTGCACCGGGAGGGGCAGTGCAGCGTTCGACCGACTGCAAACGGCGTTGTGTCCCGGTGCGGTATCGGGAATCAGCGCTCCGTTCGGCTGACGGCGGAGGTGTCGGTGCCGTTCATGCAGGTACGTGCCAATGACCGGTATTTTGCCCTGATGCGCGAGCAGTTTGTACCGTTTGTCGTCTTTTCCTGCATCGGTTCTGTTGATGCGGGCGGAAATCTGATCGCACCTGCAACCCTGTCCCACCGGAAGCTGGACGACAGACGGTATGAGGTGTGCCTGACCGCCGCAAGTCCGCTGGCGCAGGGGCTGATGTTTGAGGTCAATCTGTACGAGCGAAAGCTTTTTCAGGATACCACGGTAGAAAGCGGCAATCCGACGGTCAATAACAGCTACGGCGGCACGGGGTATATCGGGTATACCGAACAGTTCGGACAGCAATGGCTGTATACAAGACCGGATACTTCGCTGATGACGGAGCTTGCGGACCGGCGCATATACCGGGCACTTTTGCACATTCCCGCGCTGAACGGAATGCCTGCTTTGATGCGTGCACATGAGGTCTCGGCACGTTTTTGCAGTTTCGGCTCCAATTGGAACAACAAAATTGCGGGCGGATCCGCCGTCCCGGTATCGGGAGGGGACGGGGTGCATTGGCAGATTGATCTGCAAAAGCTGCTTTCGGATCCGGTCACCGGAATCCTGAGCGGAACCGACGGCGTGATTCTCAAGCCGGTCGGGAAAAACAAGCCCTTTTGCGCAATTGCAACGGCAGACAGCTATTATGCACCGCAGATCTTGGAGATCCGTTACAGATAACATTTTTCAGTGCTGACATCGCGGCATCTGCCGCGTGCAGATAAATAAAAAAACGAAAGGAATTACAAAATGAAAAACAAAATGACAGATGAAATGAAGGAAACGACGGGATTGGAGAACGCGGACGAAGCGCTCGTTCTTGCGCCCGAGACCACCGGTGCGGAAACGTCCCCGTCGGACGATATGCCGACAGAGGAAGCGCCGGCGCCGACACATCGGGAGCGAATCCGCATGCGGGAACTCCCCGAGTGCCGGACGGGAAACCGGAAGATTTTCCGGATGAGCGACGGGACAGAACAGGCAGTGTTCTATCCGGAAGCCGTACACGTGTTCAACCAGGAAACGGGAATGTACGAAAATGCGGGAAATACGCTGGTCACTGAGGAGGACGGCAAGCATTTTGCCGGCAGTACGGACCGACTGATTGCGCATTTCAGCAGAGAAGCCGAGAGCAGCGAGCTCTTTTCGGTGGAGAATGGCGGGTATCGCGTGACGGTTCTGAAGAAGGCGACGCAAAAGAAGCCCGGCAAGGGCATCCTGCCCACCGTTCTTGCGAAAACGCCGGCAGAATACCGCGAGCCGGACCGGCTTGTTTTTGCGGATGTAAAGGACGGAACCGATTACACCTACGCCGTGGAAGGAGGCGGAGTCAAGGAAAACATTATTGTCCGGAAGAAGGCGCAGACCTATCGGTATGCTTTCCGCCTTGTATGCGAAAACGTAATACCGGTGGTAGACCATGACACCCAGCGGATTGCCTTCATTGCCGATGACGGCGGGGAAGAAATCTTCTTTATTCCCGCACCCTTTATGACGGATGCAAACGGTGTGGTATCGACGGCAGTCAGATACAGCATCGGAAAGATGCAGGAGGGCAGCGTGACGCTGACCGTTATCGCTGATAAGGAGTTTATGAATGCAGAGGAACGCGCGTTCCCTGTAGTCATCGATCCGCAGATCAAGCTGACCGGCGCGACCGCAATGGAAACCTATAACTGGAACCAGGGCAACCTTTACAGTAACAACACCGCGCACACAATCGGAAGTACCGGCAAGGGAGACGGCACCTGTAGTGTACAGCGTATGTACATCCACCTGAATTTGCCCACTCTTCCGCGAAACCCGCGCATCAAAAAGGCGGAATTGGTCTTTTACCGGAAGGAGGCGGCACTGTTTGAGAAATCCAGACCCAAATTCGGACTGTACCGCGTCATCGATTCCATTCAGACGGGCAATTACACGCCCAGAGATACCGGTGTTCTGATTGACCTTGCCGCCATGCAGAGCGCGCAGAACGATCCGGTTTGCTATACCTTTGATGTGACCACCCTGGTCGATCAAATCATCAAGGGCGAGAGCACCCGACAGGATTTGGTACTGCGAATGATTGATGAGGGCGATGACTGCGAAAACAGCATCACGCTTTACGGAAGTTCCGCAGGTGCAAACTATGCACCGCAGTTTGTCGTAACCTATGAGCCCTCGTACGCGGTCAATACCGCATACCGTTCCCATACCCACACGCTGGGGCGTTTCGGACAGGGAAGCATTGATTTGCAGTGCGGCAACCTGATGTTTGAATCGGAGGACTTTGCATGGGGCGGCAACCGGATGCCGGTTACAATCAAACACCTCTATAACAGTGCTCTTGCGGCATACCGTTATACCGGAGACAGCAGTATCAGCCTGCGCTGTGCGAATTTTTCCAATATGCAGGTGGGTAACGGTTTCCGCCTGAACCTGATGCAGGGTATGGTATCCGGCGACTTCTACGTGGACGGAAAACAATATACGGGCTACATTCATACGGATGAAAACGGCGAGGAAAGCTATTACCGCAAAACCAACAAGCCGGTTTGCAAAAACGACACGGAACAGTGTGACTATCTGTATGAAGAAGTGAATGGCGACGGCTCCTATCATCCGATTGAGCGAACCCTCACGCGCGGCGGGGAAACACACCTCTTCGATACCGCCGGCAGACTGATTCGGGTAACGGATGCGCACAATAATCACATGAATCTGACCTATTCCTCCGCCGGCAGACTGACAAGTGTGACCGACGGCGCCGGCAGAGTGTTTAGCTTTAGCTACAACGAAAGTTCCGGCACCCTGAGTTCCGTGACCGCACCGGACGGAACGGAGATTTCTTATGCTTACAGCGGCTCATACCTGACCCAAATTACTTATCCAGGCAACAAAAAGGCTGTGATTGCATATACTTCCAACAAGCCAGGCAGTGTGACACTTTATGACGGCGATACCTGTTCTTATCGGGTGGCGTATGCCTTCAGCGGCGACCGCCTGCAAAGCGTCAGCGAGTACGGAATGGAAAACGGGTCCGAGGTGAGAGGCGTCAAATCGGCGTACAGTTATTCCGCGGCATCCGGCAGAACCGTTGTGACCACGACAGAGCCGAAAGATACGGAAGCAGGAGAGACCGCAGACAGCGTCATCAAGACCGTTTATACCTTCGATGAGGACGGGAATACGGTCAGTGAGTACATGTACACGGAAGAAACCGGAAATGTCGGCGTGAGCGGCGGCGGCTCCGGCATCCATCCCCATGGCGGCGATACCGGTGCAGGTGTGGTCAGCAATATCAATAATCTCCTGACCGGTCACGGCTTTGAAACATTGGATGCGTGGACGGGTTTAGGTGGAAACTGTCAGAATATCAGCATCGAAAGTGCGGATTGGGGCGCGGACAGCAAATACGGCGAAAAAGCGCTGCGTATGTGTTCGGTAGAGGAAGGCGCAACGAAAAACGGCGTTGAGCAATTGACGGCTACGCTGCCGGCAGGGCAGTATACCTTCTCCGCATACCTGCTGATTGCCGCTTCCTTCAAGGGCGGAACCATCCCCGGTGCATATATCCGCGTGGTGAGTACCGGCGGCAGTGTGCTGGCAGTGAGCGAACGGCTGACGACCTTTGACCGGGAATATGTGAGACTGATTGTTCCGTTTACCCTGGCGAGCGCCCAGCGCGTAAAGGTGCAGATTCTTGTCGACGGCGCCGGAACCGTCTACGCAGACGGCGCACAGCTGGAAAACAATCCGTATGC
>ERZ809074.1263-NODE-1263-length-33922-cov-7.232261_pt1 | contig 33922 bp, 52 predicted proteins | sample MGYA00520795_ERZ809074 | MGnify/ENA primary metagenome ERZ809074 (study PRJEB31570, sample SAMEA3212989) | Homo sapiens | biome: human-gut; feature: human gut; material: fecal | place: Sweden | collected 2011 ...
AGACATTAAAATAGAATTATAATCTAGTTGTGAATATAATTTTTCGCTCATTCCTGCAAGATATAATTCCATTATTTAATCTCCACTTCTTCTCCATACCAATTTTTTGTCACTTCACAATCACACTTGAAAGGTAACTTTATTAGATGAGACGGCGCCTCTTTCATTAAAGTTGATAATCTTTCTGTTACCTTAGACGCATTCTCGATTGGGCACTCCCCAATAACTTCATCATGAACTTGAATCAGTAAATGGAAATCTAATTGCTTCATTATCTCGTCATTATTAATGTGAATCATGGACAGCTTAACCATATCCGCCGCTGAACCTTGTACTCTTGCATTTACGCATTGTCTTTCGGCCTGTGCTATTAATCCCCCATTATCTTTGATCTTGATACCTTCGCTCAATGCTTTTTGAATAATTTCATTCTTTCTTTTCCACCCAAAGGCCTTATCCAACATCTTTATATATTGATTTTTCACAGTAGGGGGCACATCATCACATTGATTTTCACCGAATGCTAAAGGGTCGAAATTCAAATTCTTAAATTCGTATCTGTCTAGTTGCATATCTACAAGGTGTCTTCTTCTTCCCCATGCTGTTGTTACATAGCCGAGCTCCCTAGCCATTGATTGAGAATCTTCAATAAATGTGGCCAACTGAGGGAAAGCCCGAAGAACTGAGTCATAAATTTTTTGAGCTTCTTTTGTTGAAACACCTAATTGCTCACCAATTGATGGAATTTGTCTACCATATAAGATTCCGAGTACAATACTCTTTGCTTGACTTCTCCTCTCTTTACCTTGTGGATTAACTGTTCCATCTTTTCTAAACTCTTTGCACTCCTCGTAAGATTTATGAAATGCCAAACTTGCAATCGTGGAATAAATATCTTTTCCGTGAATGAAAGCTTCCTGCATTTTCTTATCATTAGCAAGGTAAGAAGTAACCATTGGCTCCTGCTGGCTATAATCTGCTCCAACAAGAACATACCCATCCTGAGCTTTGAACATTTGTCTAATATCTTTATTGTGAGAAGGTATGTTTTGTAGGTTAGGGTTTGAGGAACTGAATCTACCTGTTTTCGCACCGTACTGATGATAACTGGCATGAATTCTTCCATCTTCCATAACAACATTAGGCATCTTATCAATATAAGTACTTAATAATTTATCCACATTTCGGCTATCTAAAATTGCTTGACACAAATCCTTATGTTTACCATCGGAAAAATGTCTTAGAATATTTTCTCCTGTCCCTCTAGGTGATTTTTTATCAGGGCTTTCCAATTTTAGAATATCATAAAACAGTATAGAAAGTTGAGTTGGACTGGATAAAGAAATAGGGTTAGATAGCTTGCAATTAGGGTGAGACAATCTATAATTATCTATTTCTTCCTCATACATGCGCAAGGCTTTGTGTGCTTGTTCTTCCCTTTCCGTTTTCAATGTATGATATTTTTCTTTTAATTTTTCGCAAACATCAAAATCTAGGCAAACACCTCTATCCTCCATATCGGCTACAACACTGATAAGGGGCATCTCTATTTTCTTGAATACATTATAGGCACCACCATTTTTTCTGTTCAAAATCTTTTTCTGGTACTCGTATAATTCAAATGTCTTTACGGCATCTCCTGCGGCGTAAAGATACGCCACAGAGATAGGAACCTTATCAAACGTCAAACCATTAAATAATGTATCGAACTTCAAAGACTCGGTGTCCTTTGATTTGCAATATTTCAAATGAAGATCCTTCAAAGCATGGGATTCATTTTCATCTATGCAATACGCCGCAAGCACGGTATCCCAATAAGGTTTAAAATCAATACCCATTGAATGACGGCAAACTCTAATATCATATTTAGCATTATGAAATATCCAATTTATATCCTTATGGTATTCTTTGAATATTTCAGATACATTGTCCAATGATAATTGGTTTTTGAATAGAGCCCCTGTTATATGGGATTTATGCCCTATCGGAATATAGGCACCTTTATCGCCTGGTGTATAAATAGAAGTACCAACCAAATCAGAAATCAACGGGTTTAGACCTGTTGTTTCTGTATCTAGTGACGCAAACCCATTGCTTTTACAGTGGTATAAATATTCACACAATGAATCTTCATCCTGAATTAACACATAATCATCTTTATGGTGTTTCAATTTTGATTCGGCAATAGAAACTATGGATTCAATTTGTGCTGATACACTTGTTCCGGAACGAACTGTTTTCCTAGACACAGAATTTTTTGATTTCTGTATAATTGATTTATCACTAGGTTTATTTCGTGCAAAAGATAAAGCCATTACATCCCAGCCCTTCTTGATGTTCTTCTATGCGAAGGCTGTTCCCCTCTTCTTCTAATAGGTTCTTCCTCATTTGTTTTACCACTAGCCTCTTCAGGAAATACTCCGTGATCAATGTAATACTGCATCTCATTGACAGATTTATCTAAAATGAAGGAGCCAATAAATTCAGGTCTTTCAATTTCAGAAACATCAACAGGTTTAACATCGGGCATTGGAAAAATTTCATACTGGGTCTTTTTATCCCCCTTTGCTCCCCTTCTTTCAATCTCGAACACCATTGTAGATAGATTAGGATAACGATTGAAAAGGGCTTCAATTTTCTTTCTAAATGTTTTTCCTCTTTCCCAAATTTTAACCTTTCCATCTGAATGGTCATACATCGACAACATCATAACTGGTTTAACTGGGATGCCATTAGCACAGAAAGGGCAATCGTCAATAGGGCTATCATAATCTCTTTTGCAATCAACATATCTTTCTTTATCTCCAACCTGTACTCGATGGCAAGCAAATGTGTCCAAATCACTATAAGTTTTATATAAAAACTGCACCCTAGCAACATCGCCATCATTCTGCAATCTCAACCACTCCGAGCTATTATTAGATTCATATCTTTCCATTTCGTTTGGATTAATTCTTCCCATTTATTTTTCCTCCTTGATTAAATCACACTTATCAACATAATAATAATCATTTTCTTCATCATAATACAACTTGCTATATTTTCCAATAAAGTTTGTAAGCTCTGAGTGCGCACATCTAATTCTTACCGTATTATCACACATTACGTTAGAACTATAGACCCGGAAGCCTTCATCTTGCGTTGAATTCTTGAAATACAGACGAGTTTCATCTACACCAAAAAGAATATAATCACTGTAGATATTATCGCATAATGTTCTATCAATTATAACATTGGCTTGCGATCCATAATATAATACCCGTAATGCATATCCTTTTTGCCTGTACACTCTCCTTCCTGGAGACCTTTTTTCTATCCACTGCATATAGTTTCCTCCTTATATAATAAATAATATTTTAAGGAAGGTTTCATTCGCTAGGTGCATTGCATGACCTCCCGGAAGTAAATGAACTTGCACACCTACCAGCTACCCTGTTCTGACTCTGGTTAATTATATGGGTGTTTTATTTTTTATACTGATTTCAGTTTCAGTGATGTTTTTATAGTGGTTATCACCACCACTTATCTTATATATGTATTATATATTATTGTAACACATAAATCAATACCTAAATTTAAAAAATAATATTTAAATTTAAAAATTCCTCTTGTAAATCATTTATATCTTTTCCTTCTTCCTCATATTGTAGCTCTTTTATAATTTTGTTTTTGACGTTTTTCCTGAATCTTTCAGTGGCTTTTCTTCCAGCATCGTCAGGGTCAAATGCAAGAATATATTCCCGAACTGGCAAATTTTCTAGAATTTCGTATTGGCGAGAATTACCTGTACCAATCAACGCTATAGCAGGTTTTCCATATTTCCAGCAGGTTAAACAGTTGAAGAACGACTCTGTGATATAAGCTGTTCTATATTCTCCATGCACGAATCTATATCCTTGATAGAGCGGTTTATCAATTCCTTTTGGAAGTCTGAAAAATTTACTTTCGACACTTCTACCAGCAATAAATCTAACTGTTCCCTGCAGATCTGCAACTGGGAATGTAATCTCTTTTTTTGCTTTGTCATATCCAATGTCAAACCTTTCTATGATCTCATCTGTTAATCCTCTCTCATACATATATGGGTGAATGTATCGATATTTATCAAGCTCTTCCTCTGTTATATAAGGCAATTCCTTTTGTAGCTCTGTTCTTGTCCTCCCTGTGAATGTTTGTAATACATTAGGTCTGGATTCTACCTGGATAGAGTTGTATCTTTTTAATAGCCAATTTTTTCCGAATTTTCCACCATCATTTCTACCAAATAATTGAGAAATTAATGTCGTCAAATCTCCAGACCAACCGCAAGTGAAGCAATGTGCTTTCCCAGTTGTTTTATTAATGCCGAAAGAAGGTTTCTTTTCTTGCCCTCCCTTATGAAAAGGGCATGTGGTTTGAATATTATCCACACCTTCTTTTATCTGTTGAAAACGATTTAGACCTCTTAGAGCTAATTCTTTCTGTAATGTTTCTAATATTTCTCCAAGTTCACCATATATAATAGTATCAGATATATTAAGCATTAATACTCCTCGTCTTCCTCAACCTCATATCTTCTTCTCAACTCCTCCGAACGCTCTGAGTCGTTGATATTACTATTTTCGGAAGGAATGTATTCAAATATTCCTCTATCAATATCCCATAGATAGGATAGCTTAACTCCTGTTCTACTGTTTCTAGATTTTTTCAATCCTAATTGCAGAATATCATCTTTCTGTTGGACAGAAAGCACTAGAGACGCATTGAAGGCAATTCCGTCTGAATCTCTAATATTTTCCAACTCTAAATCCTCATTTCGAGCCCCCTCCCTATTAGACTGCACAACCACGATTATAGGAATACCACAATCAATAGAAAGGTCCATTAGATCTTCACTAATATTTGTTAGTGAAACTGTTTTAGTGTCTCCTCGTTGATAGCGTTGATCCCGTAAATAACTAATGCCATCTATTGCTAATACATCAAGATTATTATTTTCAACCCAAGATTTCAATTTTTCCACAGTTACAACCTTGTTGAAGTCTTTTGGAGAAGAAACAAAAAACGGCACCGAAGATTTCTTCAAGTTATCTATATACCTATTATATCCTTGAATTTCACCGCCTGTGATCAAATCCTTATTCGGGATATGCTTATGTAAGGTATCAAATCTAAATCCTGTTTTATTTGCAGACATTTCAGGCTCCAATAACCCGACACGCTTATTCATCTTCCACGCATGTTCCAGCATCTTGATTGTAACCCATGATTTACCTTGACCTGTACGCGCAAATATAACAGCTAATTCTTCTCCACAATGAAATCCTTTTATTACATCATCAAGCTCCTTAAAACCTGTTTGTAGATAATGCTTTTCAGGATTATTTTTTGTTTCTTCCCATTCTTCGAATCTATCATTTGCTGATTGAATAATATCCACACCTTTTTTAATTCCGTTTATTTTTAATTTTGGAATCTGAGTTCTGAGATAATCAACAGCCGCATAAGAATCAGTTTGGAGAAGTTCAGCTAATTTGGTTATAACCGGAACCGACATTCTATACAAATGCTCTTCTCTTAATGTTGACACCAAGTAGTCTTCATTTTCTCCAACTTGTATAATATCGAAATCTGGAAACTCAGATAAAAATGTAGGAACATCCGGAATATTTCCATAGTTATGTTTATGCTCTTGTATATAGGAAAATTCTTCTTTATACTCCTCAAAAAAATCAGCTGTTATATCATTAGCAGATAAGATAGAGTCATCTTTATCTGCTAGTATCTTGTTTAGAATTTGCAATTCTACCATTGGTCTAATCCTCTTTTATCCGGATCAACGAATTTAATCCTTCTGCTACATCCCCATACTCTGCTTCCTAACCTATTGCCTAGAGTAGAATATATTTCATCTTCTGTGATGTTTGCTGTGAAGATATTGCATAGATTATTGTTGAGCCTATAATCTATGCTTTGCAAAAGGATTTGATGTTCATAACCGGACATATTACCTGCCCCAATATCATCCCACACAACTAGATCAACTTGATTTAAATCCTCACACAATTCATCAAACCCCTCCACACTGTGTGATATATTTCTTTTGCAATCGTATAGAAATTTTGGGACATTGATGAATAATGCTCTCCTATCTACGCAATCCTTATACCATACAGCTTCTACATAACTAACCAATAGTTTCGCCGCCCAACTGGTTTTTCCGTTTCCACAGTTTTGAGAATAAATTAAAAGATTACCCCCTTCCAAAACAAATTTTTTAATATTTGTCTTAATGCCGGATAGCTGTTCAAAATTAGAATAATCTTTAGTTGCAATGAGATCTAAAGGTTTCCACATATATTCCGGTAGATTAGTGTCGCTTAATAAATTTCTTAAAATTTTTTGTTTCAAACAGAAATCCCCGCACAAGTTTGAATCCTTTTGTTTGCAACTGGATTTATGTATGCATTCATTATTTTTTGGCATGCTCTAAAACCTCTTCTACAGAATTATATTTTTCATACACTTCGGTGAAGCGTTGAATTGTTTCCATATAGGAAGCCACATAAGAATTTAGAAATTTTATAAATTCTTTCACATCCTCCATCGTGTCCGCAACCCAATACCCACATTCTGGAGAACTACAAATAGGCACCCCCTTCAACCTTAGATGATTCACAGACCATCTAAAATCCCTCTTCGGCATTCCCAAACTGCTTGCAAGATCCTTTTGGAACATCGCATTTTCTTTTCCTCTAGGAATAGCCGCAAGAACTATAAAATCGGTATCAGTCAATTTACACATCTCATCTTCCTCCTCAAAATGTTTTACATCTTTTCAATTTTTCAAAATATTCTTTTTCTTCCTCCACTGTCCTAGGTTTATTATCCCCCCAATATATGGATGAATCTTTTTTAGCTGATGCGAAAGAATTGTTTTTTATCCATTCAGGGTCTATGTTCATATAACCTTTATCTAAAGATAAATGGATAGCGTTTAACTGAGTATTTTTATCAACGACTGCTAATTTGTCCAAAATAGCATTTACCTTGTTATCAGTAACTAATTTATTATTTTCTAGAAGATTTCTAAAAAATATACTTAAAAGTTCTATAACATCATCATCTAAATCATATTCTAAACATTTCTTTTCTATAGATTGGATTTTAGTATCAATTTTAGATTTCTTTTTAGAATTTTTCTTATCTATATTATATTCTATATTTTTATTATTATTATTTATATCTATATTATTATGTAAAATTTTTTGACACCCCCCTGTCAAATTTTTTGACACCCCCCTGTCAAATTTTTTGACACCCCCCTGTAAAGAATTTTGACACCCTGTCAAATTCACACTATAGGAACAAAATTTTATATTATTCTTAAATTCTTCATTTTTTATTAATAAATTATCCTCAACTAGTTTATTTAGTGTTGTAATTACTGTTTGTCTTGAACATCCACACCACTCGGCAAGATAATTAGCACTGCCCGTAAATTCACAGTTGTTTGTTTGAGAAAATCCATAAATTGTGGCATATATAATCAAGGCATTCCCTTTTAAATGTAAATCATTTATCATCCATCCTTGAATTGTTATATAATTTTCGTTTTTTATCATAGCATTCTCCCATTTAAAAAATCCTTGTTATGAATAGATGTACCTTTCTTTTTTATCCAGTTGCGAGTTGAGTAAAAAAGTTGGTTGTGTACAAAAAGGTACACCTATTCATAACAAGGATAGTCTTGTTATACATATATATTAAATTATATATTCTCAACTCGCAACTATATTGTAACACATTAATTATTAAAAATCAATACCTATTACTGCAAATCCTCAACCTGCTTATCAATTTGTGAATTCAAGTCCGCCCACAACTGCTCTTCCACATCTTCAACTTTTCCATAATAAGATGATAGATCAAGTTCCTTTTCCGCAACGAATTTGAAATAATTATCCCCCTTCTTCACGGTGGCACCAGATGTAAATCTGATAGAGGTTACCTTTGCTCCTTCTACATTTACTTTTTTGTCTTTGATTGTTTCTACGACCTCTTTCGTTTTTTCGTTCGAATTTTCGGAAATTTCGCTTGTAGTTTTCTTTTTCGTAGTATTAGTCGTTTTTGATTTTTTCGTCGTTTCTAATTCGGTTTTTGCGTTTTCTAACGCTACTGTCGGTGCTTCATCCTCTGCACATTCCTCGGCATCTGGAACCATCGGAGTTTCTTCTTCGACATTTGCATCTTCTGGTCCCTCTTCATAACCAGCACACTGGTCGCAAGGAATAAGATTACCATCTACCTCCATTTGAACTCCATCACACGTTGCACAATATTCATCCTCTTTATCAAATGCATACTTACAAATCTTCATTTTAATTCCTCCTGTTTTTCTTTGATATTATGTATTATTTTTTCCTTCTTGTCCTTGAAAGCTCATACAAACCATAAATAACCACTAGCAGAAACTCAATAGATAGGCACGTTGTGACACCTAATGCAAAACTGGTCATATCCATTATTTTCCTCCTTTCTTTTTAATTCTCAGTGTAGCTACTTCATTTCCAAGAACTTTGCAGGGTTCCAAAAGGGAAATATCGAAATCTCCATTATATACAAGTTTTTCTAAAGAATCATCGTCAATATATTCTTTTGTCCTAATAACTGTTTTTAGCTGTTCTTCCAACAAATTTTTCCTTAGTACCTCAATTGCTTTTTCTTCATCTAATGTTTCTTTTCTCGAATATTTGACCGTCGCAACATATGAATCGGAAGAAAATTCATCAACTCCCATTGAGCTCATTGTTTCTTTTATTTCGTCGTTTAGCTTTGAACCTAGTTTTTTGAATTTGCTTTCGCTGTCCTTGTATGATTTGTAGATGTCAATTTTTTCAGCTAACACTTGTCCGACAGTCTTTCCACCTCTACTCATCTTTCGCCTCCATTCTTCTCATCTTCTCTAATCGTTTAGTTCCGTATTTTCCCCACTGCCAATAAGCGTTAAATTCCGCCATACAACCTTTATATTTTCCCTGCAAATCTTCATGAAACTGTTGCAATTTAGCAATATCTTTTTGCTCGAATAACATTGTTTTACGGTTGTCAAGTGTATATGGTGGTAGCTTTAATTCTGGGGGTTTCTGGTAATCCGGGTTTTCATACCACTTATACCACCTTTTGATTGTTGCTGTAGATAAATCTAAAATCTGTGCAACTTTTGCCACACTAAATTTTTCCATTAAAAACCTCCTTTTGTTTTATATTATTTATTATTGTAACACATAACACCATAAAAGTCAACTAGGAAATGAGATAATTTATGTCTTCAATACCGATTTTTCCGTCCACAAGTGCGTCCGATATAGCACCTTTCTTCTCCACTATATCTTCGATTCTTTCATCGATTGTATTCTTACAACATAATGTTATAATATTGACAGTTCCTTTTGTTCCAATTCTATGTGCTCTATCTTCTGCTTGATCTTTTAGGGCTCTATTCCATGGGCTATCAAGAAAAATAACAGTTTGGGTGGCTGTTAGTGTTAGTCCAGTACCCATAGCACCAATCGTTCCTATTATAACTTTGCAGGATTTATCGTTCTGGAATTTATCAACTTCAAGCATACGGTCTTCCGGTGTTGTTTCTCCTGTTATATATGCGGGATTATATGATGCTAATAAGTTTTTCGCAACATTAGTCATGCTAGCCCAGTTGCTAAACACAATGCACTTTTGATCACTTTGAGAAATTTCTTCAACAAGATCAAGCATTCTATCCATTTTAGCTGATTCTTTAATCTTGTCGCTGAGTAGACCTGTCCAACCTGTTGCCTGTCTTAACCTAATCAACATCGAAAGAGGATTATTAGACATCTTTATTTTTGTAATTTCTTTCTTCACCCCAGATAATGCCTCGTTATATATTTTGGTCTGTTTAGGAGTCATATCTACAAACATAGTTTGATGCATTTTCTCCGGAAGGTCTAAAACCTCTGTTTTCAAACGTCTTAGCATTATTCCATCCATCATAGCCCTCATTTCATCTAGGTTTTTATAGCCAATGACTTCGTGGCCACCAAAACCACCCATTCGACAATAGTGTTGCTTAAACTGATAGAAGCTATGTTTATCATATCCAAGCCAATGAAGTGGAAAATATAAATCTAATGGATTATTCATCAATGGAGTTCCACTCATTGCAACCATATATTTTGTTTGCAGTATGGATAATGCTCTGCTTTGCAACGCTGTTGGATTCTTAGATTTATGGCACTCATCAAAGGCGATGACACTAATTGTTCCATTATCACACAATGTTTTTAATTTTTCCGCAACTGGGAAAGAATATTTTGTTTTAGAAATTTTTTCAGCACTGGCTCTTAATGATTCGACATTAGTGATTATATATTTACAATCCGGAAGGTTTTCTAAATCTTGTAGTTTGTCATTTGTACTTCCTTCATAAGCTCTCCCTGTGGTCTTTCTATATCTTGTGCCGAGAACCCATCCTTTTTCGTTTGAATGGATACTAATTTCTGACTGCCAGTTATATTTAAGTGAGTTCACACCGCATACGATAAGCACCTTATTAATTGTATCTGTTTTCTCAAGGCAACCAACAAGATCTATGATTTGTTTTGTTTTTCCTAATCCTTGATCATCGCACAACAAAAATTTCTTCTTTTCCAATCCAAATCTTACACCTTCAATTTGATGTTCGAATGGTTTTGTTTTGAATTCAAAACCTTTTGGGATGTCAATTTTAAATTGTTTACCGTCTAAATTTTCATAGATTCCGTCAATTTTTATTTCTTCATTCTCAAATTTATTGCACAATGAAATGATATTGTTTATAGGCATTTCCCAAGTATGATTTTCAGGATTATAAACCCTTGTTCCCATTTGCTTTATGAAGGAAACAATATCTGCATTATAATCAAAACTTACAAAAGCACTCTTCTTTACCAAAATGTTATTGGAGAGCTTATCAGGCTCTCCAATATGTATTCTAATCATTATCTATTTCCTCCTTGCTATATAATTGTACCGTATCATATTCTTTATTAATCAGTCTCGCTTTAGCTAAAGCCTCATCTAAATCTTTTCCTATTATATATACAGAGGATAAATCTGTCCCCCATATTTTCCAAATCTTAATGATCATATGTTATTCTCCTTAATAATATTTTCTCAGATATCTAATGGCAGTCAGAATTTCTTTTTCGTATTCCTCACCTAAACCGGCATAAGGAATTGTATCTGCAAGATATTCTAGCTCATTCGCAGTTTCTTCATCTGTAAGTTCCCTTCCCTCTGTTTCCATTCTTGCTACTAACCTACTTTCCAAACAACCATGACGAATATTTCTAGCTCTTTCAAATAGTGACTTCATAATATTATTCTCCTTCCTTTGTGTCTTTATTGTAACACATAAAAAATAAAAAGTCAAGTATTTATATATTGGAAATTTATTTTATATTTTTCCAAAACCTCTTGACTTCTCGAATTTTATGTGTTACAATAAATCATAAGATAAAGAGGGGGGGAAGAAATTCCTAAAGAGTCAAGGAGGAAAAGAAAATGAAAGATATTAGATCAGAAGTGTATAATGCACTAGCGCATATTATGTTTGAAACTGGGGCTTCAAAAGAAGACATGGACAAAGCTTTAGAATGGTTTACTCTGAGATTTTATGTCGTGTATGAGCTGGATGACGAAGGTAATTAAATAATTTACAAAATATAGTGAGGGATTATTCCCTCACTATATCACGGTTGTTTTAAATACATTTGCTAATTTGTTAGGTAGTGACCTGAATAGTTCCTTTTCTTCTGTAGAATCGCATGTATAGTATAATTCACCTAACATCTTCACCGCCGTATTCAATACCGTATTTAAATTTTGAGATGTTTTGTTTTTAGAATATTGGAGGAAAAAGGAACCTATATCCGTTATCATTTCATCAACATTGCTATCCGGAACTAAATCCAAATTATCTAATTTATTTAGTTCACACAAGATTAGAAAGGCTTCAACATCAAATCCTTTTTTTAATTGATTTTCTGCAAGCTCTTTTGCAAGTGGTATAGATTCTTCAAATGTCATCTCATACCTCCGTCACATATTAAGCATTGTTTTTATCCAAGCGGCTTTTTCTGTGTATTCTTCATGGCATTCTTCCCATGCTTTTTCCATCTCAACTGTTGGTTTGAACACTTCGTTCAATTTTTCTATTTCCTGGACAGCTTTTTCATGGAGATACATTGCATGCTTCAATTCGTCGTTAGCCATTTCTTTAAATCTATTAGCCCAAGGCATATTTCCGTATGCTTTGCATTCAACATATTTCTCCGCATATTCTTTTGCGGAACATATTTCTTCCATGATGCTTTTGGCGTATTTTTTAATTTTACGCATTTAGAATCACCTCTAGCATAATTTTGTGATTGTAAGATTTGAATCACCTACGATTTCCACCCCTGTGTTGGCGAACTGAATAACGGTAGGTGAATCACAACATCTACAAGTATTATTATCCTTTACCTGAATCAGTGTGCAAATACTAACAGATTTAGATTCTGTTGTGGATGCTCCTACTACCGTTCTAATAGCCTGCTGTTGTACAGTTCCGTTTTTCGTCATTTGAATATTAATATTTCCGGCGGTTCCTGCCACATATTCTCCTTCAAATATGATTTCATAGACGCCACATTTATTCAAATAGACGGTATCGGTTCCGAATAATTCGGAGGTACAACCTTTTTTCAGTGCTGTTGATGTAAATGGAATAATACCTGTTGTTGGTGCTATAGTTTGATTTTTAGAGTATATTTCTAACATTTGTAACCTCCTTATAAAAATTAAGATGGGGTACAATAGCACCCCATCTCCCTGTCCGGCGTACTAATACGCTCCATATAGTTTTGTTATTTGCTAAATATTGCTTGCACATCCACAAGAATTGAAATACGGATTCATTCCTGCACTGAATGTGGTAGCGTTAGGATATCTAATTACACCACACATTGCGGACTGAAGCTGTAACTGGTTAACCTGTGCCTGCAGGCTTTCGATTTTATTCTGTGCCATAGCATCCAAGATTTTCTGTGTCTGTGCTGTTGTATTAGCATTAATAGTGGCGGTATTGATAGCACCATTATAATTAACACCATCAATAGCTCTCTGAGTTGTGCAACAACATTCAGAAATCTGAGACTGGAGACCGTTGAAATTCCGAAGAGATTCATACCCAAGATTGCAAATACCGTTCTGCAATCCCATATAATCATTCTGCAAGCTGTCACTCAATCTACCAACTGCATTTTCCAGATTATTGAAATTCATAGCATTACATAATCCTGCTTCCGTAACTGGTTCACCGTTTGTTCTATTGTTTCCGAAAAATCCGCCTCCACCAATTAGAAGAAGAATTAAAAGAGCGAAAATCCACATTCCGCCACCGTTCCCCTCAAACATTCCGTCCTTTCCAGTGACTGCGGCAATGTCGCTCAAAGAAACACCTGTATCCATAGTTTTTTATCCCCCTTTCTATAGAATTACACTTATATTCATAATTTGCAAATTATTTACCTTGTATAGATTTCATAAATTCATCAACGTCTATTCCACGCTCCTTGCAAATTGACCTAACAGCTTGTTCCGGATTCAAGCCTTTACGAGATAGCATAGAAACTATCCCATTCACCTGTCCTAGGTTGTTCATAATGTTTTTTGCTTGTTCGATAACATTTGAATTGATATTATTTTGTAGATTCGTCTTTTCCTTGAACAAACTGCTTCCCATATTCTTCCACTTCCTTCTTCAACTCTTCAAATTCTTGTCTTGTTATGTAAGACTCAGATTCGGTAGCTTTAGGCTCTTGCAAAGGTTCAAATTTAAAAATTCTTACTGTAGGAAATCCTGCACCGTCCGTTGTCTTAACATACATAATATCATTATCATTGTCGAACAAAGCCACCGAACTATTAGGCGGCATTTGGTAAGCCTTAGCTCCATCAAGTCCAGTTACCCTAATTAGATTATTTTGTGGTGTTTGAAAATTGCTCATTTGGGGATTTGTAATATTATTATAAGGATTAAAATTATTACCATACATAGGATACATTTTGACATCCTCCTATTTATAATTTATATAACTTCTTTTGTTATATAAATTATAAATAAAAAAGACCGCATTTAAAATATACATAAAATGTACTAAAAATGTGGTCTTTTTATTTATAATACCTTTATAATTTTCTTATTTACTTTTTGACTTAATTTTCTTGCATAATCGATAGAAAAATTATAATTATCCGCAATTTCCTGAAGAGTTCTTCCTCTTGCCCTATTTTCGAATACTATTAATTCTAAATCGGTGAAATTACATTTTTCACGGAAAACTTGCAATTCCGGTTCCGTGAAATCTTTTATTACCATTTTTTATCTTCTTCCTCCTATCTACCTTAGCATATACCATAAATACGCCCATACAGCATTAGATGAAATAAGCAAAATTAATGTTGATACAAATAAAATAAAATTTCTCTTACAATTAGATTTTAGTTCCTTTAAAATTTCTAAGGCTAGTTTATCTTCCATCCTCTTCTTCCTTTCTCTCTAAATCTTTTATTCTATGGTTTGCAACTTTTATCCTATCGTCTAAAAGATCTACATCTTTTTCAACCTCATATAATCTAACAACTAGATTATTATGTTCTTTGACGTGGTTATCTAAATCCATTAAATTGTCTTGCAATACAGTTATATCTTTTTTTACTAGATCAATGGTTCCTTTTGTTTCTGTTCTAGCTACTGTGAGTTCATTTTTAATTTGTGTCAATGTTACTTGATTTGTCTTTCTTGTCGTGTAAATAACACCTATCAAAGCTAGAACTCCTGTGATTAAGCTTCCAAATATTGTCTCCATTAATTATTTAGCCCCTCTTTAGTTTTCTCGGTGTTCCAAGAACAACCTTGATTTCTACCTTATTACTTTTATGAGTTTCCTCTATTTCAGTTATCACGCTAGAATAAGTTAGTCCAAGATCATCTATATAAACAATGCATTTATCCCCCAAATCATAATCTTGTAGATACTTATATTTTTCTTGAATTACGTTACATGCAATTTCCTCCACCTTGTAATTATCCAGCATATCTAATTTAGCTTTTGATTCCAATAGGTTTCTAATTTTCTTTTGATTTTCCGTTGTTGTATTTTCTAAATCTACTTCATCGGAAGATAACGACGCCTTCAAAATAGCTTTAGGTTTGGAGTTTCCAACATTTTCAGGTGCATTTGAATCCCAATTAAAATAGCAACCTATTAGATAGCTCATTTCTCCGTTATTTTTTTCTGTATATTTTATTGGAAAATATGTTGTTGAAAAATTGCCATAATGTTGTTCATTTACATCTTGCAACACTTCATAAAAGCACTGGTTCCCGGAATCATCGAATTTATATTCCACGCTGGAAACATTGTTGAAGGCTTTTCCAAAGTAAACAGCGGAATCTCCTTTTGTCAAATCCCTTCCCTTGAATACCTTAACGCTTAGATTTAGGTTGTCTGTTGGAGTTTGTGGATAGTGATTGATTGATGTTATATATCCATAATTGTCACCGCTTAGGATTGTGTATAAGGCTTCACCTGCCTTTTCCCCTTCCTCTATTTCACAAGATTGTTCTAAAGGAAATATCGAATTCTCCGAAAATTCTATACTTCCTAAAGGTTTTATTCCTCCAACTGTCGCATTTGCTTTAGATAAATAATCAACGATGGATGGTTTCACTCCAGTTGTTGTATCAACAACAAATTTTTTTCTATATGTGGCAAAATCTAAAAGTTTATCAACGAAAAATCCACTAATAGTGACGAAAGCTCCTTCGGTTTCTTTTTCGTATTCTATTTTTTGAACGATGCCTAATTCCGGTCTGCCAACATTTTCGACATATTTCAATCCCAATTTGTTGAGCCTATTGTATTCAGCAAGAGCTAAATACACCATGAAATCACCACACTCTTTTAGATTTCTGTTCCAAGCACACTCTATGAAATCAATATTTCCTCCGTTGTTTCCAATTATATTTCCTTTCCAATCTATTGCTTTGAGCACTATTATAATCCTCCGTATCTACCATTATAAGAAACAGTGGTGTTGAATGAGCTGTTATCGTGATTATCATCATAGAATGAAATTTCGTTATCACCGAAGGTTATTATCAATTCGGGTAAAATTTCACCATTATAATAATTTGGCGATAGATCTTGATTGTTTATTTTAACATATTTTAGTTCAGAATCTATAACAAGAATATCTCCTTCTTTGAAGGTGTAATTTATCTTTAATGTTTTACCATTTACAACAATATTTATATTAGGTGTTAATCCTAACATTTCCACTTGTGCATGTATATATGTATCTTCTGAGCCTGTGTAATATATTGTTTTGCTCAACGATTGAGAAATTATACCGAAAGGCAATGACCCTCCATTCGTGTATACTCTAGTTACATGCCAAAAAGGATCCACATCGTAAAATCCAACATCAACAGATTCATTGGATAACAAATCGGATTCCGGATGAAGATAACCCACTGTTATATTTAAGGGTTTGTAGATATTCTCTGTTGGGCACTTGCAACTTTTAAGTTCGCAACCTTTTGCAATTCGGTGGATTCCCATATAATTTATATATAGATCAAAGGTATAATTATTATTATGGAAACCAACTACTCTTTCACGCTCGGCTCTAGAAGTAAAAGAGCATCTGGCTTTTATATTTATATCGCGGGCTTCCTTTCTTTTTCCTGTTATGATAGAACCGTTTCCAAAACCTCTGTCCTCAGTAAATATTTCTAGATTTGGGAAATCTAAACCTTCGAGGCCTGTAATATGCCAACCTTTATAATCGTCTGCCTCATATTCAAACGAAACACCGTCACTCCTTACAACTCTTATGGCTAAATTTTCTTTTCCCATTATCTTGCTCCTGCTAACCCATATAATGCTTGATCTTTTAGCATTCTTGCTGTTTGTATTGGAGAAGTATTCTCCACATTGAAATTTATTTCTTGATTTACAATGGTTGAATTTGTAGTTCCAGATAATAATCTCCCGCCTATCATCGAATTATTGGTAATGAGGCTATCTGTTATTCCTGTAGAACCTTTTATTTCAGTATTTAGTGCCCCTATTTCGTAAGCTCCTAAAAGCTGTGACATTTGAGCCCTAGCTGTTTTAATAAGATTTTTTGTTTCCATTTCAATTCCTTCTCCGATTCCTAAAGTTATGAATCGACCTACTTCGTCTCTCATAACTCGGGAAGGAGATTTAATGTGGAAGAAGTCTTTAATTGCCTGCTTAGCATTACTAGCAAGCTCCTTGATTTTATTGCACAACCAAGTTGCTTTGCTTCCAATACCATTCCATAGCCCCTGAATCCAGTTTCTTCCTATGGAAACAAGTGATGATAACCCTGATTTTATTTTTCCCGGTAAGGACTTTGCCACGCTTGCAACATGACTTCCAAGGGCGCCTGCCCAAGATCTAATACCGCTCCAAAGTGTTTTTAATAATTTTACACCTACAGAAAAAATTCTTTTATTTCCGGATATCAGTCCTTTAACGATTGCGGATATTATTCTAGGCAATGCCGCTATTAGAGATATTATCACAACTGGGATTGCTTTTACTATTTGCAGAAATAATTGAATAGCAACTGCTAAAATTTGTGGCCCAGCACTAGTGAAAAACGATACTATACCTTGAATTATTGTAGGCAAATGATTAATAATGACTGGAAGTGCATTTAGTATGGCGGTTCCAATTAATAGAATTAAATTCAGTATAGCTTGCAATATTGCGGGGGCGTTTGTGACTATCATGTCCACTATCTGCATAATAATATCAACAACCATTGGAGCTACTTCTTGAATCAATTCTACAACTGCTTCAAAAATTTGAGCGGCACCTTCCATGAGAGCCTCTATTATGGTAGGCGCAGATTGTATCATTGCTTGTGTTATTGCCACCATAGTGGAACTAATTGCGGACAGTAAACCCGGCAGTATGCTGGCTAATAATCCGGGTAATTGTTTCGCAATTAAGGGGGCTAACTGAGTTACAAGTTTTCCAATTCCTTCAATGACTGTTTTCACACGGGGAATAATATTCTGTCCAAAGGCGGATACAGAATCAATGAAATTTTGCATTAGTGTATCAAAATCTGCATCATCATCCGCTATTCCTACAACGAGGTTTTCCCAAGCGGCTTTTGTCATATTCAAGGAACCTTCAATTGTATGTTGTGCTTCTTCCGCCGTTGTTCCTGTTACACCCATTTCTTTCTGAATAACGTGGATAGCATCTACTATGTCCGCATAACTGCTAATATCATAATGAATGCCGGATATTTTTTCTGCATCTTTAAGAAGTCTTTCCATTTCAGACTTCGTGCCACCATAGCCCAATTTCAAATTGTCCAGCATTGTATAATTTTGTTTTGCGAAACCATTATAAGCATTTTGAATCATTTGCATATTGGTTCCCATCTTGTTGGCGTTATCAGCCATATCATTTATAGCTGTATTAGCTTTCTCTGCGGCTTTTTGTGTATCACCCCCAACGGAAGATGTCAATGCGGCCGCAAAACTTGTTACGGTGTCCATATAATCATTTGCGGACATACCCGCATTCTTATATGCATTTGCGGCATTATCCAACACCGTCTTTTGGGCTCCCATTAACTTATTATATTCACCTTTTACAGAGTTTGTAGATTTTCCTACACTTTTGGCATATTCTTCAAGTGTTTTACCGCCTGCACCGTAAAGTGTTTCTACACCGCCAACAAGCTGTTCATATCTGGCATAGGACTGTATTGATTTTTTTGTAAGAGAAACGACGGCGGCTCCTGCGGCAATCGCGGCACCCGCCATCACTTTTGCTCCGGTTCCAAATTTAGATTGTAGTCCGTCCATACCTTTGGACAGTCCATCTTGTTTTAATTCAGTATCAATTATTACCTTACCATCGGACATAGATTTTGCTCTCCTTATTTAGGTGCAAGCATAAAATTCCTCATTTATTTCTTGCAGAATTTCAAGATCTTCCAAATCTTTTTCTTTTGGAAGCTCCCACATTCTTTTTAGTTTTTGTCTATGTTTTTCTTCATCAAATTTTTCTTTTTTGTAAGCTCTTAGAGATATTATTTCCATTAATTTAGTATCGGCGGGCAAGCCAACTATGAGTGCCTTGAATAGGTGCCAATGTAAATATTCTATAGATGTTAAATCTATATTATACGCTTGCATAAAAGAAGCCACTATATATTCACCGTCGAGGATATAATCTAAATATTCTTCGCCATTATCTTTTTCTGTGAATTTTGGAGTGACATTTGGATTAGAATAGAATTTTATCAAAGCTTCTAAATTTTCTTCTAAAATAGGTGTATTCTTATCGACAAACATTTTTTGAATATCACCAAATGTTGTATGAGGATTCTTTAGTTTATTTCCAAAATCTATCCAATCACGAAAATCCGTTTTTATTAAAAAATGCTTGCCATTAACCTCTACAGTATTTGGCAAGCATTTATTTCTTAAATCTATCATTTTAAAATCTTAGCCTTTTCTGCAAGTTTCCCAAGGTCTAACAATTTTGAAAATTGTGCGTTATTTAATATATCTTCTAAACCGTCTGTATTATATGTATTCAAAGGCTCGTTATAAGTTGCACAAATTTCTAAATACATTATATTTAGCATATTTGGGTCACACTCTTTGAGGGTGCCGATTGCTTTTGTGACCGAATCCGAACCTAAAAGCTCTGAGCAAATATTATACATATTTTTACACTTTGATTTAAAATCAATAGTGCTTCTATTTCCTTCTTCAACCTTTTCCAATTTCTCAGCTATTGAGATTGAATAGGTTGGAAGATGATAGGTATTTCCGAAAAGCTCAACTTCGTATTCCATTTTATATTCCTCCTTTTAAAATAATTATCCTTCCTTTGTGAATGTAGGAGCTCCACCGTCGATGGTATATGTCCCCTTCTCAATTTCTCCACCAAGTTTGATGGTAAAGGAAATTTTACCTTCTACGGTATCAAGCGTATCTAACAAAAGTGTGCAGATACCTCTCCAAGCCTTTTTTTCTGTTCCACCAAAACACATGAGGAACGGAACCTTTACAGCGTCACCAGTTGGCATTTCATAGAATTTCTTAAAAATGAAATCATACATTTCATTTCCTTCATACAATGCAATTTCCTCAGGCAACTCAGGCTGATTACTGGAAACCTCTTCCACAGCATTCGGATAACAAATGTATTCCATAGATTCGGATTGAGGATTCATTGCAAAAGCAAAAATTGTAGATAAATCAATTCTCTTCCATGTATTACCTACGAATGTGCTATCCTCCGAAGTGTCCAAGAATGGAATAAATTTATCTCTTGTTAATTTTGTCAACGCTCCCATTATATTCTCCTTTCAAGATAATTGATTTCATATCGCCCCTCATATCTAACATTTCCGGTATCCTCATTTAAATAAATGTCCGGAACTGTATAAGAAGGTTGAATATAATTAACTGTTATTCCATCAATAATAGGTAAATTATTATTTATATTTTGTTCTCTTATCCAAGTTGTTATATTTTCAAAAGCAGATAAAGCTAAAATATTAATATCTGAGGTTCCTGAGGGGTCGTACTCTTTCACCAAGTTGATGTTAAATAGCTCAGTTACCTCCGAAGAGCCGTCCGTAAAATCTTGAACAGATCTTGTATTAGGTACAGTGGTTAGTGCAGTTACTCCTATTTCAACAGGAATAACATTAAAAAAGATATAGGAATCAGTATCCGGACAGTTTTTTAACCATGTTGTCAGTTCATCATATATATTCATTTAACCACCTTCACATATGGCGAATAAAATTGGAAACAGCTTTTGCAACTTCGTTTCCTTTTTCTTTCTGCGCAACCTCTTCCCAATGATCCGTTGCTTGTAAATGTTTTTCGTGACTATAATTTAATCTTTTCCCTGACCTACTAATTCCATACCACTGATAATGTGAATATGGTTGATAATACGTTACTTTGAAAGGTTCTGTTCTATAAGATGTTGCCAAAATAACCTTATCCGCAGGAACATATTTCTCAAACATATTAGCCCATGTTTCCGCTACGAACCTACCAACATTATCATTATTTACCAACCTTCTTATGGTCGCATTTTTATTTAACCATATCAATTTTGATTTCATAGATTAAACACCTTCCACTCTAAATTGAAATTTAGCACCTCCAAAATTTTCGACTTCTGTTATTGTCTTGATTTCACAAACATAAGGTTCATATGAATTTCTAACACTTTGAATATTATTTGGATTTATATTTTCTTTAACATTTTCAGTTAAGAATATATAATCTCCAGGGCTCAGCGTAAAGGTGGAAGCAATTAATGGAGAATTTTTCCAAATTTTATAAGGAAGATAATATTCTGAAAAAGGTATTAAAATTGTGAATGTTTGTCCTACACTAACAATATTTCCATTTATGTTTTCTACCTTATTTGTGGAGAATGCACATCCATTAATTATAGTCTTGTACCATACATCTAGATTAGTTGTTGAATCTTTTCTATTTAATTTATTTAGAATAGTTATTGCACCGTTCATCACATCTAACCTTCCTGCAAAGTAAGCAAGGCTCTCCGGATAATAGCACCTTTGCTAAATTCATAAATTTTAGGTTTAAATTCTCTTCAGAAAATTGTGAGTTATCATAACCGAAAGATTCAATACCATTAGAATAAGATTTCAAAGATCCTAATCCGTTGTTGCTGTTTAATGATTTATCTGCCTGAAACAGTAAACTGATTATTCTTGTTTCCAATAGTTTTACAGAATCCGGAATTTCATTTAATCTTGATATTTTATTATTTGTTATATGATTAACATAATTTTCAGCCTGTATGGCATAGATAGGGAATGCAGATTCATCAACAGTTCCGCCTAATTTATGATATTCTATATAACTTAAATGTGGCATTTATCTGCACTCCCTTTCTACACTTATTTGGAGGAATCCATAGATGGCGATTTAGTTTTTCTTCTTCCTCGTCTAGCTTTTGGGGAAGTTTCCATATCTTCTGTTATTTCCTCTCCCCCACTATAGAAGATATATCCATTTGCCACAATCCTATCATGTGTGGATAGGATTGTACCATTAGGTAATCTAATTTTGTACATAGAACACCTCTTTTTATGCGTCCTTAGAGGTTACTGTTGTCTTACCAACCTTAACAACTTCTTTCTTTGCATTTACCTCAGCAATTACAATTTCATCACCTGTCTTTGCTGTGATTTCAGCTGTTCCGTCCCAATCCTTGAACACTTCCTCGTCTACAGTCTCCCCAAGTGTTGGAGCATTTACAACCTTTCCGGTAGCATATTTGTAGCTATTTCCAGAACCCTTATTTTCGGTGATTGTGATTTTTGTCTTTCCAGTTGCGGAGGTGCTTGCTGTGGAATTAACGGTCAGTGTTGTATTTGGTGCACAATACAGAATTGTTTCCGGAGTCACTGCTTTTGTTCCATAATAGAAGAACAGTTCCATTGCATAAGCTTCTGACAGTGGAATCTTCTCTGCACTATATGGCTTGCTCATAACAGGCTGTGCAATAGAGCCCTTCATCATCAAAATGAACTCCACACCCTTCGGCAGTCTTGTGCAAGATTCTGTCTGTACTCCGTGAAAGGACATAAACGACTCAGCGGCTGTGTCTACATTGGAGTTTCTAACAGTCGTATCCAGATATTTTCTAATTTCGGAATACGCTTCTGCACTGAAAACACCTACCATCTGATTCCGGTCGATACCATCAATGTATTCATTTTCAAGTGTTTCAAGCGTAACAATAGCCGCCTCATACTTATCTGCCATAGTTGTGATACCAGCGGCAGGAGTAAATGCAGTTCCGGAGGCAACAGCCTCTCTAAAGAAGGCTCTGTCCAAGTGCGCCTGCATTCTTACAGTGTGGTTGGATGCCCTTCTAGAAACAAGTCCTTCAACACCGAGCAAAGAAGCATCTTTTTGTTCCAGCTCCTCTACAAATTCCTTATCATGATCAATAGGAATAGTGACAGATTTTCCAGAAACATCCGCTCCCTTTCCGGCTGTTCTTGCGGAACCATAATCTTTAGGTTCTGCGTTCTGGAATCTTTTTGCTTCTACAGTGCCAGATTCAGGATTTCCGGACAAATCTGTATTTTTCAGTGTGCTAGAAAGTGTTCCCTTCTGAACATTTTCGATGACACCATCATATGTTTCGGAAAGAAGCATCTTCCCTTCATCTTCAAGAAGTACGGAGAGTGATTCAAGTCTTGGCATAAATTAATTCCTTTCTACCAAACCAACGGACGACTTTTAGGTTCGTCATTTTCAGGTTCGGGTTTGTCAATTTTTCTTGTTTTGTCTGCAAATTTAGGTTTTTTGTTTGGTTCCGGGTCCTCGTCTTCTTCAACGACAAAAGCCCCAGCATCTTGTTCCTTGTATTTATCCACGAAATCTTTAAAGCCCAGTACCTCTTCATCTTTCATGGACAGCTTATTATCCATCAAGTCTCTGAGAAAAGATTTTTTAGCACTATTGGAACTGAATTTCAGCCCGGAGGCCAATTCCTTGATAGCGAATTCGTATTTCTGGTCTTCTAACTGCTTTGTATACTTTTTCTGCTGTTCGGAATAATCATTTTGTAGTGTTTTGAGCTTCTCAGTGAGATCTTCTAATTTCTTAGCATCCTCTCCAGCCTCTTCAAGCTCCTTTTTAACATTTGCTAGATCTTCATCTCTGTTTTTCAAATCCTCTTGAAGTTTGGTTTTTGCGGATTCGGCGGAAGACAATTTTTCTTTAATTCCATCGACCTCTTTGATCGTCTTGTAATTAGAATTTAATTCTTTTTCAAAAGACTCTTTCTTATCTTCCGGAATCTCAAGTTCAAACGCTTTCAAAATTTCATAGATATTTTTCATTAAAACCTCCTAAAATATCTTATATAGCGTATTTTCTACGCTTTGGAAATCATTTTGTATACTTATTATATATTAGTTTTCAACAATATACAAGTATTTTGTGTAAAACTTTGTGTAAAACCATGTTGAAAAACTTAAAATTAAATAAAAGTTATCAACAGCCTGTTGATAACTTTGTTGAAAACTTTATTTAATTGTTGAAAACTATTGATAATCCGGAACATATGCTTTATCAAATCTTGTTTTAAGGGCTGATTTTTTAGCTATATTTTTATAACTTTGTTTCATTATTTTTAGCTTTTCCTTTTCCGCACTGCAATCTAATCCTGCCGCTTCTAATCCTATTATTTTTTCTTTCTCATATCTCATTTTTGTTTCCAAGTTTCTCATTGCTTGTGTGCATTCGTATCTTGTTCTTTCTTTTCCGTTGATTTCTATTACTGCATTCGAATAATCTTCCATCTGTTGGATTTCTTCTTTAGAATACGGATTCGGTGAAATTCCTAAAATGATATAAGAAATATTGTGTTGGCAATTCATTTTTCCTATTGGTCTTTTTAATTCCGATTGGAGTTTTTTAAAGTCCTTCAATGAATACTGTCGACCTTGATAAGGTAGATGATCCTTAGCACATAATCCATGGGCATCAATTTGAACTCCGTCCGCACCAAATTGTTTACCCGCTTCATATCGTATACCTTCATTAAGTCTTCTAATACCTTCGAGAAGGTTCATTCTTACAGCACTATCTAATCTCCTGCTATTTCCTGTAGGATATACGATTCTAATTCCTTTGAATACTGTGTCTTTTATTATTCTTCTTGTCACTGATTCATAATCAACCATGCCCATTGACACCTCTTGAATAATATTATCAATCGCACTTTGATAATCTTTAGAAATTGCTGTAGTATGTGAAATATTTCTAAATGTTGAGGATGTTGCAAGTGCTAATGATTTCATATAATCATTTATAACATTATTTTTTTCAAAAGGTACTTGTAAAATATTCCTAGCGTCATAATATTTTTTTAAATCTTTATACTCTAGAACCCCACTTTTTTTAAAAATCAATTGCAATTCTGCTATTGATTTATTTGTTTCTTTTGCCAGTAAATTATTTATCTCGTTGATGTTTGCTTGCATTTTCACCATTTGATCTAGTCGGTGAATATCTGTGGCTGTTAATTTTCCAATCTCCGATATATGCTTTGCCATCAACTCAATATATTTTATATTTATTTGTTCAAATCTGTTTGAAATTATAATGGAAATTTTTTCTATTTGTTCAGGAGTTAATTTAGACATTATTCATCCTCATTATTTCCTTCATTTTGTTTACTATCTTCATTATTAGCTGTGTTGAACATTAGGTCCTGACTTAATTGGATAGCTTCTTCCTGCATTTTTCTAATATTATCCTCCGCTGTTTTTAAGTCCTCCCCAGTATACCAAGACCTCAACTCTGCTTTGGATAAAATTCCATCCTGCACCAACAATCTTTTTTGTGCTAATTCAGTGTCAGTATCCGTTAGGATAGAGTCACTCCAATTGATAACAAGCTCAAAGTCTTCCATTGGGTGGAGGTTGTACAACTGAACAAATAGTTTAGCCCCATCAACTGCATCCCTTAATGCCTTTTCTAGAGATTCTTGATTTTTAAGTATTGTGGTGTATGTGTTTTGACGCAATATTTTTATCTCTGTAGCTGTTCTAGCATCACTTTGAACATCCCCCAAAGTACCTCTGGCTAAACCACAAGCATCCTCAATCTTGTGTAAATATGTATTTAGTCCTTGAATATAGGACGAATCTCTTAAAGATGGAGTGAAAGCGTGGTATGTTTCTTCACTTCCTAAATCCAATTTTCTGTAAATTCTGTCCCTGCCACTATCCAATCTCTGTTTGAAATAGGTGTCCTGAGTGCATAAAGCTGTTGAATCTACATCAATCGCAATTTGTCCCGCCTCATATTCCCAATCTAATCTAGAAAACTGAATGTCCGCTAATTTAATTAAATTTGTGGCGGCATTGAAAACAGAAACTCCTAATGGAGAATCCATATCAACATTATTGGAAGCCGGAACTTTATAATAGCCATACATAGGTTTTTCAACAGATTCTATGGTTACCCCCGGTTCAATATCTTTCCACCGTGAAACAGATGTTAGAGGTATTTCATTACCAAGTTCTTGCTCCTCCATATCATCTGAATTAGACATCTTTGCCCTGAAAGCCTTATTCTGTACAAAAATTGTATTATTCGAAAATGTGTGTCTTTCAACCTTTGTATACAATTCAGAGCCCGAAATAAATTGGTCGACAAAGGCAATATCTGTGATTCTTCCATCATCATCGAAGGCAAGCGGATAAAAGTCTCCCTGCAATACAAAATCAAAATAAATCGAATCATTAGAGAGGTATGGCTTGATAACCATACCTCCTAATGCCATAGCTTTTTCTAGATTAATATTCAGCTCGGAAAAAAGTTGTTCATCAATAATATTTTGCATGTAGGATGCTAAAGAATCCTTTGACTCATTGCCTTGAACTTCTACCTCCAATTCACTGAGAACCATCATTTGGAGCATTTGGCAAATAGATTTCGGGATGCCCATTGATGTTACATCATCATTAACCCAAGGAGCCCTATCTTTGTACATCATTTTCCATTTATTTATGGCATCCGACATTTCATCTGATATTAGAATTTCATCAACATCCGATAATTCTGTTAGATCTGTATATTTTGTCATCCTTCTCAATGCGTCTCTTATCAATTCTAATAATTTCTTTAGCATTTATTTTACCTGCCTATTATTTGCTTTCAAGTTCTTTGATACGATCTAAAACCTTTACAACATCTCTCACCGTGCCATAATTAATTGCAACTTCCTTATATTCCTTTAATTCTTTCAAACTCAAATCTTCAAACTTCATTTTCTTCCTCTATTTCGTTTTAAATTTAACACCTAAATACTTGCAAATTCCCTGTGCAATACCTTTTCCATACTGTTTATATTTTTTACGCATTTTGGACAAGTCGGACTTGATGCTCCCACATTCAAAGATAACCGCAGGAGCATTTGTTGCATTCAGCTCATACAAATCATTTCTTTCACCAACACCTCTTGTCTTAATACCGACATTCTTCACCACATACTGATTCATGATTTTTGCGGCCTTCTTACCCTTTGCGGATGTATAAAGAGGAATTGTACCGGAGGGAGCCTTAGAGTAATCACAATGGAGAGCCACATGAAGTGATACTCCGGAGGCGTTTGATTTAGCAACCTGCTTAATCATGTTGATATTATTTTTTGGATAATCAGTCACAACTTTAACTCCCGACTTCTTCAAATAATAAATAGCCCATTTCGCAATTGGCTCCATCAACTTTGCTTCTGTATATGTTTTACCTTTGTACTTATAAGCACAACCGCTATCCCAAGAACCATCTGTGGATTTTCCATGCCCAACAAAAAGTGCTACCTTCTTACTCATTATCCGGAACCTCGCTTTCCTTTACTTCGTTAACATCTAAAGCATCAAAATATTCTGCTTCATTATCTGCATTATCCAGAGCATACTCTAATTTGCATTCCGGCAATCCCTTAATTGATGTGAGAAGGGAAAGAACTCCGGACAATACAGTTGCCGAAAGCACCACCTTCCAATCAACTTCCGTGATCATTGTGGATGTTCCAATCGTTGCCACTGCTGTTTGTGCCATTGTTTTTATGGCTCTTACTCCTGCCGCTTTAATCCAAATTTTATTCATTTTTATAAAAACCTCCTATTAAATTACTGTTGTTATTGCTAAATGTGTATCAAATCCATCACCATATCCAAGAATACCTTTTCCATCCGATGAGTATACACTGAGTGAAATACCTTTTCCTTCAATCATTTCATAATAGAAATTACCACAAAAAGTTAAATAAGGGGAAGATACTGGAATATAATAAATATATTTAATATTTGGAATAGTTCCAGTTATTGTGCCTTGTCCTGTGTTTGCTGCTTGTTCTTTAATGTGAACATAAAGTTTTTTCCCAGCTGTGAATCCGTTATAGGCATAAATTTGAAAAGTAACCAATGTATTAACAGATGTTTTCCCCTCAGGAGCTTTTTTTAGATATATATATCCATCATAATCTGTATCAAAATACTTTTCCGCGCCACCTGTATGTAATGGAAACGGTTTTTCCAAAGTATGATCCGTAAAATCTAGGACTCTAGGATTTTTATCAGTACCAACGCTTGTCGGTTCAGGCAGTCTGCCAACAAATGTTCTCAACTGTGGTTTATTCTTAGCAAAATAATCCTTTGTCTTGTTTACTAGGAATTCACAACCTGTTTTATCTAAATAAGACATTTATATATCCTTTCTAAATTAGCTTGCAAACATTGTATCAATTTCTGTTGTGGTGATAGATGTTAAATCAGAGGAATTTACCTTTCCTGCAAGCTGTGTTGTAATTGTTCCGGCAAAGTTTGTGTCATTCCCAAGTGCATCCGCAAGTTCTTTCAGTGTATCCAACGCTTCTGGAGCCGAACCTACCACCGCCTTGATTTTATTTTGTGCAATTGTTTCAACCTGTGCCGCTGTCTGGAATTCAACGTCATTCGTGAACTGACTAACCTTAGTTGGTCTCCCAGTTACATTTTCCCATGCAACCGCATCCGCTGTTCCTCCTCCTGTTGCACTGAGCACTCCGGAACTAATAGCAAGTCCTTTGCCAACCTTAACACCTCCAAGCACTTCTGCACTTGCTGTTGGCAATGTGTAATTATTAGCGTTTGCGGCAATCCCTGCCAACTTGTTTTTTTTCAGCAGTTGTATAATCATTTGTGGACAACCCTTTTCCTTTTTCTGTGTTCACTTTTCCTGCAAGTAGTGTTTTAATCTTGCCAACAAGATAAGTGACTCCTGCTTTGTCTAAATACTGTACAGCCATTTGATATTTCTCCTTTTCTATAATGAATTAAATAACTTGTCTATTTCTTCTAGGGAAATTGATTCTATCCCAACTTCCTCAGGTTTATAAGAAGGTTTTACATTTGATTTCGCCCAAAGGGACACTGTAGGATCTATTTCGTTTTTATCTCCTATTAAAACCTCTCCATTTAATTTTGGAAGATTCTTTAGTTCTTCATAATTATCTGTGCCTTTATTATCAATATATAATTCGGAATCCGGTGTCATTGAAAGAGAATTTACATTTGGATTATTATTTTCTAACGAAAGGGAATTTTGAATTTCAATGTTATTCAATTTCAGTTCAACCATCAAATAACACCTTCTTTTAGAATGTCTTGCACATCAACTTGAATTTTATTTGTTGCATAAGCTACATTAGATTTAGATTTTATTCTAATTTGTAATTCTACCTTTCCTTCAAATAAAGATAATGTTTCCTCTTGTGTCAATGTGCAATATAATACATTCCCTTTCAACTCTACATCTTCCAATGTTTTCTCAATCGTATTTCCAAATTGTCTTAGGGATAGATATAATTTATTTATGTCAATTTCTGAAATTCCCTCAATGGTTAGGACTATTGTTGGTGTTGTTCCTCTATACATGGCAACATACCTTTCTAAAACATTTGTTCTATCTCAGGGTTTGAAATAGCGGGTTCAATTTCATTGATTTTGGTTGAAAGTGTATTGATATTATTTTGTAGGGCGCCTGCTGTTGTTCCATTCAATGCGGATTCAATTAGCTGTTGATAACTATCATACAACTCCCCCAACTGTGCAACATAAGGGATAGCAGGAACAACTTGTGGACAAATATTATCGATCATTCTAGTATCTCGAATATTAGTGGCTGAAATATATGTGGCACCTTTTGGAATTGTAATGTCTGCAAGTCCTAATTCATAAAAATTCTCCTGTTGAGTCAACTCTGGAGGTTGAGGGTTCTGAGACGTTGTTCCTGTCTTAACATATGCCATAATACTTCTAACATCAACAGAATTGTTGAAACGTAAAACAACTCTATCAATTCTAGGCAATGAAGAATTAGAAGGGTCTAAATTCAATGTAATATCATTATCATTGTACCCTAAAGCACCTTCAATGTGGCACCCTCCAGGTTTAACAACAACTGACATTCCATTGCCTGGAACCACCTGAAAATCACTATTAGAAGTAGATTCTATAAAAATTCCATTCTTGTATCTCAATTTATTGAAATGTCTTTCATCTTCTGCTGTGATCGCCCTATCATATATGGGGTCTGTTGGTGTTCCTGTATTTTTAGATTCAAACGGGTAAGAATAAAAAGCCATTTATTTTCCTTTCTCCTATATGCAATTTGCTTCTTCAAATGCTTTCAAAATCTTTGGAAATTGAATTGCTAACCAATCCACCATCTCCTCATTAGTTGCCCAAAATGATTCACAATGCAATCCGGATTCACAAAGGAAAGCATGTATGATTTCATGTCGTTTAACTTTATTGGTAAACATTTCCATATCACGTAAAGAGTTTGGATCCTCTTTTGTATCATCCGTCATATCACGAATTATTATATTTCGAGTAGAAAAATCACAATAGCCATCGCTTGTTTCTAGACAACTATCTTCCTTTTCCGGAAGAACTTCGATGGTATATTTTTCTCCTAGTACTGTTATTTCCTGCATTTTCACTCTCCTTATTATAACACATATTTATTATGATTACTATAATCCTTTACGTTTCCAAACCGGTTCCATTGCATATCTTACCATATCAATGCTATGGTTATTCTTATCTGGAACATTCGATGTTGCTTGTCCATCCGGAGTTAACTCATATTCGTATTCGTTAAATTCCTTTGCAGTCTCAGGGCACCTCTTAGGGTCTATTACTATTGCGGCTAAAGATTGTAACCACTTAATTCCATATCTTACAGAATCCGGACCTTTCTGTGCATCTCTTGCATCTGCCCCATAACTCCTGTAGTCCGCTGTTGATTTGTGTTCCGCTGAATCACATATAATCCTATCATGTAAATTCACACCCTTTTTCTCTCTGAGGTATTTCCATGTATCTCTATTGCTTGTTTTCCATGTTCTGTATTCATCGAAAATATATAGAATTTGTTTGTGTGAATCGAAATGCATCTTACCCCAGTGAAAAGGATCCGGATACCACCCCCAGTCAATACCCATATGAATATGATCAAACCATTTTATTTCATTATCAGTTATTTCCTCTAATCTAATATTATCAAATACATTTGTTCCAGTTCCAATAACCTCTCCTAAATACTCATGTTTGTATCCTTCGGGGTTAACTTCCTTCATCCATTCTGCATCATCAATAAACTGTTTTCCTAGCCATCTTCGTGGTGCCTGCAAATAGGTGGTATGAGAAGTATAAGTATCCGGTTTTGTTTTTTCTGTTTCAACATAGGAATTAGCCCAGTTTGTTCTAGACTTAGGAGGGTTCATAGATTTGAAAACAAAGAACTTGTTTCCACCTCTAACAACAGATTGCTGAGTTTTTCTGATTTCCTCCTCCCCTAAATATTCATCCAGCTCCTCAAACCACAAATATTTTATATATCCAAAAGGAACTTTTATTGACTTCGATTTAGCCGCTTTATCCAAACCTTTGAACAATATAACTTGACCGGTTGGTAAATATGTTATTCTTTTAGGGTTAGAAGTAAACTTCCACTTATCAGCTATTTTTAACTTTTCAATACACCATTGGATTTGTGCATACACGGAGGTAGCTAATGTGTCTCCTACCTTTCTATAGCATACTGCGTTAGCCTCACTATCCGCCATTATCCCTAAAACAATCTCGAATCCAATTACTGAGGATTTTAAGGAACCTCTTCCGCCTAAAAGATTGTAATAGGTATGCTTATTCTGTAATATGTCCCAGTGCATATCGTAAAAGGCAGGGCCTATGCAATCTGTAAGATTTACCTCAACAGCTTCCTCCTTCTTATTATTTCCGAACATTTGTCACCTTTCTATATTATATACAAATTAGGATTCTTATTTAAAGAACTTTAAGTTTTTGCTTTCTTCGTGTTTTTTTATCTTTCTTTTCTTTTTGAGTTTTTTTATTTCTTTTGAGTTATTTTTATGTTGTTTGTATATTATTCTAATTTGTAAATAAATAATTTAATTGTCTAATTTGTAAATAACCATTTTAAATATTGAAAAAATATGTAATTTGTAAATAATAAAAACTAGATTATTCTATATTATTTGGTTTTGGTATATTATTTATTATTGTTACTTTTGATTCTGTAGTAGTATCTATGAATACTCTTTTCGCTAATTCCGCCGCCGCTTTTGTTCTTTCTTGTAATGATGGATCTAAATCAAATTGGTCTCTTTCTTCCCCTCTCATCACTCTTGTATAATATTCTAGTATTTCATCTGTATCCGCAATCTTCTTTTTATTTTTCTTATCCATCCTGTCTTGGATATACTTATGAACCTTTGGATTTTTAAGTAATTGACAACCCTGTACCGCCGCCGTTTTTGCTTTATATCCCGCCTGCAATGCCGCTTGCGTTGCGTTTTGACATTGGAGGTAATTCTCAGCAAATTCAAATTGTCGTTGATTTAAATATTCAGGTTTTACTGACATTTATATTTTATTCCTCCTTTTCGAATTTCATTTTCTTCACCGAAGCTTCTATTTGCTCCGGAGGTAATTGTTTTATATTTTCTAAAATTTGTACCAAACTTTTGACAATGAAAACCTTATTGGTGGATCGCAAGATAGCTTTGTTATTATGCTTAATGGTGCAAAGTGTTTTGAAACAATCTTTGCCACTATCATAGAATTGAGAATAAGAAATAGAAACGATAAACCCTTTTTGCTTTAATGCTAATTGTAATTTTCTAATTAAAGAATTTAAATTTGCCATATAAAAAATCCCTCCATATCATAATACAATTATAATATAAAAAGGATTTTATGTAAATAAATTATTAATTAGTTGTTAATATAAGAATCTGTTCCATCTTCGTTATTTACAAACTTGAATAACGGTTTTATCTTGCATTCCTTTTGCCATTTTCTATAGCATGTCTTTCCCATTCCAAGTTCTATTGATTGAGGCGTTTTTAATTTTCTTCCACATCTTTTGCAAGTTGTTTGTTTTAGGTCGTTCATTTATAAATTCCTTTTTTTAATCATTTTTCTTTCCACTTATTATTATACCCGTTCACCTTTATAATTATAGAATTTGCCTGAATGCTTTATCGTTTTTACCTTATTTAGTTGTTTATCTGCTTGCTTGTATTCACAGCTTTGCTACCTGTAGGTTTCCGGCTATATGATCCTATTCCTCCCATTTAGTTCCTTTCCTTCTATATTAAGCACTGCATTACTATATAATCTAAAGCTATATTTTCTGAAATATTTCCAGTTTTTATTCCAGCTTCAACCCTTTGACAGATTTTTAAATTTCTTTCTAAAGAATATAAATCATATCCTCCTAAATTCTTCATTACATTATGAACTTCCCAACCTTGAAGCCCTGTTCTGTGTGAAGCGTCTTTTTTATTTTTTCCCAAACCTTGCACAGCTAACATATTCCTGAAACCTGTATATAGCAATGAGGCAATTAATATTGCAGGCTCCCCTTTTCTTTTAGCCTCTTCTAATTTAATAAATGATTTTCTAATATCTCCATACAGAATAGCATCCGTCAATTCAAATGTAATATCGCCAATTTCCTTATGGAATATTCCAGCCTCGTCCATGACTTCGAAGCACTCATCTATATTTTTTAAATTCAATTCTTGACTATAATTTTTTATTTTATTTATCTCAAGCAATATTCTATTATAATCATTGTCACAATATTTTATTAATTTTAAGGCTAAATTTTCTGACAGATCTATATTATTATACACATGGTTCA
>ERZ809074.1264-NODE-1264-length-33829-cov-12.289720_pt1 | contig 33829 bp, 38 predicted proteins | sample MGYA00520795_ERZ809074 | MGnify/ENA primary metagenome ERZ809074 (study PRJEB31570, sample SAMEA3212989) | Homo sapiens | biome: human-gut; feature: human gut; material: fecal | place: Sweden | collected 2011 ...
TTCGCCGCAGATTACCGTAAAAACGGTGCAATCTGCCGGGTCGATGTGGGCATCGGCCCCTACAATCAAAAAAAATCGTCGGTGTTCTTGCGAACACCGACGATTTTGTGTTTTCGCTACAGTATAGATGAACATGAAGTTTCGTCTTTGCGGAAAGGAAAAAAGTGTGAAAGAAACCCATCAGGGGTTTCTTTCGCGTTCGATTCCCGCCCGCAGGCGACGGTCTGCGCAGCAGAGCGCTTTCGCACCAATAAAAAAAGACACGCTTCAGCGTGTCTTTTTTTATTGGTGCGAGAGATGAGACTTGAACTCACACGACGGTTGCCACACGCCCCTCAAACGTGCCTGTCTACCTATTCCAGCACTCTCGCATGCAATTTTCATTTGCTCGATTATTATACTCAGCTGCTCGCCGTTTGTCAAGTGTTTTATTTCTTTTTGCCCGGATGTTCCATCACTTTTTTACTTGCGCTTCGCTTCGACATCTGATATAATATCATTTGTATGTACGTGAGGAAGGCGGGCGATGGGGTTGCCGAAGTTCTTTGTTGCGCCCGGGTCGGTCCGGGGCAGCTTTCTGACGCTTGAGGGCGAAAACGCCGCGCATGCCAGGGTCCTGCGCCTGCGTCAGGGCGACCGTGTGCTCGTCTGCGACGGCTGCGGCACCGACTACAGCTGCACCATCTCCGACATCTCGCCGCAGCAGGTCTGCCTGGTGGTAGACAGCGCTTCGGCCTCCGCGTCGGAGCCGCGCGTACAGTGCAGCGTCTACATGGCCTACGCCAAAGCCGACAAGCTCGAGCACGTCATCCAGAAGGCGACGGAGCTCGGCGCGTATGAGATCGCCGCGTTCCCCTCTTCGCGCTGCGTGATGCGGCTCGACGCCGCCGGGGCGCAGAAGAAGCTCGACCGCTGGCAGAAGATCGCCGCGTCCGCCGCGGCGCAGTCCGGCCGCGGGCGGATCCCACAGGTGCTGGCGCTGCCGTCGTTCGCCGATGCGGTCAAGCGTGCCGCCGGGTGTGAGCTGGCGCTGCTGCCGTATGAGAACGAGCACGCGCTCTCGCTGCGCCGCGCCGTGGGCGAGGCCGCGTTTGAGACCGTTTCCATTATGACCGGCCCGGAGGGCGGCTTCTCAGAAGACGAGGTGTGCCTGGCCCAGGAGGCCGGGATGCAGATCTGTACGCTCGGTCCGCGCATTCTGCGCTGCGAGACCGCCCCGCTGTGCGCGCTGAGCGCCGTGCTGTATGCCGCGGGCGCGCTGGACTGAACGGAATTTCAATCAAAGGACAGAAGATTATGACGAAGAACAAAACTGCTGCAAAAAAGACGGAGGATCAGTCCGTTGTCTATAAAGTCCCCGCCGCATTCGTGCTGATGATCGTTGTAATTTACGCGTTTTGGAAGCTCGGCGGCTATTACAGCACCGTAGAGGGCTTTACGGCGCTTTATCCGATGTTCTGCGTTCAGCGGTATGTGTTTCTGGCGCTGACCGCCGCTGAGCTTGTGCTGTGCGTTCTGCTGAAAAACGGGCTTGCGCGGACGATCTGCCGCTACTGGCTGGCGGCGTTTGCGCTGCTGTTCGTCTCGAGCCTGATCCTGTCCATCTTCTGGACGGGCAACATGATCGTGATCTATCTGCTGCATGCACTGGTTTACTGCCTGTATATGGTTTGGCAGCTTTATCATTCCGAATTTTTCACCTTCTCGCTGGTCACAGCCTCTGCAGGTGTTGTATTCTATCTCATCGCCCGCACCTCCTACATGGCAAACCGCATTGTGGGCAGCATTCTGCTGGCGCTGATTCTGATCGGCACGGCGCTCACCGTGTTCCTGTGCGCAAAAAATCGCGGCAAACTCAGTCTTGACGGCCGGACGCTGCGGCTGTTCCCGGACGGGTTTAATCCGCTGCTGTTCTACTTCATCTGCGTGCTCTGGGCTGTCGTGCTGGCTGCCTGCCTGCTTTTCGGCTCCGGCTTCGCGTTCTATGCCATGTTCGCGGCCATCGCCGTCGAACTGATCGGTGCCGTCTACTATACCTTCCAGCTGAAATAAAAATCCGCATAGGCACGCCCTCCGCTCCGTAAACATGGAACGGAGGGTGATTTTTTGTTTTCTGGCCGTCAGATCCTTAAAAATACGCTGCTGTTGACCGCTGCGGCGCTGCTGCTGCGGTTTGCGTCCATGCTGTTTCAGGCACATCTGGCCGGACGTATCGGCGCGGAGGGGCTGGGCGCAGTGCAGCTTCTGCTGTCCGTATCCGCGTTTGCCACGACGCTGGGGCTGGCCGGAATGCGCGTGGCAGCTTCCTGTCTGTGCGCACAGGCGCACGGCAAGCGGGAACCGGAGCAGGTGCAGCTTGCCGCCGCGCACTGCCTCGGCTCTGTGCTTGTAACCAGCACACTTGCGGCGGCAGGGCTTTATTGTGCTGCGCCGCTTCTGGCGGAACGCATTCTGCATGAGCCGTCGGCAGCCAGAAGTCTGCGCCTGCTCGCGGGACTGCTCCCAGCCGGCTGTGCAGGTTTGGTGCTGGGCGGGTATCTGACCGCAGTAGGAAAGGTCTGGCAGCTGACCGCCATCGATGCTGGCGAACGCGTTCTGGGACTGGGCTTGAGTTTGCTGCTGCTGCGTTTTGTGCCGCAGACCGTGTCCGGGGCCTGCTTTGCACTGCTGGGTGGGGAACTGCTGTCGTCTTGCGCGGCAGACGCGGCGCTTTACGCGCTTTACCGGCAGGGATGGCGCGGTATCCGGCAGACGCATGCACCCAGCATGGCCCGGCGTGTGTGCGCTCTGGCAGCACCTTTGGCGCTGAACGATCTGCTGCGCGCAGCGCTCCGGGCGCTGGAGCAGTTTCTCATTCCTTGGGGCCTGACGCGTGCAGGTGCAACACGGCTGAGCGCGATGGCGGCGTATGGGACGGTCACGGGCATGGTGTTTCCCGCGCTCATGCTGCCGTCGGCGTTTTTGTACGCACTGGTCGATTTGCTGATCCCGGAACTTGCCGCCTGCCGCGCGCAGGGCCGCCGAGAACGACTCGCCTCCGTAACCGGGCAATGTCTGCGGGCAGGGCTGCTGTTCGCAGGCTTCACGGCAGGACTGCTGTTCGCGCTGGCTGAGCCGCTTACCGCGATTTTATACCAGAGCGAACAGGCTGGTCAGCTTTTGCGCGTGTTTGCGCCGCTGGCGCTGGTCTTATACATGGATGCGCTGACCGACGGGATGCTGAAGGGACTTTCCGAGCAGGTCGCAAATGTGCGTTACAACACGTTTACCTCGGCGCTGGATGCGGTGCTGCTTATGCTGCTCCTGCCGCGCTGGGGGCTGGGCGGCTACATTTTCGCGTTTACTGCGACGCATTTGCTGAACTTTGCGTTGAGCCTGCGGCGGCTGCTGACCGTTACCGGCTGCCCGCTTCGACTGTGCGCGCCGCTGGGCGTCGGTGCATGCGCCGCAGCGGGCGCGTTTGCAGCGCAGCTGCTGCCGGAGTTAGAAAGCATTCCAGCACTGCTGCTCCGCACGGCGGTCTTTTTCAGTGTATTTGTGCTGGCCGCGTGTCTCAGCGGAACAGCGGAACACTGTCTGCCGCCGAGCCTGCGCAGTCTGCTGCACCTGCCGGAGCGCAGCAAAAAAACGCAGGCAGTTCGTTGACTTTTCTGTCCAAAGGCCCTACAATCAGAATAGAATCTGAAATAAGGACGGGCTTTTCGATGATTTCTTTCCGCAACGATTATTCCGAGGGCGCGCACCCGCAGGTGCTCGCCGCACTTGAAAAAAATAACCTCATCACGACCTGCGGCTACAGCATGGACTGCTTCTGTGACGAGGCAAAAGACATTGTCCGCGCACGCTTTTCCTGCCCGCAGGCGGACGTGCACTTTATGGTCGGCGGCACAATCGCCAACACGACGGTCATTGCCGCTGCGCTGCGCCCGTGGGAGGGCGTGATCGCCGCCGATACCGGCCACATCAACGTCCATGAGACGGGTGCGATCGAAGCCTCCGGCCACAAGGTCTGCGCCATTGAGGCGCCCGACGGTAAGCTGACGCCGGCGCTTGTGCGTGAGATCATGCGCCGCCACTGCGACGGACAGGACGAGCATATGGTTCTGCCGCGCATGGTCTATATCTCCGACGCGACAGAACTTGGCACGATCTATACAAAATCGGAACTTTCCGCGCTGCATGACGTTTGCCGGGAGTATGGGCTGTATCTGTTTTTAGACGGTGCACGCCTGCCCGCCGCGCTGGTTGCGGCGGGAAACGATCTGGCCCCGGCGGATTTTGCGAACTACTGCGATGTCTTCTACATCGGCGGCACGAAAAACGGCCTGCTGTTCGGCGAGGCCCTTGTCATCACAAACGACAGTCTCAAACCGCACTTCCGCAACATGATCAAGCAGCGCGGCGGCATGTTCGCCAAGGGCTTTTTGTTCGGGACGCAGTTTAAGGCGTATTTTAAAGACGATCTCTGGCTGTCCATGGCGCGCCACGCCGTCTCGCAGGCACAGCGAATTCAGGCAGCAGCCATCGAAAAGGGATATTCCCTCTATGCCGTCTCACCCACGAATCAGGTCTTCCTTGTCCTTTCCCATGCACAGATCGAGCGTCTGAAGCAGGACTTCGCATTTGAACTGAACGGACATGTGGATAAAGACCACGAGGCTGCGCGCTTCGTCTGCTCGTGGGCGACGCGCCCCGAGGCGGTCGATGCGCTGATCGCGGCTCTGTGATGGACAGGCTTTCTCATCCGTTTCCGCCGCTCTATGACGCGGATTCCCGGATTCTGATTTTGGGTTCGTTCCCCTCGGTCAAATCGCGCGAAGCCATGTTTTTCTACGGCCATCCGCAAAACCGCTTCTGGCGCGTCGTCTCAACCGTGCTGGGCTGCGAATGCCCGCGCACGGTCGAAGAGAAGCAGCAGATGCTGCATACGCACCACATTGCGCTCTGGGACACCATCGCCAGCTGTGAAATATCGGGTTCAAGCGACAGTTCCATCCGCGAGGCTGTCCCGACTGATCTCATGCCGATTTTACAGAACGCACCCATCCGGCAGATCTTCTGCAACGGCACGGCGTCTTATCAGCTTTACTGCCGCCACCAGCAAATGCGAACCGGCCGGACCGCCGTCAAACTCCCCTCTACCAGCCCTGCCAATGCCGCATGGAGTGTTGAGCTGCTTACGCAGGCATGGATGGTGATTCTAGATGCGCTTAAATGAGCGCATCCATACACTAAAAGCGCCCCTCTCCGAATCAGAGAAGGGCGCTTTCTGCTGTTTTATACGCTCTGTACGAACCGGAGGAAGGCCTGCCGGCCCTCCGGGGTGCACTTATAGACGCCTGCGTCCTCCAGCACCTGCATGAAGACCGCGCCGACCTCCTGCTTCAGAATTTCCTCCGCGTTTTCCGGTTTGAACGTGTACCGGGTTTTCAATTCCTCCGCCCAGTCTGCATGCTTCTGCAGCGTCTCATCGGCACGCAGATCCCTGTCCTGCAGGATTGCGTCTTTTAAAAGCGCAAGTTCTCTGTCCAGCCGTGACGGCAGAACGGCAAGTCCCATGACTTCAATCAGGCCGATGTTTTCCTTTTTGATGTGGTGCAGCGCCTCATGCGGATGGTACAGGCCCAGCGGATGCTCCGACGTCGTCAGATTGTTGCGCAGGACGAGATCAAGTTCAAAATCGTCTCCCCTACGGCGGGCGATGGGCGTGACGGTGTTGTGCGGAACACCGTCTGTTTCAGCAAGAATCATAGCGGATTCATCCGTATAATCGCGCCACGACGTCAGAATTTTGTCTGCCAGCTGGCACAGACGTGCAGAGTCCGGGCCGTTCAGACGCAGCACGGACATGGGCCATTTCACAATCCCGGCGCGAATATCGTCAAAGCCCGTAAACGCGACCGGCTGTTCGACCGGCGCTTTTTCCATGGCGAAGGTATAATGTCCGCCCTGAAAATGGTCGTGGCTCAGAATCGAGCCGCCGACAATGGGCAGATCTGCGTTGGAGCCGAGGAAGTAGTGCGGAAACTGCTTCGTGAAGTCCAGCAGGCGCCGAAACGTCGCGTCCGAGATGCGCATGGGCGTATGCGCTGCATTCAGGACAATGCAGTGCTCGTTATAATAGACATACGGGGAGTATTGCAGATACCAGTCGCCGCCATCCAGCTGCAGCGGAATGATGCGGTGGTTCTGCCGGGCCGGGTGGTTCATGCGGCCCGCATAGCCCTCGTTTTCCGCGCACAGAGCGCATTTAGGGTAGCCGGACTGCGGCGCGTTTTTGGCAGCGGCGATGGCGCGCGGGTCCTTTTCGGGCTTGGACAGGTTGATCGTGATGTCGAGCGTTCCGTATTCGCAATCATACGTCCACTTCTTGTCCTTCGCAATACGGTCACGCCGGATATAGTTAGTATCCTGACTGAAGCGGTAGAACCAGTCAGTTGCTTCGCGCGGAGAGACTTCATAGAGTGTGCGGAAGCGGGTGCGCACCTCATGCGGGCGAGGCGTAAGGGTGCCCATGAGTTTCGTGTCGAACAGATCGCGTGCAACCTGATTGTCCTGACACACACCGCGCAAAACGGCATCGTCCGTCAGAGCCTGCAAAATGTCCGCAAGCGGCACCTCTGCGGGCGCTGCAGTTTCGTCAAAGGAATCCAATCCGAGCGCGTCAAGCAGCGCGTTGCGGCAACAGACCACATCGTCCGGCTGAATCAGCCCCGTGCGCACAGCATATTGGCAGAGCGCAGAAAGATAGGAATCAAGCATAACAGTACCTCTTTTCTGGTTTGCTTTATTATACATAGGAGTCTGCGTGAAAGCAACGTTTTTGCGAAAATCCAGGTGCACCGGCGCATTCTATTGTAATAGACTGTAACAGCCAAAACTTCACGCTATCGGCATGGGTGCAGACAAATTTACAGCTTTCTCGGGGCGGACAGAGTCCGCCTCTACCGAAACCGTGCGTACTTCGTTCACGACATTTCCCGCAGGCGGCTCTTGATCAGGCGGATGGCATAGTACATCGTCTCATAGCGCAGATACTGATCCGCATTCGCGTCCCACAGAACGCGCAGGCGGGGCACAAATTCGTCGTCGCCGTGCCAGAATTGAACAGCGATGCAAAGATCCTCAAAAAACGGCAGGGAAAAGCCCAGATCTGCTCCCGCTATCGGCGTACCGTCGAGGCGCAGGCAGACGCGGCGCAGCCGCTCCGGCTGCCGGTCGTACAGCAGTTCCAGTTCATCCGCGCGGTTCGGCTCCATCAGGCCCCGGTGGACCTGTCCGCCAAAGTCCAGTGTTGTTTTCCAGTCCCCGGCCGCTCTGCGGCCCGGCTTCGCGTCGCAGAGCAGGTCGAAGATCGTAAGCGTTTCGTCAAAGCCGTCCGCCGGAAGCCACGCTTCTCCCTCCCGGCGCGCAATATGCCCGCTCGAACGGCTGACGCGATAATCCTCGCTGAGCAGATGCAGATATAAAAAGTCCGCATCTGTCCGCAGTCCATGCGCTCGCGCGACCGCATCCAGATCGTGTGCGCAGAACAGCTTCCGCGCCTGTTCGGCCTGAATCGCATAGTTGTTTCTCCGCTCCATACGCGTTTCAGCCCTCCCGCAGCGCGCGGTACAGCGCATCCATATCGTCGCAGATAGTTTCGGCCCCCGCACTGACAAGCACATTGCGGTCGCGGAAGCCCCAGCTGACTGAGATGCAGGGCAGGCCAGCGTTTCGGGCTGTCTCAATATCAACCTCAGAATCGCCGATGTAGACGGCGCGCAGCGCCTCAGCCCCCAGCTGCTGAACAACCGCAAAGACGGAATCCGGGCAGGGCTTTTTGCGTACGCCGTCCTTCGCGCCTGCACTCGTGGCCAGAAGTCCCGGGAAATATTGCTCGGAGAGCGTTTTTACGGCATAATCCGGCTTGTTGGAGACGACGGCAGAGACGACGCCGTCCGCCTGAAGTTTCCGCAGCAGGTCCAAAATGCCGGGATACGGCTTTGTAAAATCCACACAATGGACGGCGTAATAGGGATGGAATGCTTCAAAGACTGCGTCGATCTGTGCCTCGCCCGTCCCCGCGGGGACAGCGCGCTCGATCAGCTTCCGAATGCCATTGCCGACGAATGCACGCACCTCCGGAAGCGTTCGGGGCGCAAAGCCCTGTGTGGCGAGTGCATAGTTGAGTCCCTGCCGCAGGTCGGCCAGCGTATCGAGCAGTGTCCCGTCCAAATCAAAAATTGCAAGCTGATACATGATCTGATCCTCGCTTTTGTCTGTATTCGATGCGATTATAAAAGTTGCGACCCGCGATTGTCAATGCTATAATACAGCTATTCTGACAAAGAAGGATGAAATGCCATGGAAATTCATCAGATCACCGATTTTAACGTGCCGGAATTGGATATTTATGCCCGGCTGACGGAAAATCAGCTTGTAAACCGCGCTGACCCGGAAAACGCGCTGTTCGTAGCAGAAAGCCCGCTGGTCATTGGACGGGCGCTGGATGCAGGCTGCGAGCCGGTGTCGTTTCTGATGGAACAGAAGCATATTGAGGGCAAGGGCGCGGCGCTGCTTGCGCGTTGCCCGGACGTACCGGTCTATGCGGCAGAACTGGATGTTTTGACGCAGCTGACGGGATTTCATCTCACGCGCGGGATGCTTTGCGCGATGCGAAGACCAAAGCCGCGCGATCCGGCAGTTCTACTGCAAGGCGCATCGCGCGTGGCCGTACTGGAAAACGTGATGAACCCCACAAACCTCGGCGCGATCTTCCGTTCAGCGGCGGCGCTTGGCATGGATGCAGTACTGCTGACAAACGCGGGCAGTGACCCGTTATACCGGCGTGCCGTGCGCGTGAGTATGGGCACGGTCTTTCAGATTCCATGGGCCTATCTTCCGGAGGACTGGCCAACGCTCCTGCATGCACTCGGCTTCTGCACGGCAGCTATGGCCCTGCGGGATGATTCCGTCCGTCTGGACGACGCGCGCCTCGCGGCAGAACAGAGGCTTGCCATTGTGATGGGCACGGAGGGGGACGGGCTTGCAGATGCAACGATCGCCTCCTGCGACTATACTGTCCGCATCCCTATGCACCACGGCGTCGATTCTCTGAACGTCGCCGCTGCCAGTGCCGTGGCCTTTTATCAGCTTGGCCGGGCATGAGAAAAAATGAAAGCCGGAAGTGCATACACGCGCTTCCGGCTATTGATTATGTAAAAACAGGAATTAGTCCTTGATCTCGCGGATAGAGAGGAAGCGAAGCTGGTTGAGGGGCTTTCCAGTCTTGTCTGCGACAATCGCCATGAGCATGGCAGCTGTCTTGTCGGGGACGTCGTGCAGCGCGATCTTACCGGCGGAGCCGGGTGCAGGCGCGTTCTTCGCGGCGGGTGCAACAGGTGTAGCAGTGGGCGCAGCAGCAGGCTCTGCGGCCTTTTTGCGGCTGATGATGGCACCGGCAATCTTTGTGACGCACATCAGAAGAATGAGGCCAAAAAAGACGACAGCCATGCCGAGCACAACGATCAGAGCAGCAGTACCAATGGAGATTTTCTCCATGGCGGCGTTAATCAGAAACATGTTTCTTCCTCCTCACAGGGCGCCGAAGCACCTTGATTTTTCAGAGACAATTATACAGCAGGAACATGTTAATTTGGTGTTAAGGAACAAAAGAAGAAAGGGGCTTGCAAAGCAGAAAAAACATGCTATAATACAGGTAGGAAAGTAAACAAGGCGGGTCGGTTCGCCCGGCATGGAACGGATGCCGGAAGCGGAATGGGGTGCAATTCCCCGCGAGTGGGTCACTGTGATGCGCGCATGCCGCGCTCAGTCAGATACGTCAGAACCAGACCTGTGCTCCTGCCGTCACCGGGAGTCTATGGACGATTGAGTTTGTCCGCACGGCTGGTGGCTGTGCGGACTTTTTGTCTGGCGCTTTTCCTCCCCCGGAAAGCGCCGTCCGGAAAGCTGCACAACCCATGTGCTTTCCGGGCAGTCTGCGCAGATCCCCCTCTGCGGTGTGCTGTCAACAAAAAGAGCCCCCTTCGGCGTTGGGAACCGCCGAAGGGGGATTTTTGCTATGCAAAAACATGGCAAAATAAGAAATGTGCCCTTTCCTTGCCCCTGCGGGGCAACCGGAAATGATGCACAAAACTTCATGCACCGCATTTGTGCATTCCGTGGTACAATGCCCATGCTGAAGTTTTATGTCCAGCAGCGGGAACTGGCCGTCTCCCGCAGGATTTGCTGCATTTGCGGCCACTGTGCTTCCATGTTCGCCGCAAGCCGCAGCTGTGCGCGGCAGCGGTCGAGATTCTGCGTCGGCCGGTCGATCTTGAAATAGACATCACCGTCCAGATAGTCCTTCAAAAAGCGCATGCCAAGTTCAATGGTAATGATCTTCGCGCCGAGCGGCAGGACGTTGATCTCGTTTTCCGTCAGCGCATGCCCGCAGGCATCGAGATATCCTTCCAGATAAGCCCGGTACATGTCAAGCCGCAGGAAGACCTTTGACAGATCTGTCTCATCCTCCGCTGCCGAGGACGCGCCGAAGCGCACTGCGTCGCCGAAATCGTAGGCCGACAATCCCGGCATGACAGTATCAAGATCAAGGACGCTTCTGGCGCGGCCCGTTTGTTCGTCAAGCAGGACGTTATTCAGCTTCGTATCATTGTGCGTCACCCGCAGCGGCAGCGCACCGCTGCGCAGCATCCGGCAGAGCGTGCCGAGTTCCTGTTCGCGGGAGAAAATAAATGTAAGCTCCGGCCCGACCGCTCGGACGCGCCCGCAAGCGTCGGCCTCCACCGACGCGCGCAGCTGGTTGAGCCGGTCTTCGGTGTCGTGGAAGTGCGGAATCGTTTCATGGAGCGTTGCAGCGGGGAAGTCGGCCAGCGCCTGCTGGAACTTGCCGAAGGCGACCGCCGCCTGATAAAAATCGTTGCAGTCGCGCGGCGCTTCAAGACTGAGGCCGCCGGAGATAAAATCATAGGCTCTCCAGAACTCCCCCTGCGCATCGACGGCGTATTTTCTGCCGTCTTTCGCCGGGCAGAGGCAGATCATCTCCAGTCCAATGTCCTTGCGCGCAATAAAGCGCGAAACAGCATCAATGTTCTCGATCAACTCTTCTGGATGCCGAAATGCAACGCGGTTGATACGCTGGAGCGTATAAACTCTCCCGCTGCTGCAGGTAACACGGAAGGTGCGGTTAATATGACCATTTCCAAACGGTTCGCAGGAGACGGGCGTTCCGTCCAGACAAAACTGCTGTAAGACCTGTTCCATACCTGATCTGACCTTTTCCCTTTGCTGCGTCCCACATGCGGAACGTTCTTTCTATTCTATCCGCTTTGCCCTCGAATTGCAACCTCCAAGACAAAAAACAATAGAAATCCAACCGCAGGATCCCCAAAAAAGCTCCCCCTTTGGCACAAGGGGCCGATTCCCCCTATCAGGGGGAAATGGCCCGAAGGGCCAATAGGGGTAGGGACGCCGTCAGCGAAGCTGACTGAGGTGGATGCGAACGTTACAAATTTCAGAGCACTTTGAACCTTGCAACCAATCCCCTCCGTCATTTTCTCCGAAAATGCTACCTCCCCTTGTCGTGCGTCGCACGACAAGGGGAGGCTTGGGGGCTTAGATCTTCTTTTTATCCGGCAAGAGATTTGTCATGCTCTTTAAGCTGATGGCGAGCGTGGATGCGTTGTGCAGAAGGGCTGAGGTCGTCGGCGGCAGGAGTCCGGCCACGCCGAAGACGATCAGACCGAGATTGAAGCCGACAATGAAGCGGTAATTGCGGTGGATGCGGCCCATGAGGGCTTCGCTGATTTTGCGCAACGTGACAAGTTCAAACAAATCCTCCGACGCGATGGTAATGTCGGCGATCTCCCGCGCAATGGCTGCGCCGGTCGAAATGGCGACACCTGCGTCGGCCTCAGACAGGGCCGGCGAATCGTTTACGCCGTCGCCAATCATGATAACCGTGCGGCCCGCGGCCTTTTCCCGGCGGATGAACGCCGCCTTGTCCTCGGGCAAAACCTCGGCGTAGAATTCGTCAACGCCGACCTCTTCCGCGACGGACGCGGCGGTCCGGCGATTATCGCCGGTCATCATGACGACCTTGCTGATGCCGCAGGCGTGCAGCGCACGGATGGCATCCTTTGCCTCGGCGCGCAGCGGGTCGTAAATACAGATGACAGCTGCAAGTTCGCCCGCGATGCACAGATACAGGTGCGAATACTGTGCGGGCAAGGAATCGAATTTCTCCTGTTCGCCCTCCGGGATGGTGCAGCCCTCGTCCTCAAAGACGAAGTGCGCGCTGCCGATGAGCACCTTTTTGCCCTCGACCATGCTGGAAATGCCGTGCGCGACGACGTATTGCACCTGCGAATGATATTCCTCATGCTTGAGGCCCTGCTTTTTGGCCTCCTCCACAACGGCGTTGGCCATCGAATGCGGGTAATGCTCCTCAAGGCAGGCAGCCAGACGCAGCATTTCCGTCTCCTCATGACCGCCGAAGGGCACAATCTGTGCAACCTTCGGCTCGGCGTAGGTCAGTGTCCCGGTCTTGTCGAACACGACCGTATCCGCCTTCGCCACAGCCTCCAGAAACCGTCCGCCCTTGACAGAAATGTGATAGCTGCTGCTCTCGCGCATGGCCGAGAGCACCGCGATGGGCATGGCCAGCTTCAGCGCGCATGAGAAATCAACCATCAGAACGGCCAGCATCTTCGTCACGTTGCGTGTGACGAGGTACGTCAGCACCGTACCGCCCAGCGTATACGGGACCAGCCGGTCGGCAAGGCGCGAGGCCTTGTCTTCAGCGGTGGATTTGAGTTTTTCTGATTCCTCGATCATGTGCACGATGCGGTCGTACCGGCCTCCGCCGAGTGCCTTTTCCACACACACGACGCATTCGCCCTCTTCTACGACCGTCCCGGCGTAGACATAGCTGCCCTCGCGCTTCGGGGCCGGCATGGACTCGCCGGTGATGGATGCCTGATTGACCGTTGCCTCACCGGAGACGACCTTGCCGTCGAGTGGAATAAGATTGCCTGTACGCACGATCATCCGGTCGCCGGGCTTTACGTCGCCGATGGGCACGAGCAGTTCGGTTTCGCCGGACTGGAGCCACACCTTGTCAACGTTCAGCGCCATCGCACCCGCAAGATCCGCGACAGATTTCTTGTGCGTCCACTCCTCCAGAATTTCACCCAGCCGCAGCATGAACATGACGGAGCCTGCGGTGTCGAAATCGCCGCGCACCATCGAGACAGTCACAGCTGTCGCATCAAGCACGGCGACGGAAAGTTTGCCGTGCAGTAGGGCGCTCAGTCCTGCGCGGATATATTTAACCGAGCGGAACAGTGCGATCGCTGTCCGCACCGGAATCGGCAGAAACAGCCTCGAGAACGCGCGGCGGCAGACAGTAAAAACAAGCTTGTCCTCATACTCGCGGTTGAGCGCACGGGACGTATGCTCCGGCAGGCGGGAAAGCGCCTGTTCCGACGTGAACGAGAACGACGCGAGCGCCCGCACGATATCCATGCGCGGGCAGGTATAGGTGATGACCGCGTCCTGTGTCCGATCGAAGACCTTGACAGACACGACGCCGGCAACGCCCTTCAAATCATATTCCAAAAGATCCGCTTCGCGCAGCGACATGCGGCGAAGCGCGAGATGCACGCGCATGCGCCCGGGCGTCTCATGCAAAATGCTACACTTCATATGCTGATTTGTACCTCCGAAAAACAGAAGAGCCGCAAAAACGGCTCTTCCTTTGCGAAATCACGGGTTTATTCTGCGTCCGCAGCGGTGTCCTCAATCACCTCAGGCTCGGCCTCGGCAGCGCGGCGGTCGTTGATGGCCTTTGCGTCGGCGTAGACATCATCCGCACCCTCGCGGACGGCCGTCACGGCCTGCATGACGCAGTCCTTGGCGCGCAGGACGGCTGCAGTGGTGTGCGCATAAACGCTTTTTGCTTCCTTGCTGCTGAGGATCTTCAGACCGGCGGTGCCAAACAGAACGCCTGCCGCGAACAAACCAAGATGTTTCATAAAATGTACCTCCTGTTCTGGATTGCTGCCGCACTCAATGTTAGATACGGCTAACAAAAATTAGACACATTTAATTTTCAGCGAGATAATACCACACATCCCCTGAAAATGCAAGCCCATATCCGTAAAAAAAACTATGAATTGTGCGAAAAACGCAGCCCTCGAAAGGGCTGCGTTCTGGTCAGTCAGTCCGCGATCAGCGCGGCCATATCTGCGGCGCTGATCTGATAGACCGCGCCGTCGATTCCGTTTTTCCGCAGCGCATCCAGAACAGCAGTCCGGTCGTACCGGCAGCCGGTAAGCGCACCCGCAATCGTCTCTGTGGAAAGCGTGGAGAAAAAATCTCCCCAGACGGACGCGCTGCGGATCACGCCACGCTGCACGTCCAGCCGGAACGTGAGTTTGCCGCCTGGGAAGCGGCCTGTGCGTTCAAGATTGAAGCGCGGGTTCTTGCCGTAGATCGCATCCCACGCGGCAAATTTCTCCTGTGCCAGCTGTCGGATGCGCGCATCGTCCTCCGGGGTAACGGCATAGGTATCCGTACTGCCGCGCATCAGATGTCGCACCATACAAGATTTAAATTCCTCAACCGAAAGCTTCCGAGGCAGGTGTTCGGAGATATTCGTCACGCGGTCACGCACGGATTTGATGCTTTTGGAGAGAATTTTATAGGGGTCAACCGTGGTGGACGCGACCATCTGCTCAATGTTCGTGTCATAGAGCAAAGAGCCATGATGCACAATGCAGTCGCCCAGTCGGTACTGCGCGTTGCCGGAAAACTTCTTACCGTCGATCAGAAGATCATTGCGGCCGTTGAAACTGGCATCCGCACCAAGTTCACGCACGGCATCCACGACAGGTCCAATGTACTGGGCAAATTCGATCTGCTGGTCGGGCGAATGCTCGATAAATGTGAATTGCCAGCCGCCGAGATCGGTGTAGATCGTCCCTCCGCCGGACATGCGGCGCACGAGATGAATCCCATGCGCATCGGCATACGGCTTGTTGATCTCCTCGAGAATATTCTGGTACTTGCCGACCATCAGTGTCGGCGTCGTGCGCCAGAAGAGAAAAACCGTGTCGGGCAAGCGCTTTTCGGTGGCAAAATAGTGTTCCAGTCCAAAATTATAATAAACGTCGGTCGAGCCGGTCTCAATATAAATCATGCACGTCCTCCAGTGCCTCCCACGCGCGGTAGGAACTGCGGGCCAGCGGCGCAGAAGCCACATGCCGGAACCCCTTGCGCAGCGCCAGCTGCTTGTATCGTGCAAAGTCCTCTGGTGTCGCGTAGCGGTCAAGCTTCCAGTGCTTTTCCGACGGCTGGAGATACTGTCCAATGGTCAGAATGTCGCAGCCCGTGGCAAGAATATCGTCCATGAGGACAGAGATCTGCTCGTCCGTCTCGCCAAGGCCGACCATGAAGCCGGTCTTGGTTAAAATCGTCGGGTCTTTTTCTTTTACATAGCGCAGAACGCCCAGCGTCCGGTCATAGCCTGCCTGCGGGCGGACGGCCTTCTGAAGTTCCTTGACCGTCTCAATATTCACATTGAACACATCCGGATGCGCGGCAACGACGATATCGGCAGCCTCATGGCTGCCTTTCATGTCACTCGTCAGCGTCTCGACCGTTGTACCGGGGCACAGCGCGCGGATGGCGCGGACGGTCTTCGCAAAATGCTCCGCGCCGCCGTCCGGCAGATCGTCGCGCGTCGAGCAGGTCAGAACAACATGGCGCAGCCCCAGCTTTTTTGCCGCCTGCGCAACATTTTCCGGCTCGTCCGGGTCAGGGGGCAGCGGCTTGCCGCAGGTGACGTTGCAGAAACGGCAATTTCTAGTGCAAATATCACCCAGAATCATAAACGTGGCGGTGTGCTTCTGGTAGCATTCACCGAGATTCGGACAGTTTGCCGCTTTGCAGACCGTGTTCAGCTTCAGATCGCGCATCAGTTCCGCGACCTCGTTCACAGCCTGTTGGTTGTAGCGGACGCGCAGCCATTCGGGTTTCCGTTCCATTATGCTCTCCCGCCTTTACTTTGTTTCGAGAATTGCGACCGGAGCCAGCGCGTCAACGGTGTCGCCTTCCTCGCACAGCTGCCGGCGCAGGATACCGTCCTCCGTGGCTTCGATCTGATTGACAACCTTATCCGTCTCGATCTCATACAGGGCGTCGCCCTTGTGGATCTCATCGCCCTCGTCCTTGAGCCATGCGCACAGGACGCCGCTCTTCATCTCGGGCTGCAATTTCGGCATAACAAGCTGCTTTTCCATATTTTCAAACGCTCCTTTTCGTTACATCAGACAATCCAATAGTTCTTCCGCCTGTTCGCCCGCAAGCGTCCGGCAGAGGTCCAGAAACAGCGCTGGGTCAAGCCGCGCGCCGTTCAGCATAGCGCTCGCCGCCTGTGCATCGAGCACGTCAGAGCGCACCTCCGCACTGCGCAGCAGACCGTGCTTGGCCTCATAGCGTACAAAAATCGGCTTTCCCGCAAATTCGGCAGTCTTCTCATAGGTAAAAGCCGGAGTCTTCCCCCATGTCCAGTCCCATGAATGATAGGTTCCATCCGCCAGCTGCCGCACCTCAGCCAGCTGCTGCTCCGTCAGCCGGATACACGCCGAGCCGGGCGTCAGCAGCTGCTCGGCCAGCCGTCTTGCAAACGTGACGATCTCACAGTCGTCTTTCAGATAGGGCCGCAGATTTGTGACTGTGCAGATGGCCGATTCCGTGCCCTTCGAGCAGAACGCATCGTTTTTCCTGCCGGTCGTGATCTCGTCGAGCAGCGACAGATCAGAATCAAACAGCAATGTCCCGTGGTGCAGGACGCGGCCGCCCGCGATCTTCTGCGCACTGCCGGAGATCTTTTTTCCGTCCACGGCGATATCGCAGGTGCGGTTTTTCTGCGCCGGGATACCAAGGGCATTCAGTGCCCGGATGACCGGCTCCAGGCAGCGGTCGTAGTCAAGCGGCCCCGTCTGGTCGGATATGAGCGTATAGTTGAGGTTTCCAAGGTCATGGTAGACTGTCCCGCCGCCGGACATGCGGCGCACGACGGGAATCCCCCTGTCCAAAAGCGCGCGCACATGCACCTCGCGGCAGATATTCTGATAGCACCCGACGACGACCGCAGGCCGGTTACGCCACAGCAACAGCACGTCCCCCTCGCGGTAAGTGCGGAACACATAGTCCTCAAACGCCTGATTAAAAAACGGGTCATGTGATGTTGTTTCAATTTGAATCATGCGGAAATCCTTCCGTTTCTGATTTCTTTTCTTATCTTATCACAGCTATCCACAAAAAACAACAAAAAAAGCTGAAGCTACCTCTGCCGGCTTTCCTTGGAAGCGTGACGCCTTGGGTACAGGATAATCAGTCAGATCACATACTCATCCGCCGCATCGGCGGTGGTCAGGCTGGAGAGAGGGACGGCATCAAGGCAGGCGGCAATTCTCTCGTCGAGTTGGTTCCAGACAGCGGACAGGCCGGAGGACACTTCGCAGCGCGTAAGCTGCGCGTTCGCGCCGAGGCAGGACAAAGAACCGTCCGCCGCGCGGATGATCTCGCCGACAGAATAATCGGACGGCTCGCGCGTCAGGCGGTAGCCGCCGCCTTTGCCGTGCGTTCCTTCGACCAGTCCCTGCTCCGTCAGCGTGCGCAGGATGCGCTCAAGATATTTCTGCGACAGTTCCTGCCGCTCGGCAATCTGCCGCACAGGGACGAAGCCGCCGCGATGCTCCGCCAGATCCAGCAGAATCAGAACGGCATAGCGGCCCATGGATGAAATCAGCATGCGGCATCCTCCCTTGCAATGATGCCGCCGCCAAGAACCGTATCGCCGTCATAGAGCACGGCGGACTGGCCCGGCGTGATGGCGCGCAGCGGCTCGTCGAAGACGAGGCGCACACCGTGTGCCCCTGCCGGATAGACCGTGCAGGGCTGCTCCGGCTGACGGTAGCGCGTTTTCGCACTGCACCGGAACGGAAGCGCGGGTGCTTCACCGGAGATCCAGTGCATACCGGGAACGAAGCACTCTCTTGTAAACAGCGCCTCGTTTGAGCCGACGACGACGGCGTTCTGCTCCGGAAGAATCCTCACGACATAAATCTTGCCGTCTGACGGCATACGAAGCCCGCGGCGCTGACCGACGGTGTAGTGGATAATGCCGCGGTGCGTGCCGATAACATTGCCGTTCAGGTCAAGGAACGGCCCCGGCTCCGGCGTTTTGCCGGTACGGTTTTCAATGACCTTTGCGTAATCGCCGTCCGAGACAAAGCAGATGTCCTGACTGTCGTGCTTGCGGGCGTTGATAAGCCCGGCCTCGGCCGCAATTTCGCGCGCCTCGGTCTTGCGCAGTGTACCGAGCGGAAACTTGACTCGCGCAAGCGTCTCCTGCGTCAGATCGTAGAGCACATAACTCTGATCCTTTGTCTCATCAAGGGCCTTTTTGAGAACATACTTCCCCCCTGCCCGCTCGATGCGGGCATAGTGCCCAGTGGCAATATAACGGCAGTCCATGATATCGGCGCGCTCGAACAGCTTGTCGAATTTCAGATAGCGGTTGCAGTCAATACAGGGATTCGGCGTGATGCCGTGCTCGTAGGCGTTTACGAACCGGTCGATCACACACTCGGCGAACTTGTCCTTGAGATTGAAGACGTAATACGGCATGCCGAGGCGGTAGGCCACGCTGCGCGCGTCCTCTACATCGTCAAGTGAGCAGCAGGTGTTTGCTTTCGGAATGCCTGCGTCCTCATTGTCATAAAGCTTCATCGTGCAGCCGATGCACGAAAAGCCCGCATCCGTCAGCAGCTTGGCTGCAACGGAGGAATCCACGCCGCCGGACATGGCGACCAATACCTTTTCAGTTTCCATTGGCAGCCGGGGACGCCTGCATGGCGTTGATCGTTCGTTCCATCAATTCGTCAAGGCTCCAACCGAGCATATCCGCACCGCGTTCGATAACCTCGCGCGAGCAGCCGGCGGCAAATTTCTTGTCCTTGAACTTCTTTTTGAGTGACTTAAGCTGCAGATCCTGCACGCTTTTCGTCGGCAGCATGCGCACGACCGCGCCGATAAGGCCGGTCAGTTCATCCGTGGCATAGAGCACCTTTTCCATCTGGTGCTCCGGCTGCACGTCAACGGTGAGCAGATAGCCGTGGCTGACGACTGCATGCACAAGGCGCTCGTCCATGCCCTTTTCGCGCAGGATTTCCGCCTCCTTTGTGCAGTGCTGGTCGGGATACTGCTCGAAATCCAAATCGTGCAGAATGCCGACGGTCTGCCAGAAGTCCGCCTCATCGTCATAGCCGAGTTCGACGGCAAAATACCGCATTACATCGCCCACGATGCGCGCGTGCAGGCGATGAAACTCGCCTTCATTATATTCGCACAGCAGGTCCCATGCCTGCTCTCTGGTCGGAATCATAGTTCTGCCTCCTGATCGTCCAGTTTTATTTGATAATTATAGCACAGATCGACACCGGTGTACAGGGAAAGTGTTTGATGCGGCGCGGCATCATGCGAAAACCTCCCTTTGCCACAGCCTGAACTGCGAAAAAGGGAGGTAGTATTTGCGCAGGCAAATATCGAGCAGGGTTTGTAGCGGCGAAGCACTCTGCTTCACCTCTTACCGACGCGCAGATAACCTTGCAGCTGCGCCTACTAACCGCATTCGGTCTTCGCCCAGATTGATGTCGCTGCCTTACAGATATGGCCGCATGTCCTTGACAAGCTGGTCCTCCAGCCGGATGAGGGACTGGGCAAGACCGCGCGCATCTTCATCCGCTGTGGGATACTGGTTGCAGTAGCGGGCAAGCGACTTGATGCCCATGGAGCAGCCGGTCGAGATGAGGTCGGCAGTCGTCGCGTCGCCGGGCTTCATGGAAAGCATCGCCTGCGTCTTCAGATACGACATAGCGCGCGCCGCCGGGTCTGCACGCTTCGGCTCCTTGCCCTGATGGCGCAGCCGATCCTCTGCCTGCGCGGCAAGCTGCTCGTGCTGGCGTTTGCTGTCAAGCAGACGCTTTTGCAGCGGGCCTTCCGCGCTGTTTTTCAGCACATCCTCCAACGAACGGATGGCCATATCCGTCCCTGCCGCGCACTCTGACAGCAAATGCAGGGTGTCTTCGTTCATATTGCATCTCCTCCTTCTGCAAGTATTGTGTTCCAAAACGAGAAAAAGTATGATACAATAAAATATCAGATGACGCAAAAGGAGGCGCTGCTATGCGTATGGAACGGACAGTCCGCGAGATCGCGGGCGATTACGCCGTGCTGGAAAACGAGACAGGTGGCACGACAGAGGTTGCGCTGGCGCTGCTGCCGGACGGTATTGCCGAGGGCACGGTGCTGATTTTTGAAAATTTTGAATACCATATAAAGGAGAGTACGCCATGATTCGTCATATCGTCATGTGGAAATTCCGCGAAGGAGAAGAGGAGAACCGCGAACAATTCCTGTCCGGCCTGCAGGCGCTAGACGGCGTGATCCCGGAGATCCGCCATATGGAAATTCACCGCAGCTGCAAGCCCGGCAATCCCTACGATGCCTGCCTGATCGCTGATTTTGACGATCTGGAAGCGCTTTCCCGCTACAAAAATGACCCGCGCCATGTCGCCGTGTCTACACTCTGCAAATCCATCCGCGAATCGCGCGGCGCGATCGACTACGAGCTGTAAGCCAAGTATACCGATTTACCGTTTCAGGAGGGAGCTTCATGAAAACCGAACATATTCAGAAGCAGCTGGATTTTTTCGTCCGCGACAAGGCGCACCACGCCTACCGCAAGCCCGCCGAAGACGTGCACGCGCTGGCCGCAGAATTTGCAGCGCAGGGACTTGACGATATGCAGCGCTCGGTCGCGCGGCTGCGCTATGTACTGGCGCAGGAGACGCCCGTCGTTTTCCCGGACGAGCGCATCACGCTGCTGCGCACCGTGCGCACCATCCCGGAGATTCACACGGAAGAAGAGGACAAGCGCCTGCACGAGACGCACGCATTCCACGAAAATGGCCGCGTATTCAACATGTGCCCCGACTACGGGATGCTAATGGCAGACGGCTTTACGGAAAGGGCCGAAAAAATCCGCGCGCAGCTGGAACAGGCGAAAACAGCGGAGCAGAAGGAATTTCTGCAGGCTATGCTGGACGTGCTTTCCATCGTGACGGACTTCGCCGCGCGCTACCGTGAGGAGGCTCTGCGCGTGGGCAACCTGACCGTTGCGGACACGCTTTCCAAAATTCCCGCGAACGCGCCCAAAACGCTTCTTGAGGCGCTGCAGTTCCTGCGCCTGCTGCACTACGCCATGTGGTGCAACGGCAACTATCACAATACCATCGGCCGCATCGACCAGTTCCTGTACCCCTATTACCGGCACGATCTGGATGCGGGGCTTCTGACAAAAGACGAAGCACTCGAGCAGCTTGAAGAGTTTTTCATCTCCTGTAACCGTGACAGCGATCTTTACATCGGCATCCAGCAGGGCGACAATGGGCAGACGATCGTATTGGGCGGCTCGAACGAGGACGGCACCGATGCGTATAACGAGCTGTCCGAGCTGTGCCTGATCGCCAGCCGCGACCTGTGCCTCATCGATCCCAAGGTCAACCTGCGCGTACACAAAAACACGCCCCTGTCCGTCTACGAATTGGCCACAACGCTCACGCAGAAGGGCCTCGGCTTCCCGCAGTATACGAACGACGAGATCGTCATTCCCGCGCTGCTGCGCTGGGGCTATGAGAAGAAGGACGCATACAACTACACGCTGGCCGCCTGCTGGGAGATTCTTGTGACGGGGTATATGGATCTTGTCAACTGGGACAGTCTGAACTTCCTTAAAACCGTGCAGGACGCCTGCGAGCATCTGCCGGAATGCAAAACATACGAAGACTTCGCGGCGTTTGTAAAGCAGAATATTGAGGCGCAGGCCGAGGCGCTCATGGCGGAGACGAAAAACGTCTACAAGGAACCTTCCCCCCTCGTCAGCCTCATGTGCCCGGACTGCCTCGAAAAGATGCGCGATATCTCGAAGCCCGGCAAATATAATAACTACGGCTTCCACGGCGACGGCCTTGCAACAGCCGCCGATTCCATGGCCGCTGTCCGCAAATATGTCTACGACGAAAAGACCTTCACGCCGGATAAAATGCTTGCCATGCTGCATGCCAATTTCAAGGGCTATGAGCGGGAGCAGAACATGCTCCGCTATGAAGGCCCGAAGTTCGGCAACGACGACGATTTTGTCGATTCCATCGCTGTGCAGCTGCTCGACTGGTACGCCGACGCGCTGGAGGGCAGAAAAAACGACCGCGGCGGATGCTTCCGTGCAGGTACCGCCTCGGCTATGTATTACATCTGGCACTCGAAGGATGCGCCTGCCTCTCCCGATGGCCGCAGCGCACACGAGGCACTGCCCTGCAACTATTCTCCTTCCCTCTTCGCTCGCTGCGAAGGTCCGATCTCCATCATCAAATCCTTTGCCAAGCCGCACCTGACGCGCGTGGCCAACGGCGGCCCGCTGACCGTCGAACTGTCTGACACCATGTTCCGTAATGAGGACGCCATCCGCAAATGCGCCATGTTCGTCAAAAGTTTTATGGACATGGGCGGCCATCAGATGCAGATCAACGCCGTCAACCGCGACAGGCTCCTCGACGCACAGAAGCACCCGGAAAATTACCGCAATCTGATCGTGCGCGTCTGGGGCTGGAGCGGCTACTTCGTCGAGCTGAACGAAGTCTATCAGAACCACATCATCAAGCGCTCGGAAATGAGCCTGTAACATCGAAAGAAAGGAAGCATCACTATGCTGGAAGCACTGAAAGAACAGGTATTGAAGGCCAATCTGGCCCTGCCGAAGCACGATCTTGTCACCTTCACCTGGGGCAACGTCTCCGCCATTGACCGTGAAAGTGGCTTGATCGCCATCAAGCCGTCGGGTGTGGAATACGACGAAATGACCGCCGACGACATCGTCCTTGTGAGTCTGGAAACCGGCGAGCGTGTCGAAGGCCGTCTCAAGCCCTCATCCGACACACCGACGCATGTAGAACTCTATCGGGCGTTCCCGTCCATCGGCGGCATCGTCCACACACACAGCCGCTGGGCGACCAGCTTTGCGCAGGCCGGTGTCGGCATCGACGCCATGGGCACCACGCAGGGCGACTATTTCTACGGCCAGATCCCCTGCACGCGCAGCATGACCCCGGAAGAGATCAAGGACGCCTATGAGAAGAACACCGGCCTTGTCATCATCGAGGAGTTCCGCCGCCGCGGCATCGACCCGGCGCAGATCCCCGCCGTGCTCGTCCACAACCACGGCCCGTTCACCTGGGGCAAGGACGCGGACGAGGCGGTCTACCACGCCGTTGTGCTTGAAGAGGTCGCGTTTATGAACTTCCACGCCAAACTGCTGAACCCCGCCGCAGGCCCCATGCCGCAGGTGCTGCTCGACAAGCATTACCTGCGCAAGCACGGCGCGAACGCCTATTATGGACAGGGCTGAGGCGCAGAAGGCGCTGCAGGCCTGCATCGCAGATGAGCAGACCTATCAGTTCACGAGCTTTTCCCACCGCGACGCGTGGGAGCTTGGCCATGCGCTGGTGGACGCGTGCGAGAAGATGGGCGCGCCGCTCGCCGTAGAGATCGAGATCAATCATGTGATTGTCTTCCGCTATTACCCGGACGGCACGGGCGCATATCACGAGCAGTGGCTGCGGCGCAAGCGGAATCTTGTGAATCTGCTTGAAAAAAGTTCCCAACGCGCCTATTACGAACTGGAAGCAAGCCACGCAGATCAGGAGCATGACTGGCATCTGCCCCGCAGCGACTATGCTGCCTGCAGCGGCGCGTTCCCCATCCGCATCCGGGACGGAAGCGTGATCGGCGTCGCCGCCGTCTCAGGTCTTCCCGACCCGGGAGATCAGATTGCACTTCTGAACGGTCTGCGCGCCTATTTTGAGGTCCATCCATAAACCGCCGCGGCGCCCCCGCCCGGGGCGCCGCATTGGTTATGCGAAAACGCTCTTGGTAATGCGCAGGGATGTACGGCACGAAGTGATCTGGTGCGGAAAGGCAAGCTGCCGGAAAAGGATGTGAAATTAGAATGCCTCTTGAAATTGTCCGCAATGACATTACAAAAATGAATGTGGACGCCATCGTCAACGCAGCAAACGAAACGCTTCTGGGCGGCGGCGGTGTAGATGGCTGCATCCACCGTGCGGCAGGGCCGGAACTGCTGGCCGCGTGCCGGCGGCTCGGCGGCTGCAGGGTCGGAGATGCTAAAATCACCGGAGCGTACCGCTTGCCCTGCAGCTATGTGATCCACACGGTTGGCCCCGTGTGGAACGGCGGCAGCTGCGGCGAACGGGAACAGCTTGCTTCCTGTTACCGGACGAGCCTTGCGCTGGCGAAGGAATCCGGCTGCAAAACTGTGGCGTTCCCGCTGATCGCCTCCGGTGTCTATGGCTATCCAAAGGATCAGGCACTGCGCGTGGCGGTAGACACCATCGGGGAGTTTCTGCTGCAAAACGATATGACGGTCTATCTTGTTATTTTCGACCGCAAGGCTTACCAGATCGGCAGCAAGCTGTTTGCAGCCATTGCCGAATACATCGACGACCATTATGTAGACGCGCACACCGACTTTATCCGCTCACGTCCGTGTCTGACTTTTCCCGCAGGCCGGACAATGGCCCCCTGCACGGCTCCCGCGCCGGAGTTTCACGCGGCTTCCACATCTATCCGCAGTCTGGATGATCTGCTGATCCATCTGGACGCAGGCTTCTCAGAGACATTGCTGCACCTCATCGACCGCAGTGGTCAGAAGGACTCCGAGATTTATAAGAAAGCCAATGTAGACCGCAAGCTGTTTTCCAAAATCCGCAACAATCCAGACTATAAGCCCTCCAAGGCTACGGCGATTGCCTTTGCCATCGCGCTGGAACTGAATCTGGATGAAACCCGTGACCTCATCGCCCGCGCGGGCTACGCTCTCAGTGCCAGCAGCAAGTTTGATGTTATCATTGAGTATTTCATCAAGCAGAAGCAGTACGATATTTTTGAGATCAACGAAGCGTTGTTTGCTTTTGAGCAGAATTTGCTGGGCGCGTAAAAATTGTCGCTTTCCAAGCGACCAAACCCTCCTCCTGATTCGCTACAATAACAGCGTAATCAAACACAGGAGGGTTTTTATTATGACAGAACTGGTTTTTATTTTGGATCGCAGCGGGTCTATGGCAGGGCTGGAGGCAGACACCATCGGCGGCTTTAACTCCATGATCGCCAAGCAGAAGAAGGAAGCGGGCGAAGCGCTGGTTTCCACGATTCTCTTCAGCAACGACAGCGTTGTCATTCACGACCGGCTGCCGCTCAGCGAGGTGCCGCCCATGACGGAGAAGGAGTACTTCACCCGCGGCTGCACAGCGCTGCTCGACGCGGTGGGCGGGGCCATCCATCATATCGGCAATATCCACAAGTACGCCCGTCGGGAAGATGTGCCGGAAAAGACGCTGTTCATCATCACCACTGACGGCTGCGAAAACGCCAGCCACCGCTACAGCTATGAGACGGTACACAGAATGATTGAGCGGCAGAAAACAAAATACGGCTGGGAGTTCCTGTTTCTCGGTGCAAACATTGACGCAGCAAAGGAAGCGGCCCGCTTCGGCATCGCCGCTGAGCGCGCAGTAAACTATAAATGCGACGAGATGGGCACAGCGCTCAACTACGATGTGATCAGCGAAGCGATCTGCACCGTTCGCGCCAAAAAAACACTCAGCGCTGGCTGGAAACGCCGCATCGATGCGGATGTGCAGAAGCGCGGGCGGTAACGAGAGTATCCAGAGCAATTTGGGACAATCAATGTCCCTATAAAAGTACATTTGTCATCCGCATATTGACATGAAATCGCTTTTTTGTTACCATAGCGTCAGATGATATGGAGCGCGTATGCCCCTGTCAGCTGACGCTATGCACAATTATGGCCCCAGACGGGGTATATTGTTTGGAAAGCAGTTAGTTTTATCTAACTATCTGCTTGCAGCCGCAGGTTAGAGCGGTTTAACAGCATTTCAGAGGTGTGAACCATGCAGATTTTGGAGCACGGCCAGGAGCAGGAACAGACGCTGCTGTTTTTTCCCTGCACAGCGGAACCCGTTTGGGCATTCACGGACACCATTGCGCTGCTTTCCCAAAAGTGGCACACGCGGAACTGCTCATCGTACATCCGGAAGAATTCTGCCGGTACGCAGAGAAGTTTTTGACCGGGCAGGCAGAGCCAAAGACTGCGCAGTATTTATAAAAGAAAGGGATTGACGGTATGAGTATCTTTGCTTCTATTCTGCGCACAGCTTACAAACTCTCCGGCGCGAAGAAGGCGTTTGGACTGCCGGAAAATGAAATTCGGAAGGTCATTGACAAGCAGAATCGCAGCCGCGGCGTGTTTATGCCCACTGACTGCAAAGCGCACTATGAAATGATCACAGTAAACGGATTCCCGTGCTTGATTGTTAGAGAAAATCCAATGCATCTGAGCGCGCGATCCTCTACTTCTTTGGCGGCAGCATGGTCATCGGTCCGGACAAAGGGGATCTCCCCGTCATGCGCAAGCTGATGCAGGACACCGGCTGCGACATGTGGTTCCCGTTTTACCCGCTTTGCACCGAGCACTGCATCACCGACACCTATGATATGGTCTATGAATGCTACCACAGAATGATTGAACTGTACGGCGGCGGGAACGTCAGCACCTGCGGTTTTTCCTCCGGCGGCGCACTGGCGCTGGGCATTGCAGCGCACAACAGCGCGCAGCCGTCTCCCCTGCCGCAGCCGCGTCATATTGTGGCTGTCTCCCCCGGCGAGGTGCCGTGGAACGACGAAGAAAAGGCGCGGATGCAAGCGCTGAACGACAAGGACGTTTCCATTGATTATGTCTTTATGGTGACGGTTGAAAAATTCATGCGGCACGGTGTAGAAAACGTGCCGGATTACATGATCTCCGGCTCGCGCGGCGATTTTACCGGTGCGGGCGATATCCACTTCTTCTATTCTGCGGACGAAGTGCTTTACGGCGCGCTGCCTGATTTTGAAGCGGCGTGCAGGCGCGCGAAGGTCCCCTATACGGCATTTGCCCGGCCAAAGATGGTACACTGCTACTGCATGCTGCCGATTTTCCGGGAGGCGAAGGAGGATTTTGCAAAAATCGCGGAGATTCTGAAGCAATAAAGGAGCAAACAGAATGAAAGACAGTGAATTACAATTTGACCGCACCTGCCATGTGCTGTATTCCAAGCCGTGCAAGAAGGAGATTCTTGCAAAGATCGCGCTGCATTATCCGGAAGCAGAGCGGGAGGCGGCGTGGGAAAAGGTGCAGCGGCAGTATGTGGAATTTCTCTCTGACTGGCGCACCGACCTCGGCGGCAAGCAAAATTTTCACAACGGCGCAGGCGGAACCTATGACTGCATTGCGATTATGAGTTATTATGTGGCCTGCAAAGCCGTCACATCGTTCCGCGAGATTGAGGAGATGGAAGAAAACCTGATTCTCCCCTCTTTCCGCAAGCTGAAATTCGTGGACTGCAACAAGCCGTTTTTCAGAAAGCTGATGTATAAAGCATTTCTGCGGGCAAAGTCGGCCTGTGACAAATGGCACGACTATGAGATGGACGTCGCACCTCTCGACCCGGACAAGCCGATCTACTACGAATTCACAGCCTGCCCGGCGGCGGAGTTTGCCATCAAGCACGATCTTACCGACATCATGCCCGCCCTGTGCAACGTGGATTTTGCGTCCATGGAGTTGATCCACGCAAAACTGGTGCGCACCACCACCTGTGCGAACGGCTGCAAATGCGACTATACGATCTGCGGCGACAAAGACCCGTATCTGAACAATCATCCCGAATACCGCGACGAGGCAGGATACAGAAGGAACAAATAGGCCCGGAGGCAGCTATATGCAGACATTTCTCGGAATTTTAATCCCGTTTCTCGGAACGACGGCCGGTGCGGCCTGTGTGTTCTTCATGAAAAAATCGCTCGGTGATCTGGTTCAACGCTCCCTTGCGGGCTTTGCCGCAGGCGTAATGGTGGCCGCCTCAATCTGGAGCCTGTTGATTCCGGCGATCGAGCAATCCGCAGCAATGGGAACGTTTGCTTTCTTCCCGGCACTCCTCGGCTTCTGGCTTGGCGTGCTGTTTCTGCTTGCGCTTGACCATCTGATTCCGCATCTGCATGTCGGCAGTGAGCAGGCAGAGGGCCCCAAAAGCAGGCTTGCACGCACGACCATGATGGTGCTGGCCGTCACGCTGCACAACATCCCGGAAGGCATGGCGGTCGGCGTAATGTACGCGGGTTTTCTTGCGGGAAGCACGCAAATCACAGCAGCAAGCGCACTTGCCTTATCGATTGGAATTGCGATTCAGAACTTCCCGGAGGGCGCGATCATCTCCATGCCGCTTCGCGCCGAGGGTCAAAGGAAGGGTAACGCCTTTCTCGGCGGCGTGCTTTCCGGCGTTGTAGAGCCGATTGGTGCCGTACTGACAATCATTGCTACCCAGTTCATTGTTCCCGCGCTGCCATATCTGCTGAGTTTTGCTGCCGGCGCCATGCTTTATGTGGTCGTAGAAGAATTGATTCCCGAAATGTCACAGGGGCAGCATTCCAATCTCGGCACGGTATTCTTTGCCGCCGGGTTCAGCATTATGATGGTTTTAGACGTGGCCTTGGGATGACAACATGGGAAAAGAGAGGTTTTTGACATAAAAAGAGTTTATGCAAACTCTCAATACGCAAAGCCGTGTGAGCGGTATTGCCGGGAGGTTTACCCGGATGAAGCCGAACAGATCTTCAAAAAAGCCGAGGCGTATTATCTCAAGTTCATGAAAGATATGCCCGACCTCGGCGAAAACATGATGGCGAAGAATATGCTGGACTGGTTTACGATCCTCGCCTTTTATGAGGCAAGTGACCATCGCATGGATGGTGAAACGCTGCTTGAAATCAAGCGCCGTTCGGTTGAAAAGATGAAGTTCCTTGGAAAGCTTATAGACGGGAATAAACAGAAATGGCCGTACTGTGACTATTTTATTACAGGAAATAACGAGTGATAGATTGATGCCATCGATGAGACTTATGTATTCTGCATAAGCGGATGAAGTAGGAAATGGTGCTGCGATTGCTGCACCGCTATCAAGAAACAAAATTAGAATTTATGAGGGTTTGGTATGAAGCGGCTATACTTACTCGGCGGAACAATAGGAGTCGGCAAAACAACGGTAAGCCAGCAGTTGAAACAGGATTTGCCAAACAGCGTTTTTCTCGACGGCGATTGGTGTTGGGATGCCGACCCGTTCCAGGTTACAGAAGAAACAAAGTCCATGGTCATACGCAACATCTGTTATTTACTGAACAGTTTTCTCCACTGTACCGCCTATGAGAATATCATCTTCTGTTGGGTCATGCACGAGCAATCCATTCTTGATGCAATCACCAATCGTCTGGACACAGATAATTGCAAAGTCACGAAAATTTCTCTGACAGCTGACGAGATAAATTTGAGAAATCGGTTAGCCTCCGATATCACCCGCGGAATCCGCACTGCCGATATTATCGACAGAAGCGTCGCAAGAATCAACCTGTATTCTCTGCTTGACACCGTAAAGATCGACACAAGCAATAAGACCGTCTGTGAAATTGCAAATGAAATCATAGCGCTTTGAGCCTGACAATTTTTCAGCAACTATGCAATTCAAATTCTGTTTTTTCCGGAAGAAACTCTGCGCGGCTGCGATTGTGTTTTGGCGCCTGTTTTGTTATCATGAAACAAATCAGAGTTTGTGAGGATGATGGGAATGAAATGCGCGCTTGCAGCTGCCGGTTTTATCAATGGAGACATCGAATATAACAAGGCGGTTCTTGCCGATACACTTGGAAAATGTGCAGGCAAGGCAGATGCCGTGATCTTTGGAGAAGCCTTTCTTCAGGGCTTTGACAGTCTCAATTTTACAGCCGGACATGACATGGCGGTTGCTGTTTCCCGTGAGGGCCGTGTGATACACGAACTGTGCCAGCTGGCAAAAGAGCACGCCATTGCGATATCCTTCGGATTCCTCGAGCAGGACTGCGGCGCGTTTTTCAGTTCCCAGCTGACCATCGATCAAACCGGCCGGATACTCGATTTATACCGCAGAGTATCTCCGGGCTGGAAGGAGCCGTCTGCGGGGAAGGAATACCGGGAGGGCAGCGGATTTCACACGTTTGACTTTCTCGGCAAAAAGGCCGCTGTCGGGTTGTGCGGCGACTTCTGGTAGCGGTCTATCGGCTTCCGTAAAACGGATTTAATCGTAATACAGCCGCCCGAAGCGATTCGGACGAAACCAGAAATAATCTATGAGGACATGTATGATTGATAAAATGCTGATTCGTGGTGCAAAAGTCCACAACCTTAAAAACATTGATGTAGATATTCCGCTGGGTAAAATTGTGGGAATTGCGGGTGTGTCCGGCTCCGGCAAATCCTCGCTGGCGCTGGGCGTGCTGTATGCGGAAGGGTCGCGCCGGTATCTCGAAGCGCTCTCCACCTATACCCGCCGCAGAATGACGCAGGCGTCCAAAGCCAGCGTGGACGAGGTGCTGTATGTCCCCGCCGCACTGGCGCTGCATCAGCGTCCCGGCGTGCCGGGTATCCGCAGCACGTTCGGCACGGGCACAGAGTTACTCAACAGTCTGCGGCTGATGTTCTCGCGTCTATCCAGCCACCGCTGCCCGAACGGGCATTATCTCTCCCCTTCCCTTCTGGTCGCAGCCGGAAAAGAGTTGGTCTGCCCGGCGTGCGGCGCACATTTTTATGCACCGTCGGCTGAGGAGTTGGCGTTCAATTCGCAGGGCGCGTGCGCAAAATGTGGCGGAACGGGAATGGTACACACCGTAGATATGGCGTCGCTGGTGCCGGATGATACGCTGACCATCGACGAGGGAGCCGTCGCCCCGTGGAACAGCCTGATGTGGTCGCTCATGACGGACATCTGCCGTGAAATGGGCGTGCGGACAAATATCCCATTCCGGGATTTGACCGAGCAGGAAAAGGACATCGTATTCCACGGTCCGGCGGAGAAAAAGCACATTTTCTATCACAATCAAAATACCGGTCAGGCCGGAGATCTGGATTTTACCTATTTTAACGCCGTTTACACCGTCGAAAACGCGCTTTCCAAAGTCAAGGATGAGAAGGGCATGAAGCGCGTGGAAAAATTTCTGAAAGAGGATATCTGCCCGGATTGCCACGGTACGCGGCTGTCCAGCGCTGCCCGTGCGCCGAAGCTGCGAGGGATTTCGCTGGATGAAGCCTGCACGATGACACTGTCACAGCTGGTAGAGTGGGTACGGGGTGTTCCCGGCAGTCTGCCGGAGGAAATGCGCCCGATGGCCGAAAGCATCTGCGAGGCATTCCAGAGCCCCGCCAAACGGCTGATGGATCTGGGACTGGGCTACCTGACGCTTGACCGCTCCGCGTCCACGCTCTCCACCGGCGAGCGCCAGCGGATGCAGCTGGCCCGCGCTGTCCGCAATCGGACAACCGGCGTTCTGTATGTGCTGGACGAGCCATCCATCGGTCTGCACCCGTCCAATATTGTAGGCCTGACCGGGGTAATGCACGATTTAGTTGCAGACGGCAATTCCGTGATTCTGGTTGACCACGACACGCAGATTTTGAAGGAAGCCGACTGGATTATCGAAATGGGGCCGGAGGCGGGCGCAAAGGGCGGGCATGTGATTGCCGAGGGGACAATTCCCACCATAGAAGAAACCCCGGCCTCGCAGATCGGGCCGTTTCTTTCCGGCAAAGCCGAAACGAGGCTGCGCACCTGTGCCGCAAAGGACGCGCTGTTTGCAGGCGGCACGATTCATCTGTCCACCTCCCAAATTCACACGGTCAAACCGCTTGAGGTCAATATTCCGAAAGGACGGCTGACGGTTGTAACAGGCGTATCGGGTTCTGGCAAGACCACGATGATATTGGAAAGCCTCGTTCCCGCACTGGACGCTAATATCAACAGCAGTTCCCTGCCCGCACATATCCGTGCAATCAAAGCTGATGGTATCGCGCACGTCAAACTCATTGACGCAACACCCATTGGTATCAACGTCCGCTCAACGGTCGCCACCTACGCGGGTGTGCATGATGAACTGCGCAAACTCTATGCAAAATCCACTGACGCAAAAGAAAAGCGTTATAAGGCAAGCGATTTTTCCTACAATACCGGCTCACTCCGCTGCCCCGGCTGCGACGGAACGGGCGTAGTAAGCCTCGACGTGCAGTTCCTGCCGGACGTTGACATTCCCTGCCCGGACTGCCGTGGCTCGCGCTATACAAGGGCCGCCTATGATATAAGGCTCACAAACAAGGCAGGCGTATCCGCGTCTCTGCCGGAGTTGATGGATATGGATGTGAATTCTGCCATCGATTTCTGTAAGGACATGAAAACCGTCAGCCAAAGGCTGAACATTCTCAGGCAGCTTGGCCTTGGCTATCTCACGCTCGGCGAGGAAACGCCGAGCCTGTCCGGCGGCGAAGCGCAGCGGCTCAAGCTGGCAAGCGAGATCGGCAAAACGCAGACCGATTCTGTTTTCGTCTTCGACGAACCCTCCATCGGGCTGCACCCGCTGGACGTGCGGGTGCTGCTCGGCGTCTTTCAGGCGCTTCTGGACAATGGCGCGACGGTCATTGTCATTGAACATGATCTGGATGTAATCCGAAACGCCGACTATGTAATCGACATGGGGCCGGGCGGCGGCGACGCGGGCGGGCAGATCGTCGCCAGCGGCACGCCGCAGGAGATCCGGGAAAACAAAAACAGTATCACCGGCGGATATCTATGACGACGCAAACCGGCGGAGAAGGAAGTCCTTCTCCGCCGGTTGTTATTTCTTTGCGAGATAGAATATCACATGGGCTTCTTCATCCGCCAGCGGGATATTGACCCGCTCCGGATAGCCGTCCTGAAGATTTCCATAATCCGTGCTAAAGCACGGCAGCGAGGAAGCCCGAACCAGTTCGTCAAACACAGCATTATCTGTCTGCACCAAAAACTTGGATGCTGGCATTTTTTCGCGGCAGAGGGCATCCCAGAAGCCAAGCTCCGTGCGCAGCAGAAAATTGAAGCCGTTGATGTCTGCAAATGTCAGGGATTTGTGCGTCGCAAGTTCATGATCTTTCGGGACGCAGACGAACAGGTTTTCCTGCATAAAAGGGCTTCCACCGTCAATCGGAAACGGCAGAACGGCAATGTCGCACGAGCCGTCCTGCCATGCGCGCAGGACCTCGTCATTCTGGCAGATGGCGGAAGCAACCATTTTTTCCGGCTGTGCGGCGTTGAGTGCTTTCAAAAGTTCCCAAAGCGGCGCAGGCGCGCAGGATTTCACAAGGATCGTCCGCTGCCGCTGATCGAAGGCGCGTACCTGCGCAACGGCCTACTCCGCTTCAGCGAGGAGTTTTCGGGCATACTCCACCGCCGTGTTTCCCGTGTCATTCAGTTCAATTCTATTTTTCCCTCTGATAAACAGCGGCACGCCAAAAGCATCCTCCAGATGCTGCATGGAGCGCGTTACAGACGGTGTAGAAATGTGAAATTCTTCGGCGACCTTGCTCAATGTACCGAGATCAGCAAAGGCTGTAAGCTGCCGCAGTTCATACAGGTCAATCATCGTGTTACCTCTTGCATTTCATATTCTGAAATGTTCTTTGCAATAACATGAAGTGAAAAGGAGTTTTGACATGGCAGCATTGATCGCATACTATTCC
>ERZ809074.1271-NODE-1271-length-33678-cov-7.494751_pt1 | contig 33678 bp, 21 predicted proteins | sample MGYA00520795_ERZ809074 | MGnify/ENA primary metagenome ERZ809074 (study PRJEB31570, sample SAMEA3212989) | Homo sapiens | biome: human-gut; feature: human gut; material: fecal | place: Sweden | collected 2011 ...
TGTCCAATAAGAGAATTTTAGAGTAAAATCATCCTACTTTTTGTCCACCCTGCCAAAAACGACTGATAACAAACAAGTTATCAGCCGTTTTCTGTACTCGGAGCCGGGGTCGAACCGGCACGGGTTGCCCCACTGGTGTTTGAGACCAGCGCGTCTACCGATTCCGCCATCCGAGCCGCGCTTAAATTTAGTGGTGCAAAGATAGGATAAATTGCCTTACGAACCAAGCACATTGCGGAAAAACCACGGGTTTTTGTGCCGAAAAGCCCTTTTTACGCACTTCTTAACCTTGTTTGACGGACAATTTCTTGCAATTTTTCCTATCTTAGCATCAAGAAACGCGAAACTGACAATTTTCTTCGCGCTTCGTCGTTATATAAATAAAGTCTTTCCTAAAAATACTCCGACTATGAAAGCACCCGAGTGTTTCTGCATCATTCTTGCCGGCGGTGCGGGCCGACGCCTTTGGCCGGGCAGCCGCAAGCAGCAGCCTAAGCAGTTCATTGACTTTCTCGGCTGCGGCCGTACCTTAATTCAGCAGACGTTTGACCGCTTTGCGCGGTTTGTGCCTGCCGACCATATCCTCGTTTCTACTTATAAGGACTACGTGCCGCTCGTCAGGGAGCAGTTGCCCGCCTTGCCGGTCGGCAATATCCTGAGCGAGGGGTCACAGCAAAGCACGGCGTTGGCGGCTGCGTGGGCTACGTGGCACGTGGCACGCCTTGCGCCTGGCGCAAACTTGATTGTGACGCCCGCAGACCAGATTATCCATGATGAGGCCCGCTTTGAGGAAGAAGTGAAAAAGGGACTGCAATATGTGGATGGTCACAGCGAATTCCTCGTTATGGGCATCAAGCCCACTTTCCCCGACACGGGCTACGGCTACATACAGATGGGCTGCCGCGTGGCAGGTGGCATGTATCGTGTCAAATCGTTCAGTGAGAAACCTGAAACGGACTACGCCGAGGCTTTCGTTGAAAGCGGCGAATTTCTGTGGAACACGGGACTCTTTCTGTGGAACGAGCGCACCATGTGGCAGACGCTGCACGAGCGTTTCCATGCCATCGAAGTGCCCGACCGCTCACAAGGGCGCGGCGCACAGTTCACCGAAGAAGAGGAAGCGGTGTTTATCAACGAGAACTTCCCAGCGGAGTTGCCGCGCAGCATAGACCTTTGCGTTTTGGAGCGTTGCACTAATGTCGTGGTGCAGACCTGCACGTTCGGTTGGTGTGATATTGGTAACTGGACCGACCTCTATCAGGCGGGGCGCAAAGATGCCGACAGCAATGTCGTGACAGGTGAGGGCCAAGCCATGCTTTCGGGTTGCCGCAAGAATATTGTGCGCCTGCCGGCGGGTAAAACGGCCGTCATCAACGGGCTTGAAAACTATGTGGTGGTGCAGGACGGCGACGTGCTGCTGATTTGTCCCAACGATCCCGCGCTTATGCGCCGCCTTGTTACGGAAGCCTGCGTACAACTTGGAGAATAAAGCCGCTTGCAGGCAGTGCATAAAACAAAGAACCGAAATCTCACGACTTCGGTTCTTCTTTTATGGGGAATGTTAGAATGATAAGATTATTCTGCTTGGTAGCTTATGCAAGACCATTCACGTGGCGGGCAACGCTCGACTTGATGTTAGCGGCCTTGTTCTTGTGAATGATGTTAGTCTTAGCGAGTTTGTCCAGCATTTTCTGAACTTTGGGGAGCAGTTCGGTAGCAACTGCCTTGTCAGTGGTAGCGCGGAGCTTGCGCACGGCGTTACGCATGGTCTTTGCATAATATCTGTTGTGCAATCTGCGTGTAGCCGTCTGACGGATTCTCTTTACAGATGATTTGTGATTTGCCATTTTCTTGTTTTCCTTTTTTAATTGGTAGTCCCTAGGAGAGTCGAACTCCTCTTTAGAGAATGAAAATCTCTCGTCCTAACCGATAGACGAAGGGACCTGAGGGCAGCGAACCGCATTGGGTTTCGATTGCGAGTGCAAAAGTACGCCATTTTTTCTTAGCAGCAAAGCATTCCCTATGTTTTTTTCAAAAAATCTGCGTTTTTCTTATAAGATAGCCGCTTAAACGGGAAGTTTTCCGTAATTTCGGGGAAGTTTTAGACGTTATCCTATAAACAAACGATTTTAGTAAACAAGTTAACGAGAAAACAAGTAGACAAGACAAGTTACTCATGAAATAAATAATTAGCAAGACTGCTCTGTCTCGTCTACTCGTTTACTTGTCTACTCGTAACTATACACACAAACGACATTTATGCTGATAAGTTCGCGCGCAATCGTGCTGCGGGTCATCAAGCACACCGACGACACGCTCCTCGCGCACCTGCTTACCGAGGAAAGCGGGCGGCAGACTGTGGCCGTGCGGATAACGCGCTCGCGCCGCGCCGCCGTGCCCCACACGCTGTTTCGCCCGGCGGCTTTGCTGCAAGTGATGTGGAACAAAGGGCGCGAGGGCTCCGTGGTGCACCCCAAGGCGGCGCAGACAATATATAATTATATGTCGCTGCCTTACGACCCGGAGAAATCGGCTATCGCCATGTTCCTTTGCGAGGCAATCGACGGCGGCGTCCGTTCCGAGAGCGATGCACGCGCGCTATTCCGCTACGTATCCGGCTCGTTTCAGTGGTTGGATTTAGCGGAGATGAACTTTGCGAATTTCCACCTCGCGTTTTTGATGCGTCTCACGCGCTTCCTCGGCTTCACGCCCAACCTCAGCGGCTACGCGCCCGGCTGTTGGTTCGACCTTCGCTCGGCGAACTATGTGCCCACGCGCCCGCTCCACGGCGATTGCCTGCCGCCCGAAGAAGCCGTCCTGTTGCCGACGCTCCAAAGGATGAACTTCGCCAATATGCACCGCTTTCGCATGACCGGGGCGCAGCGCAGCCGCATCTTGCAGGTGCTGAATCTTTACTACCGCCTGCACCTGCCTTCGTTCCCGGAACTGAAAACGCTCGACATACTCGGGCAGCTTTATTCCTAAGGAAAGGCCTAATAAAACGGATATCCATAAAGCGCGCCTTAAATAAATCTCACGGAACACACATTATTATATATATAATACTATGAAAACAAAACGTATCTTGTCCGTCCTTTGCCTGACGGCACTGACCTGCGTGCCTGCCTCGCTGTCGGCACAGACTGCCAACTTCGACGTGGTGCCCGCGCCGCGCACGGTGAAAACCGCCTCGGGCGCACCGTTTGTCATCAACGAAAAAACGAGCATCGTCTATAAGAAAGGCGATAAAGCGCAGCAACGCGCCGCACAGGCTTTGGCTGGCTACATCGAACGCGTCCTGCACCTGCGCCTCGCCGTGACCACGAAGGCCGCGCCGCAGAGCATCACCCTCTCCACAACTGGCAAGAAGGATGCCGCTGGCGAGGGCTACACCATCAATGTTTCAAAAGACGGCATCCGCATCGAGGGCGCAAGCGACGCCGGACTGTTCTACGGTGTGCAGACGCTGCGCAAGGCTTTGCCCGTGTTGCAGTCGGCTGCTAAGGGCGTAGAAGTACCTGCCGGCGAGGTGGCAGATGCGCCGCGCTTCGCCTATCGCGGAGCGCACCTCGACGTGTCGCGCCATTTCGTGACCCTCGATTCCGTGAAGCGTTTCATCGACATGCTCGTGCTGCACAACATCAACCGCTTCCACTGGCACTTGACCGACGACCAAGGCTGGCGCATCGAAATCAAGAAATACCCGAAACTCACCACCGTGGGCGCATACCGCCCCGAAACGGTTATTGGCCACAACACGGGCAAGTATGACGGCAAGCCCCATCAGGGCTTCTACACGCAGAAGGAGGCGCGCGAAATCGTGGAGTATGCCCGCGAGCGGTTTATCACCGTCATTCCCGAAATCGACCTGCCGGGCCACATGCAGGCTGCCCTTGCCGCCTATCCCGAACTCGGATGCACGGGCGGCCCGTATGAGGTGTGGAAGATGTGGGGCGTAAGCGACAACGTGCTTTGCGCCGGCAAGGACAACACTTTGAAGTTTATCGACGACGTCTTGACCGAGATCACCAAGATTTTCCCCTCAGAGTATATCCACGTGGGCGGAGATGAGTGCCCCAAGACGCAATGGGCGAAATGCCCCGCCTGCCAGAAGCGCATTGCCGACAATAACCTGCAAGCCGACGGCAAGCACACGGCCGAGGAACGCCTGCAAAGCTACGTCATCAACCACGCCGAGAAGACGCTCAATGCGCTCGGGCGGCAGATGATTGGCTGGGACGAAACGCTCGAGGGCGGCCTCGCGCCCAATGCCACCGTGATGTCGTGGCGCGGCGAGGCGGGCGGCATCGAGGCTGCGCGTCAGCACCACCCCGTAATCATGACGCCGAACACCTATCTCTATTTCGACTACTATCAGACCAAGGACGTGGCCAACGAGCCCGAGGCCATCGGCGGCTATCTGCCGCTCGACCGCGTGTATGGCTACGAACCGATGCCGCGCGAACTTTCGCCCGAAGAGCAGAAGTATATCATCGGCGTGCAGGCCAACCTTTGGAGCGAATACATGCCGACCTACCGCCAGATGGAGTACATGGAACTCCCCCGCATGGCGGCTCTCGCCGAAATACAATGGGCGCAGCCTGAAAAGAAAGATTATAAGAAATTCCTCAAACGCCTCGTGCGCCTCATCGACCACTACGACGCGCTCGGCTACAACTATGCCCGCCACATTTACGAGGTGAATCCGAAATATATCGTCGACACCGTGAAGCACGTGATCCGCGCCGAGATGACTACGATGGACAACGCTGAAATACGCTACACGCTCGACGGCACGGAGCCCACGCAGCAGTCGCCACTCTACAAGGGCGCGGTGGAAATCAGCAAGGACTGCACCTTCAAGGCCGCCGCCTACCGCCCCAACTCGGGCCGCACGCGCACGCAGCGGGAAAGTTTCACATTTACCAAGGCGACCGCCTGCCCCATCCGCCTGCTCCAGCCCATCAACGGCGGATATAAGTTCGACGGCCCCGTGGTGCTGGTGGACGGCCTTACGGGGCCCGACACAAACTACCGCACCGGCCGCTGGCTCGGTTTCTCGCAGGCCGACCTCGAAGCAATAGTGGACCTCGGCAGTGCGCAGACGTTCTCGCAGGCCGGCGTACATACATGCGTAGAAAAGGGCGACTGGGTGTTTGATGCGCGTGGCGTTGAAATCAGCATCTCTGACGACGGCGAGACTTTCCGCCCCGTAGCCTCTGAGTACTATCCCGAGATGAAGGAGACGGATGCCAACAAGGTTTACAGCCACGTGCTCAGCTTTGCCCCCGTCACGGCTCGCTTCGTCAAGGTGAAAGCCCTCTCCGAGCACTGCATGCCGGCGTGGCACGGCTCGGCAGGCAAGGCAGGCTTCCTGTTTGTAGACGAAATCATCGTGAAATAAATAAGAGATAAAGGTAAATCCCCGGGAGAGTCCAGCTTTCTCGGGGATTTTTATATATAAAGACGCTGCGCTCTAAGGTGCAACGCGTTGGTTGCATCAATCAAATTCGTTGGGTTTGCGATTATAAGGTCTCACGAGTAGGGACGTTTTGCAAAACGCCCGCCCTATGCGCAGAAAGGCCATATCAATGAGCCAACCGTCTTCCGGGCGTTTTGCAAAACGCCCCTACTCGTGAGACTTGAGGTATCTATTATTTCTTCCTTCCTGCTTTATAGTTTTCCCTATCCCCTTTATAAATTACATTTTGCCGCAGATAATGTTTATTCAAAGGCTTTGAATATGTGTTCAAAACTTTTGAATATATGTTCCAAAGCTTTGAATATACGTTCAAAAGTTTTGAATAAAGATTTTCTCGGAGCAAATAAAAATTTGCGGGCACACAATAAAAATTTCCTGCCTTATGCTGAAATTTTTTACGCATAAAATTGCAGCCTTGAAAAACCCTGAAAATTTTCTGTAAAATCACTTTTCTGCTAAGATAATTTGCCTTACCTTTGCCAAGCAAAAAGAACAAGAAGAAAGCAAAGTTTTCCGTTTTGAAATCTATTTCTCTTGATTTTTAGCATTTTGCGATTTTATAATGAAGCAAAAGTTTTTCATTTTGGGAAACATGCAAATTTCTTTTCGCATTATAGTTTTACAAAATATTTATTCCAAACACTTTCCTCGCGGGCTGGAATTGTGCCTTGCTTGCAGGAAAACAGCCCTTTTACCAGCCCTATGAGTTACGACTCCTTTATCATCACCAAACGCGACGGCACAACTGAGCCTTTCTCGCTCGACAAAATCAAAAGCGCCATTCTCAAAACCTTTGCCTCAACCGGCGACCCGCTCAACGCGGAACAGCTGAAAGCCATCACCGACCACCTGCGCTTCTGCAACGGTATGAGCGTGGAGGACATACAGAACCAAGTGGAGGTGGCACTGATGACGGAACGCCATTTCAAGGCCGCAAAAGCTTTCATGCTCTACCGCAAGCGCCATGAGGACGACCGCGAAACGGCCGACAAACTCCGCTTCCTCATCAACTATTGCAACTCGGCCAACCCCGCCACCGGCTCGAAGTACGACGCCAACGCCAACGTAGAGAACAAGAACATCGCCACGCTCATCGGCGAACTGCCCAAGCAGGGCTTTATCCGCCTGAACCGCCGTCTGCTTTGCGACAAGATTAAAGCCCTCTACGGCAAGGAAACCGCCGACCGCTACATCTATCTCCTCAAGAACCATTATATATATAAGAACGACGAGACGAGCCTCGCCAACTACTGCGCCTCGATCACGATGTACCCGTGGCTGCTCGGCGGCACGAAGAGCATCGGCGGCAACTCCACCGCGCCCACGAACCTCAAATCGTTCTGCGGCGGCTTCGTAAACATGGTATTCATCGTTTCGAGTATGCTTTCCGGCGCCTGCGCCACGCCGGAGTTCTTGATGTATATGAGCCACTTCCTCGAAAAGGAATATGGCCCGGACTACTACAAGCGCGCCGGCGAGCAGGCTGACCTCTCGCTCCGCGCACGCACCATCGACAAGGTCATCACCGACAGCTTCGAGCAGATAGTCTACTCCATCAACCAGCCCACGGGCGCGAGAAACTTCCAGTCAGTGTTCTGGAACATCAGCTATTACGATAAAAACTACTTCGAAAGCATCTTCGGCAACTTCTACTTCCCCGACGGCTCGCAGCCCTCTTGGCCCGCCGTGAGCTGGCTGCAGAAGCGCTTCATGCGCTGGTTCAACGAGGAGCGCACGAAGGCAGTGCTCACGTTCCCCGTGGAGACCATGGCGCTGCTCACGAAGGACGGCGACGTGATCGACAAGGAGTATGGCGACTTCACAGCCGAGATGTATGCCGCAGGCCACTCTTTCTTCACCTACATGAGCGACAATGCCGACTCGCTGGCATCGTGCTGCCGCCTGCGCAACGAAATCCAGGACAACGGCTTCAGCTACACCCTCGGCGCGGGCGGCGTGAGCACCGGTTCGAAATCGGTGCTGACGGTAAACCTCAACCGCTGCATCCAGCAGGCCACGCGCGAGGGCAAGCCTTACATCGAGTACCTCGAAGACATCGTTGACCTCGTCCACAAAGTGCAGATGGCCTACAACGACAACCTCAAAGACTTGATGGACAAGGGCATGCTGCCGCTCTTCGACGCCGGCTACATCAACATTCGCCGGCAATACCTCACCGTGGGCGTGAACGGCATGGTGGAAGCCGCCGAAAGCCTCGGTATGACGATTTCCGACAATGAAGAATATGCCTCGTTCGTATCGTCGGTGCTCGGCGTGGTGGAGAAATTCAACAAGAAATATCGCACGAAGGACTTGCTCTTCAACTGCGAAATGATTCCGGCAGAAAACGTGGGCGTGAAGCATGCGCGCTGGGACCGCGAGGACGGATATTTCGTGCCGCGCGACTGCTACAACAGTTATTTCTACGTTGTGGAAGACCCCAACACGGACATCATCGAGAAGTTCCGCCTGCACGGCCGCAAGTACATCGAGCACCTCACGGGCGGCAGCGCACTCCATGCCAACCTTGAAGAGCATCTCTCCGCGCCGCAATATCGCCAGCTGCTGCGCGTGGCTGCCAAGGAAGGCTGCAACTACTTCACCTTCAACATTCCCAACACGCTCTGCAACGACTGTGGGCACATCGACAAGCGCTACCTCAAAGAGTGCCCCCACTGCCACAGCAAGAATGTGGACTATATGACGCGCATCATCGGCTACCTTAAACGCGTGTCGAACTTCTCGCTCGACCGCCAGAAAGAAGCCGCACGACGTTTCTATGCGAAAGTGAAGCAAGATGCTTAAATACGTCAACTACGATATTGTGTTCCAAGAGTTCCCCGACGAGGTGACGCTGGCCATCAACCTTTCGCTTTGCCCGAACGGCTGCCCGGGCTGTCACAGCGCGTATCTCAAAGACGACATCGGCGAGGAACTGACGGAGGAACGCCTCTTTGCCCTGATTGGCGACGTGGAAGGCGAGGTGACCTGCGTGGGGCTTATGGGCGGCGACAACGATCCCGCCGCCGTGCAGCGGTTGGCGCAGGCTGTGAAGCAGAGGTTCGGCGACAGGCTCAAGACCGGCTGGTACTCTGGCCGCGATGAGTGGCCTGCCGACCGCGCGGCGTTCAACTATGTGAAGCTCGGCCCGTACCGCGCCGAACAGGGACCGCTCAAGTCGCCCACTACCAACCAGCGCCTGTATCGCCAAAAGGCGGACGGCTCTTTCGAGGACATCACGCGGCGGTTTTGGCAACCGGCTTAACGTTAAATGAATAAAATATTTTAGGGATGTGCTACGCAATATTGGCACATCCCTTGTTTTTGTGCCAGTATCCTGCGGAAAAAGAAAAGGCGAAAAGCAATTTTTTTTGCCTTTTCATATAAGAAAAGTTTAAATTGTATGTTTCGTCTAAGCATAAATTCGTAATTTTGCCCCCGAAAATCAAAGGTTTCCATTTGTTCGTGCAAAAAAAACGCAACAGATAGGCGTGGCGCATCGTGCTTTGAGGAAGTCTAACTTCCTTATTTGCATATAATAAACCGCAAGCGCACAAAGGCTAAATAGCATCTATATTGCAGCATTTCCCCTTCTAATGGTAATGGGATGGCTGTTCGTTCATCTTTTTTCAAAACACCTATACGTAGATACTTACCGAAAGCAGATGTTCTTTCTTAACAAATTTAAATATTTTCTCGTTGCTCTTGCCATGATGGCGGGGGTACAAATTGTTAATGCGCAGCGCGTGTCGCTGAAAACCAACGGGCTTTATTGGTTGGCTACAAGTCCCAACCTGGGCACAGAGCTAAGAATGTCGCGCCACTTTACACTCAACCTTGAAGCTGCCGGCAATCCGTTTACGATAGGTGGCCATAAAATGCGCCACGCATCGGTCTTTCCCGAATTGCGCTATTGGTTTGCCGGTCGTCCGCAGGTGCAGCATTTCGCGGGTGTCATGGTCTTGGGTTCTGTGTTCGACATGGAGTTTAAAGGCAATTTGCACCAAGGCGTGGCTGCGGGTGCAGGTCTGACCTATGGCTATAGCTTTGTGCTTTCCAAGCGTTTGAGTTTGGAAACGACCATTGGCCTGGGCGCGGTGTATTATAAGGAAAGAAAGTATCCGGTAAATACAATTAAACCAAATAGTTTCAATCACAATGGTATTGCTCTGACGCCTACAAAAATCGGCGTCTCAATCGTGTATATATTAAAATGATTAGGAAAATAAAGATGTCCAATAATATTTTCGGCAAGATAGGCACCTTTTTGTTGTTGCTTGCGGTCTGCTATTTCTTTTCCCCGCAGGTTGCGTATGGGCAGGATAACGGGGCTAGTTATATCCGTGTGAAAATAAAATTATTAAAGCCCAACAAGGATCTCGAAGAAGGCAAAAAGGGTAAAAAGTCGGAGGAATGGATTCCTCTTACGAAAGAAGAAGCTCAGGAATATTTACTTGATGTCAAAATTCGCAATCTTACCAATGGTATATTATTACCTCCTGTGGACGAGGATGGCGAAGTGACTATTGAGTTCAGTACCAAAGATAAATTCACGTTCTCTTGTCTGGGTTTTGATCCGCTGCAGAATCAGAAACCTCCTAAAAACGGCGATGTCTGGGAGGTGTTTTTGAAAAGCGCAGGTGTAATGCTTGGAGAAGCTAAAAAAGTGGAAGAGTTAAAAATAAAAGATGGAGCAGGTCCGCACATCCCGGAAGCCCGTGGAAATATGCTTATGTGTCCTTATGATTTGAAAGTGAAGCGAAAAAATTTAGGACATGATTGTCGTTTAATTGCACAACCTGTATTGTATAATCTCACAAGAGATACAATGCTTTATTTGAGACCGAAAGTGATTGACCGTCCTGAGTATCAATGTACACAAGGGCGTTTATATGGTTTTGATGAAGAGGGTAATGATCCTTTGGGTGAGTATATTTCAGTTACAACTAAAGCTGACACTCTATCGATTGCAGGTAAGAAAGTTTTGAAAGAAAGACTTGAAAATAAAAGCGGGCTGAAAAAATTATTTCAGCGGATAAAAAACCTGAAGACGCGCTTATTTAAATATCGAAAGCAAGACACGTACACCTTCACATGGTTGGATTCTGTTTATATGGAGAATCCTGAAGATTTCGTTATTAGAGAATTGCGTTACTGCACAGAGGACTATATGAAGGTAAAGTGGGATAGTGTACAGATTATATCTGTGGGTGTAAGGCGTCCTTTGCGCTTTTTGCAATATGATGCAGGGATTGCAGAAATTGATGACCCGAAAAGAGTCCCTACAATTAGTAAAAAATCGAAAGAAGAAAGCGATAAGGCCGATTTGTTCTTCCCCAATGGCAAGGAATATTTCGACCCGGACAACGAGCATAACAAGCAAGAACTTGCCAAATTACAAGAGAGACTAAGCACGTATCTTGGCGATAATAGTTTCTATAATCTGCAAAAGATTACGATGAGTATTACGTCTTCTCCTGAAGGAACTTCTTATGCAAAAAATATTGATTTGGCCAAGAGGCGAAGTTTCTATGCAGCTGGTGAAGTTCGAAAAATGTTGGGAGGGAGGCATGATATTGAAATTTCTCCTGTATATGATGTGGCTCCTTGGAGCGCAGTTGCCGATTTGCTAAGGGAGGACTCTTTATTTGAAGAAGCAAAAGTAATTGATAGGATTGTTGAAGCAAGGCCGAATAATCTTGACGCCCAAAGAGCAGAAATAGAAAGTCTCCAATTGTATAAAGATCTTTTAAGAGATAAGTATATGCCCAAACTCCGTAGAATGGATTATGTCATCAAATACAATATAAAGAAAGAACCAACTATCGAAGAACTGAGAGAGCAGTATTTGAGCAATAAGCAACGGGTCAAACCTCAGTTGCTTCCTGAATACGTATATTGGAAAGTTTACAGAGCAGCAGAAAATGATAGTATTAGCGAGAGTATCTGTCGCGAGGCTTTGGAACTTTATAAGGGAAAGTCCATGTCGCAATTGTTTGCGCACGATTTGCAGGTTTACCTGATTCGTCAGGGTCGGCCGGATACAATGCTGTTGCGTCCGTTCTTAGAAAAGCATCATTGGCCTGAAGTCGATGTTGCCCATGCCGTTGCTTTGCTGAAAACTGGTCATTACCAGTCGGCGGTTAATCTTATGCATAATATCCCAGATACAAAGAATTATCAGAGAAATAAGAGAATCCAATTTATGAAATCTATATGCGGCGTTCTTCTCGCAACAGACAAAAAAGACCCTGTCTTCGATGAGGTGGCTAAATCTTCCGATGTCAATAAAGTGGCGATACTTTTGTATGCAGACAAAAACGAAGAAGCTTACGAGGAAGCCATGCGGATGCCAGACTCCTTGGCAATGACGCATTATTTTCGGGCAACCTGCTTGAACCGTTTGGACAGTAAGGTGGATGATAGTAAGTCTCTAGCAAAGAAGGCATTGAAAAAAGCACTTGAAATGGATCCTGCCTTAATGCAGGTCGTAGAAAGGGACGCTGATGTAAATAAGCTTCTTTTTGATGATGATGAGGACGGGAAAAAATTGTTTGCCAGCAAACAAAAAATACTTGATGAGATGCTTGAAGAAGACAAGAAGAGGCCTCGCAAACAAAAGTATGTGGAAAATGCCGATGGCAAGCAATGGGGGCCTCAATGGAAAGGGCATCATGTATTAGTGAAAGACGAATAGCAGAAAAAGGTTTAGGTTATACGATAAAAAAAGAATATTCATCAAGAGATGAGGGCAATTACAAAAGGTGTTAGTTTGAGCCCCTCTCAGAATTAAGGTAATAAAATGCATTTTAAGCATCTGTTGATACTTGCTTTATTCTTGTCTGTGTCATCTCTTGGAATGGCGCAGACGGATGATGAGGAAAAGGAAGCAAGAAAAAAGGGCGTTTCTAAGCTTGACCGATTTGCAACGGAGTTTACGCTTCAGCGCCCGCGCGTCACTAAGCGCTTCAAGCATAAGAAATTCGGCGACCACCTCTTCGTTGAAGGGGCGGCCGGTATCACGCTTGTACCCCAGCGCGTGACGAGAGCTGAAACGATGCCGCCGAGCGTTATCGGCAATGTATCTGTGGGCGACTGGGTGTCCCCGGAGCATGGTTGGCGCGTTAGCGTAACGCCGGCATTCTATAAGGTGGACGTTACAAAGTTGAAAACCGTTTCTTTTTCTGCCGACTACATGATGAACTTCTCTGCCATTGCGCATTATAGATACAATGAGCGCAAACCCTTCGAGATGTTCGGTATTGCCGGCTTTAAGTATATAGCCACTTATTTCAATGGCACATACAGGCAAGGCTTGGGCTTTCACCTTGGTTTGCGCGGTCAATACAATTTCTCAAAGCTTACTTACATTTACCTTGAGCCGCAGGTTGAGATGCTGAGGGACAAGACAATGCAAATCGTCAATGATATGCACTTCCGTCCCGTGGGCAACTTCTTGGCGGGCGTGGGCTATAATTTGCTGACCAAACCCGAACGCTCCACGGATAAGGCATCTTACAGCGACTTCTTCCGCAACGGCACGTTCTTCTCTTTCGCAGCCGGCCCCTCTGCAATTGCAACGCCTTATTTGGAAAGCTATAAAAGAAACTTAGGCATGCTGACGCAGGTCAGCGTTGGCAAATGGTTCAATCCTTCTTCTGGCCTTCGCCTGTCTGGACATGCTTCTATTTATAGGGACTATCTGGCCTACCTTTTAAGCTATAACACAAAGCGATATTGGATGCGCTCCGTTGGCCTGCGTGCCGAATATATGCTAAATATGCACAACCTCTTCGGTGGTCCGCGTAAAGACAGACTTTTTGAAGTCAATGCCATTGCCGGCATAGACTATTCTGTGCTTAAAGAAGCCAAGCAGAATAAACATTGCAATTTCGGCTTGGGCGGCGCGCTGCAAGGAACTTTCCGCATTTCAAACTCTACAAACTTCTTTATCGAACCGAGGGTTGATGTCTATGGCGGCAGTTATGTTCATTCGGTGATATCTTTGCGCAATAAATCTTTGGACGTGGTGCCCTCCTTGTTGGCTGGTATGTCGTTCCATCCCGCTTTGGAAGTTGATGAGCTTAAAGATAAGAAACAAGATTTTGAGACGAACTATTGGATGCATCATTTCTTTGTTGAGGCGGCTGGCGGCGTTTCAATGATGGCAAGACCCAATTCATTATGCTATCTCAAAGGTAATTTCCAGCCCAAGATGTATTATGGCCTCGGCAAATGGTTCACGCCCCTTGTCGGCACGCGCCTATGGGCAGAGCAATATCGCGCTTCGAATAAAGGATATAAAGCCCGTGTCATGGGTTTTGGCGCAGATGTCCTTTGGAATATCACCAATAGCCTGCTTGGTTACGAAAAGCAGCGTCCTCTTGAAGCCGTGCTGGGTTTTGGCGTCAATGTCGCAGCAAATTCAGATGCCAAGAAGGATAACCCGTATTTCTTTGGCGGCAATGTTGCCGTCAAGGGTATTTGGCATGTTTCGCCGCTTTGGGGTCTTTATATAGAGCCGCACGTTCGCTTGTATAAGAGCACATTCATCAAAGACAACGGTTATGGCCATTTCGACCTTCCGATGGGCTTGATGGTAGGTACGCAGGTAGACTTTGCCGGCAATTACAATTACAAGCAGAACCGTGCCTCCTTCAACGAAGACGGCAAGCGCAGTTTCGTTTCTGTGGGCGGCGGTCTGTCTGTTCAAGGAAAGTATGTGAAAGATTGGGACCGTTACTGTGCATTTGGCGAGTTTGGTTTTGGACAATGGTTCTCTCCCGAAGCGGCTTGGCGCGTTACGGTTGCCGGTATGAAGAAAAAGATAAACGGCCGCGACTATGCCAAAGCATTGGTAGGCGCTGACTATATGGCAGATTGCAGCGCACTTGCCTATGGTTACAACAAAGACCGCCGCTTCAGCGTGCGCACTTTCTTTGGCGGCGCGGTGGGCGTTGATTATCTCAGCCATGACGCGAGCGGCGGAAAATCTTTTGTATCCGATGCCCACGTAGGTACACAACTGGCAGTTCGCGTTTTGGGTAATACTGAGGTATATTTAGAGCCGAAACTGTCCTATCAGTTTGGTGACCGCTATGAGCGTAGGCGCGACCATCTCCATCCTACCTTGATGCTGGGTGTTGCTTACAGTATGAGCAAAAACGAAGGCGACATTCAGGCGGGCGATAAACCCAAGTACCGCCAGTTTATAAATCTTGGCGTGGGCACACTTTACGGCAGTCCTACGTTGAGCGGCATGGTTAATAGCAAGAAAGATGTTGCCCTGGGTGCAAGTTTAGGATATGGACGTTGGTTTAATGCTACCAGTGGTTGGCATGTCGGTTACCAGCATTCGATGATTAACAGGAAAAAGTCTGGTACGGCAAACATTATGTCCGTGCAAGCCAACTATATGGTCGATCTCGTGGCTGCTTTAAGCCGTCGTCCGGCCGATGAGCGCGTTTTCCAGCTCACGGGTATGCTCGGCGCGGGCTTGTACATGGGACAGCTTAAGGGCGACAAAGTGGGCTTCGCTCCCGGCGGTCAGGCCTCCCTGCAAATCGGCGCGCGAGTTGCGGATAATATAGATGTATATCTCGAACCCTCCGTCGATGTATATAGCAAGAAGGTGTTCTCCCGCAAAACTCAGCATCCCGCCGAAGGCGAATTGCGCCTGCAAGTCGGTACGCGATTTAATTTCTAAGATTTCAAAAAAACCTTTCAGGGTGTCCTTTTCTTTCTCGGAAATCGGACACCCTTATATATTTATTTAATGCACTATGAAACCACTAAAATTTAAGGCACTCCTCAAAACCACCATTTGGGGCGGCGAGGAAGTCACCAAACTCAAGAACCTCACGGACGCGCCGCGCCAAGTAGGCGAAAGCTGGGAAATCTCGGGCGTGCCCGGCAATGAAACATCCGTTTGCTGCGGCCCGGAGCAAGGCAGCACGCTCGAACAACTCATCGAAAAGCATGGGGCTGAACTCGTGGGCAAGAAAAACCTCGAACGCTACGGCACAACCTTCCCCCTCCTCATCAAGTTTATTTCCGCCGCTCAGGATCTAAGCATCCAGGTGCACCCCGACGATGCCATGGCGCAGCGCATGGGACACCCTTACGGCAAGACCGAGATGTGGTATATCGTAGGCACGCAGCCCGGCGCATCGCTCTGCTCCGGCTTCAATGCAGACTTCTCTGCCGATGGCTATACCCAAAGTCTTGCCGACGGCACGCTCACTGCGCACCTCGCCCAGCACGACACGCACCCCGGCGACTGCTTCTTCATTCCCGCCGGCCGTATCCACAGTATCGGGGCGGGCAACTTCCTGGTAGAGATACAGCAGTCGAGCAACGACACTTTCCGCGTTTACGACTTTGACCGTACCGATGCCAACGGCAACAAGCGCGAGCTCCACGTGGCACAGGCCCGCGAGGCGCTCGACTATAAGGCTTATCCCGAATATCGCACGCATTATGAGGCTAAGGATGATTGCTGCACCGTGCTTGTGGACTGCCCGCAGTTCACCACGCGCCGCTACGCCCTCACCAAGCCTTTTACTTCCGATTGCTGCGGCATCGACTCCTTCGTTATCTTCATCGCCTACGAGGGCGCAGCCCTTCTCCGCGATGCCGAGGGCAACGAAGTGGCGCTGAAGGCTGGCGAGGCAGTGCTCTTCCCCGCTTCCAATGCCTCCGTTACCATCGAGCCGCAGACCCCGCGCTTTGCCTGCCTCGACACGTATTGCAGATAACGGTTGGCAAGTTCACTCGTTTAATAGTTAACTCGTCTACTCGTTTACTGGTTACCCGTCTACTTGTTTACACTACATATTAAGGGCGTATTTTTACAATGCCTAACGGTTTTGGCATTGTGAAAATACGCCCTCGTGTTATGTTTTTATCGGGTTATTTCCCCTTCTTCACCACGCCGTCCAAGCCATCAATGTTGATGTTCTTGTTCACGCGGGCTTCGATGGAGTTGGCCTTCGCGATGTCGGCCATGTCCACGCCCGTCACGTCTTTCATCACGTCGAACGTCTGCTTGATGACCGTCGGCACGTTTTGCGCCACGCCCGAAGGCTCGGTGCCCGAGGTGCCGTAAACCGTCATGTTGCCAATCTTCGACATCGGCTCGGCGATGTTCTTGGCCACCTCCGGCAGAACTTTTTCGTTCATGCGCGTCAGCATGTCGATGATGGCCACCTGTCCGTACTTGTTGTAGGCTTCCGCTTTCTTTTCCATGGCTTCCGCCTCGGCGAGACCCTTGGCGCGGATACCCTCAGCTTCGGCGTTGAGGTTGGCCTCGATGGCTGTGGCCTGTGCGCGGCCTTTCGCCTCAATGGCGGCTGCCTCCTGCATGGCGGCATATTTCTCGGCATCAGCTTTCGCCTTCGTGGCGCGTGCCTCCTGCTCTGCGAGGTAGGCCTTTGCCTCTGCCTCGCGCTTCTGCTGCTCCAAGAGTGCCTGGGCATCTATTTCTACGCGGTATTTCTCGGCATCAGCCTTTGCGTTCACCTGAGCTTTTAGTTCGTTCTCCGTAATCTTGATGCGTTCCTGCGAGAGGATTTGCTCGCGCATGGTCTGTTCGATCTGCGCATCTACGGTTTTCGTGTTAATAGTCTTCTGCTGCTCCTGGCGCTGAATTTCGTAGGCGGCATCTGCATCGGCCTTCTTCGTGTCCGACAGCATTTTGAGTTCCGACTGCTTGATGCTCAGTTCATTGTTACGTTCAGAGATTTCCGTTTCCGTCTTTACGCGGATATCGTTTGCCTCTTTCTTTGCATTCTGCTCGGCTATGGCTATTTCCTTCTCGGCATTTGCCTTCGTGATGGCCGCGTTTTTCTTGATGGCATACGTGTTGTCGGCGCCCAGGTCGCGGATAAGGTTGTTGTCGTCCGTGACGTTCTGAATGTTGCAGCTGATGATTTCCAGCCCGAGCTTTTCCATGTCGGGCGATGCTTTCGACTGTATTTGGTCGGAAAAGGCATCGCGGTTCGTGTTGATTTCTTCGAGCGTGAGTGCGCCGATTACCTCGCGCATGTTACCTTCGAGCGAGTCCTGCACCTGTGCGGCGATGCCCGTGGTGTCCATGTTGAGGAAGTTCTTTGCGGCGAGGCGCGTGCCTTCGTCGGAGGGCTGTACGCGCACCTTGCACACGGCGTCTACGTTCACGTTGATAAAGTCGTGCGTCGGCACGGACTTATTCGTTTTCACGTCCACTGTGACCTGTCCGAGGTACACGCGGTCGAGGCGCTCGAAGACAGGGATTTTGAAGCCGCCGGTGCCGATCATCACGCGCGGCACGCGCTTGATACCCGAAAGGATGTAGGCGTAGCTGGGCGGTGCTTTCACGTACATCGTACCTAGCGCCACTAAGAGTACTACCGCAGCAGCGATAATAATCAAAATGAGAGTTGTCGTTGGCATAGTGTGTTGTTAGATTGATAAAGGTTATGAAATGGTTTTTGAAAAGATTTACCTGTGCTTATACCTGCAAATTTATAGAAAATCCCGCATTCTTTGCGCAGAAACGTCAAAATTCGCGTTTCTGCGCTTTTGTTTTTCAATTATCTCGGAGAGATTTTTCATTTCCCGGCAGATATTTTTTGCGAAGTCCGAGCTATTTTTTCCTTTCCTATAAGAAAGTTTTTGTTACAAAGTTTCTAACACGTATTACAAACTTTGTAACATGTGTTACAAAGTTTCTAACAAGCGTTACAAAGTTTGTAACAAACTTTTTCTTATATGATAGTAAAAAACATCTTGCTGAAAATAAAAATTATCCCCGAGATCGTAGAAAACATCTCGGGGATAATTTCTCTGCGGCCGTTTGCCGCCCGTTCAGATTGCCGCATAAAAAGTCTCGCGCGGAATGCGTTGCGATTGCATTCCGCGCGAGGCGTATGGGTTTGCTTTGAAGCGGCAAATAAACCTTATTTGCGCGTCTTGCCGTAGCGGCTCATGAACTTGTCTACGCGGCCGGCCGTGTCGACGAGCTTGGACTTGCCCGTGTAGAAGGGGTGAGAAGAGCTTGAAATTTCAAGTTTCACTACGGGATAGGTTTCGCCTTCAAACTCAACGGTGTCGTTGGTTTTGCAAGTGGAGCGCGAAAGGAACATGTCGCCGTTGCTCATGTCTTTGAACACAACGGGGCGATAGTTTTCGGGATGAATGCCTTTTTTCATATCTTTATCGTTTTATGTTTCAGTAGGTAAATGGATTTGTTTGGTAACAAAGGGGTGTAATGGGGTAAATCGGGTGCAAAATTACGACTTAAATTTTGCTCTTGCAAGATATTAAAGCGGTTTTTTAGCGTTAAAGGCCTATTATTTGCCTGATTATGGGGTTTTCGTTAATTTTGCACTGTCATTATCTGCTGAGAAAGTAGACGAGTAAATAAGTAAACGAGTAAACAAGATAGAAAGCCATGCTACGGTTTGTTTCCCTATATATATTAATATTGTGTAGCGCGCTGCCGCTGCGCGCCGGATTGATTGACAGCCTGTTTATCAATGCGCCGCAGGACGTGCTGCCGCTTTTGGGGCAGACGGAGCGGCTCGACCTCTTGGACCTTTACGATTACCGCCTGAAAGCCGAGGTGGAAAACCGGCTCGGCGGCAGGTCGCTGCTCGAACATAAGGATTCCTGCATGCTCCGCCTGCGCGTCTCTGATGCAGAAAGTTGGGAGATGCACTGCGTGCAGGGCGAGGGCGACCGCCTGCTCATTTGTCTCAACTCCGTGCGTGCCAGCGGCGAGATGACGCGCCTCTCCGCGTACAATCTCTCGTGGCAACCGATTAAACTGGCGTTCCCTAAGCCTGATTGCAAGCATTTCCTCACCGCTGCGCCCGCCGATTCGCTCACGGATGCCGACCTTTCAGCCCTCCACGCGTTGCTGCCCGCCCTTCCCGTGGCGGCTTCTTGGCAGGAAGGCAACCGCTTGCAGTTGCGCATCGATGCTTCCGCGCTTGCCACCGACCTACGCCGCGCCGCCCGCCTGTGCCTCCGCCCTTTGACCTATGAATATCGCAAGGGCGCATTCGTGTTGCAGTAGGGGAGAGGGGCTCAATCTGGCAGCGCATCTAAAGGATTCGCATTGAGGCGGGCTGTAAGCCCAGTTGCTGCCCATAGCCCAGGGCAACGCCCTGGGGAAACGTATGCCGCGATTATTACATTCGGCATTTTTGCGCTGGCGCAAAAATGCCACGCACCAAAAGCGCGTAATCCCTAAACGCCACACGGGGCGTTGCCCCTCATAAAGCAGGCTGCTCTTACAGAGCGTGACACTTTAATCAATGCATCACCATTTCCCAGGGCGTTGCCCTGGGCTGGGGGCAACAATTGGGCTTACAGCCCGCCCCAGTCATAGTGTTTTGAAAATATGCCGCCTACAATGCCACAGACAACGAACTCCAAGTCCTCTTTCGCGCCTGAAATTGCGGGCGTGGGCACAAATCGCGGGAAATAAAGCATTATTGTTAGCAAAAAAGGCAGTATAAAGGCAGAAAGTTTGATTTTTTGTTTGTCAGAAAGAAAAATGTAACTAATTTTGCCGCTATCTATTCAGACTTACGCTGAGCAAACAGATAATATATAGGTATTAGTCATTATATAATCGGATAATCATTTTTATTGTTCAACTTAATTTTATAATCACGCACATGAAGAAATTTTTACTTCTGATTGCTGCCGTAGTGGTTACTATGACGGCAAGCGCACAGTCTAAGACTTTTGCCAAGTCTCAGGTGGGTGCAAAGGTTGAAAAGCAGAAGTTGCCCGACTTCCTGCTTAAGGCAAAGACCGAACTTCCTTTCGGCGACTTCAAGAAGGGCCTCGTTGCTACTCCGAAGAAGCAGAAGATCCAGTCGCGCGAGGGCGAAATCGATGAGTCTAAAGTCCTCGATCTCTGGTGCTGGGCAGACTCTATGGCCTCGATCCAAGGCCTTATCAACATGCCTTCCTCGGCAACGGAATTGCGCTGGGGTGTGTCTTTCTCTGAGGATTTGATGCAAAAGTATATTGGCAACACGATCGACCAGATTGCTTTCTACACCACCCCCGGTACGCTCACCAACTGCTCTGTTTGGGTGATGAGCCTGACCACGGGCCAGGTTGTTTGGCAGCAGGCTTGCAGCCTCGTTGAATTTGATGCTAACATCATCGCTTGCGAGAATCCTTACACCATCACGGGCGAGCCTATTATGGTAGGTTACACGGCATACGTTAAGTCGCCGTCCGTTAAGGGTTATCCCGTAGCATCTTGCGTATACCCCACCTCTGTTGATGGTGGTGCTTATTTCTACTACGGTGGTTGGATTAACACCTCTACTATGTTCTACGAAGACTGCTACGCAGCAAACTACATTCAGTGCTTCACCAACGGCACGGCTGGTCGTAAGAACAACGACCTGACCGTTATCGGTACTGATGGCCTGCGCGGCGAGCTCTCTGCCGGTAACCAGCAGTTCGGTGCTTACGTGCGCAACTATGGTATGACGGATATCACCTCGTTCGACTACACTTACGAGGTAGACGGCAACGCAACCAGCGGTTCTGTTAATCTTACCACACCTCTCGGCTACCTCGGCGCAAAGGCTGTGGCTGTTACGGCAGTTAAGCCCAACAGCAAGGGCATTTACAATGGTACATTTACGGTTACAAAGGTGAACGGCGGCAATGACGGTGCAGCAGAAGACAACGTAGCCCCTGTTCCCGTTGTTGCCCTTGATGGCGGCGTGAAGAGAATGAATGTTATTGAAGAGTGGTCAAGCACGGAATGTGGTTGGTGTCCGCGCGGCATCGTTGGTCTCGACAAGATCAAGAACAATTACAAAAACGACGTTATTCCTATCTCTGTTCACACATGGATGAACAAACAAGGTGAAGATCCCCTCGATGTGCCCTCTTATGAAGAAGTTTTGCTGACTTATTATCGTGGTTTCCCCGATGCTGCAATCAACCGCGAAATTACTGGCGTTGATCCGTATGCCGCTTACGAAAATCTTCCCAGCATCTTCAATCAGCACTGCGAAGCTACCCTCGGTCTTGCAACTTCTGATGAAGATATGGGTGCCAGTGTAAGCATCACGCCCTCTATCGAGTTCAACATCGATGTACCTGCTAAACTCTATGGCCTTGCATACGTTATCACTGAAGACAACATCACGGGCGTAGACCAACTCAACTACTACTATGGAAAACCAGACAGCTACTTTAAAGGTGCAGACGACCTGAAGTTCCTTCAGACGGTAACTCCCACGGACCAGAAGGCAGTTTCTGGAACCATGTACTACTATTACCAGCCCACGTTCAACGACATCGCCCGCACGATTGACTCTCCTTGGGGCGACAAACACCTCCTGCCCGCTTGCAAGGCCGGTGAAAAGGTAACGCTTGATCCTGTTGTCATTGAAATGCCCAGCAGCATCGAAAGTTCTAAGACCGACGACGTTAACGTAACGGCTCTTCTGATTGACCAGCGCACCGGTGTCATCGTTACCGCCAGCCGCGTGAAGTTCGGCGAAAGCGGTTGGGCAGTAGGCATCAACAAGGTTGAGAACGCTACCGACGAACCCGTTATCGAAGTAGCAGAAGGCGCATTCAACGTTACGGCTGAAAACGCTACCGCTAAGGTTTACACCATGGATGGTAAACTCGTGACCAGCGCAACGGTTAAGGGCAGCGCTTCTATCCCCACCTTCGGCAACGGCGCTTACATCATCCGCGTTGAAGCTAACGGTCAGAAGTTCGCTAAGAAGGCTATCTTCTAAACCAACAAAACGCTCATAAAAATCAAGGCGAGCATCCCGCGCGGGGTGCTCGCCTTTTTGATGGATATAAGTATTGATTATTTCGCTTATGCCTCGTCGAAGAGCGAGGGTTGCTTGCCGCTTTCGGCAAGTGCTTCGCCCTCGGTTTCTTCGTCCTGCTCCTCGGGTTCAGGTTCGGGGAAGCGGGTGGGTTCCAATTCGTCCACGCGCTCCACGGTGCAGGTGGTGAGGCGCTTGCCTTTTGCCTTGAAACCTTTGACGGCGATATATTCCTCCACGTCCACGACCATAGGATCGCGGAAAGCGTCTGCGCCGCCATAGACGAGGCTGATGCGCGGATAGACCTGGTCGGTGAGCAGCACGAGGCGCGAAGCCGGGTTGTCGCCCAAGAAGTTGAGCGGACGCGTCTGCGCCGTGCGCTCAAAGCAGAAGCGCTTCACGTAGGCAAAGCCTTGCTGGTCGGCGTCGAAGAGCACCGCGCTCCACACCTTGGCGGCATCAAACTTCTCCACGCGGAGAATGCCCGTAGGCTCGTAGTGGTTGTTCACGTCGAAGGAGGTGGTGTAGAAGTTGCCGTTTTCCAAAACCACAAGCACTTGGTCGTCCGAATGGAACTCGCCGAGATATTGCCCGCGCTCGTCGTAGTTGAGGCGTTGCACGTCGTGGTCGAACCACACCTTGCGCCCGCCGAGCGTGGAACCGCCGAGCGCTTTGAGCGAGATGTGGTGGACGGGGAGCTTGGTGAGCAGGTTGCCCCGGCTCTGACGGCCCTTGACGAGGATTTCGCCGAAATCTTTCTCAAACGACACGCGCTTGAGCTTCGGGTTGGGGCGCAGCGTCACCTTGATAATCTCTGCCTCGCCGTTGCCGTTGGCCGTGAGGTAGAGCACCTCGGAGCCGGGCGTGCCGAGCGTGAGGTCGTATTCGCGGTCGTGGGTTATGGAAGTGACGTTGAAGCGTTTGAGGAACGTGCTGCCCGTCTTGCCGTCGCGATAAACGGCATTATAGATAGTGCGCTTGTCGCCTCGCTTGAACACGTCGATGTGTATGATGCTCAACTTCTTGTTCTTCTCTGCCGCCGAGCGGGCGGTGCTGCCGATAAACACCTTTTCCTGCACGCGCGTGATTTTATAGGTGCCGTCGGAGTAGAAGATAATCACGTCGTCGATGGGCGAGCAGTTGGCCACGAACTCGTCCTTTTTCAGCCCCGTGCCCATAAAGCCGTCGGTGCGGTTGATGTAGAGTTTCTCGTTGGCCTCGATGACTTTCGTGGCTTCGATGTTGTCGAAAGAGCGGATTTCCGTTTTGCGCGGGAACTGGTGCGCGTATTTATCCTTAATCAACTGATACCAGTTGGCAGTGACGCTCACCATATCGGCAAGGTCGCGGTCGATACGCGCCACCTCGTCCTTCATGCGAGCGATGAGTTCGTCGGCCTTGTCCTTGTTGAATTTCAGAATACGCGCCATGCGGATTTCCATAAGGCGGAGAATGTCGTCCTTAGTCACCTCGCGGATAAACTGCGGGTAGAACGGCGTGAGACGCTCGTCGATATGCGCGCAGGCGGCGTCCATATCTTTCGCGTTCTCAAAGGCCCGGTCCTTATAGATACGCTCCTCGATGAATATCTTTTCCAAAGAGGCAAAGTGCAGGCTTTCCAGCAATTCGCCGCGGCGGATAAGCAGTTCCTTGCGCAGCAGATCCTTGGTGCTCTCCACGCTGCGGCGCAGCACGTCACTCACTGTGAGGAACTTGGGGCGCTTCTCGTCGATGACGCAGCAGTTGGGCGAGATAGAGACCTCGCAGTCGGTAAAGGCGTAAAGCGCGTCGATCGCCTTGTCGCTCGACGTGCCGGGCGTGAGGTGCACCAATATTTCCACGCCGGCGGCCGTGTTGTCGTCCACCTTGCGGATTTTGATTTTCCCCTTGTCGTTGGCTTTGAGAATGCTGTCGATCAGGCTCGTGGTGGTCTTGCCGAAGGGGATTTCGCGGATAGCGAGCGTCTTGTTGTCGATTTTCTCAATCTTGGCGCGTACTTTCACGTTGCCGCCGCGCATACCGTCGTTGTAGCGCGACACGTCGATGCTGCCGCCCGTGAGGAAGTCGGGGTAAAGGCAGAACGGCTCGCCGTGCAGGTAACTGATGGCGGCGTCGCAGAGCTCACCGAAGTTGTGCGGCAGAATTTTTGCCGAAAGCCCCACGGCAATGCCTTCCGCGCCCTGCGCCAGCAATAGCGGGAACTTCACAGGGAGCGACACCGGCTCCTTGTTGCGCCCGTCGTAGGAGAGTTTCCACTCGGTGGTTTTGGGATTAAACAGCACGTCGAGGGCAAACTTGGAGAGCCGCGCCTCAATATAACGCGGCGCGGCGGCATCGTCGCCCGTAAGGATGTTGCCCCAGTTGCCCTGGCAGTCAATGAGCAGTTCCTTCTGCCCGAGCTGCACGAGCGCATCGCCGATAGAGGCGTCGCCGTGCGGGTGGAACTGCATCGTGTGGCCCACGATATTGGCCACCTTATTGTAGCGCCCGTCGTCAAGCCGCTTCATAGAGTGGAGTATGCGGCGCTGCACGGGTTTGAGGCCGTCGCCGAGGTGCGGCACGGCACGCTCGAGGATAACGTAAGAGGCATAATCGAGAAACCAGTGCTGATACATGCCGGTCAGTTGCAGGTTTCCGTCGCTGTCTTTCACGTCCGACGGTTGGTAAGAAGAATGTGCTTGTTCTTGCGGATTTTCATTTGCGCCGTCTTGCGGCGTAAGGTTTGCATCTTCGCTCATGGAAAAGAAAAGGTTGTAAGATAAACGTGTCGATTGAATCAAGTGTTAAGTGCCTTCCAGGCAGTTAATGCTTTAATCATTATTAGTTCCTTATGTTACCAATTCAACTAACGCTTTTATAAGGATGTATAATCATCAGTCGCTACGCGGCATTCTACCATTTTCGTGAGCTCACGAAAATGGTAGTTTGTTTTCACTTATGCAAAAATATAAAAAAAGCGATTATCTGCCGTGGAAAAGGCGGTTTGATTGCTTCTCGGCGGGTAAAAAAGGCAGGGAAAAGGGGCGGCGCACTTAATTCTTTGTGGGCGCGTTCTTGCAAACGTCCTGCACGACGAGGCCGGCGAGCGTCAGGCCGAATATGGCGGTGATGTGCATCAGCGAACCATTGATTTGCGCCTTGCGGGCGTCCAGCGCGCCGAGCGAAGAGGCTTCGGGCGGCGTGCCGGCATTGGGCAGGAGCTCGTCGCTGAAGACGCACTTGAACTTGCGGCGCGGCAGTTGCTTGGTGCGCTTGAAGCGGCGGCGCAAGGCCGCGCCCAATGGGCAGCCCGTCACTTTCCAGAACTCGGCAACGCGAATGCGCGTCGGGTCCATTTTCAAGGCTGCGCCCATTGAGGAATAGAAGCGCACGGGCAGAGAGGTGGCGTGAAGGATAAGCGCGGCTTTGTCGGCAAGCGCGTCGATGGCATCTATCACGTAGTCGAAACTTTCCAGTTGGAACTGCGCCGCTGTTTCGGGCGTGTAGACCGTTTTCAGACCGATGATTTCTGCCTCGGGGCTGATGCTGCGCAGGCGGTCGCAGAGCACGTCTGCTTTATACAGCCCCACGGTCTGCGTAGTGGCGGGCAGTTGGCGGTTGATGTTGCTCTCGCTCACGCGGTCGGGGTCGACCATCGTGATATGCCCCACGCCGGTGCGCACAAGGCTTTCGGCGCACCAGCTGCCCACGCCGCCCACGCCGAAAAGCAGCACGCGCGTCTCTTTCAGGCGTTGCAGCGCATCGGGACCGAGGAGGAGTTGTGTGCGGTTGAATATTTCGCTATACATATAATATCATAGTAAGGGGCGTATCCGGGAAGAATACGCCCCCAATCTTTTGGTAGGATTATTTAATGACTTTGCGGCCGTTTACGATATAGATGCCACGGCGCGGCAGTGCGTTGAGGCGGCGACCTTGCAGGTCGTAGATGTCAAGCTGCCCCTCGTGGTTTTGACGCATGGCGTCGATGCCCGTGATGCCGTAGATCTGCTCGAGAAGTGTCGAGGCATCGGCTTCAACCGACGGGTTCTCGAATATCTGCCATGCGCTGCCGGAGTCACTGCTCGTCCAGATGTTTACGGGCGTTGAGAGTTGCGGGCTGGCGCAGAGGAAATTATCGTCCTGCGTCGTGGTATTGAAGGCGAAGCCGTTGGTAACGGGCGTGATGTTAATCGGCGTCGGCGTGGCGGTCAGGGTGCAGGGGCGGCCGGTTACGGCAAACTTTTGCGCACCCACGCTGCAGAGGAAATATTGTCCGCCTACGTTGAAGATAAACCAGTTGTTGTTGGGCTGCGTCACGTCGACGGTGGCAGCGTAGTCGGAGGTATACATCGTTTCGCCCGCGTTCGCCACCTTTGTAGCTTCACCAAGCCAAATGTTTGTGGTGCTTTGGGCGGGTTTGTAAATTAAGCGGCCAAGCCCATAAGCATTGTGCAGCACGTAAGCTGTGCCGTTTTCCAAATCTGAGAGCGAAGAAATTTTCGTCAATTCGTCCGTGTCGGTCGAACCGCCGCCCGTTTCTCCCCCTCCGCCGCCACCGCTACCAGTGGCGGGTTGGCCGTAAAGATGAATTTCGTTGATGAAGAGATGATCGCCGTAGCCTTCGTTGAAAGTGAGGCGGAAATAGCGTCCCGTTGCTGTGGCAGGCAGAATGGCTTGCGGGCGGAGTACATTGGCTAAGGAAACATTGCTGCAAGCCGTGGTCCAGGAATAGCCGTCGGCGGAAGTCTCAACGGTTACGGCGCGGGGGTTGTAGCTCACGTTGTTATTGCCGTAAGAATAGCGTTTCGTGTAAAATTCCAGTGCTTTGAGGTCGTAGTCTTCAGGGGCTTTGATGACTACATAATGCGGGAAGTCAACGATCGAGGCGTCCCATTGTGAATGCCAATAGGTTTCTTCGTCGCCGTCGAGTACCTGTGCAGCGCGTCCGTTGCTGCCCTCGCCCGTTGTCTCTTGGTCGCTCCAAGTGGTCACCGTCCAGGAGGCGGGGGCGATAAGTTCCGCGCCGCCGAGTTCCATGCTGTATTCTATGCCCAGTTCCTTATTGATGGCCTGCTGCACGCGGGCTTTGAGGTTGTCAAGGTTGATATTGTTCACCACGCTGTTGCCGGTGTTCAGCGTCACGCTTGTGCTGCCCTGGTCGGTAAGTCCGTAGCCGCCAGAGGTCATGTAGAAGCAGCTGGAATATTCGCTCGCCACGCCGTGGCCGTAGTCATTGCGCGCTCCGGCGGAGGTGCCGCCGTCGGTGTGGGTATAAGAACCCCGATTGAGGTGATACCAGGTGTTGTTGCTTGCAGAGTGCGCATAGCAGTTGCGGTAGTAGGCTTTGCGTAGTTTTTGCCCGTTCTCACCAATATAGTTTTCAAGGAAAGAATAGAAAGACGAAGGAGAGAAGTTCTTTGTAGAACCCGCCATGCGGTGCGTGGCGAGATATTGCCATTCGCTTTCGCCCTCCAGCCTGTACCATGCCGAAATGAGCATGCTATTGTAGGTCACAGTTGCGCCGTTCTCGTTCACCACTTTTTGGGAATAGGGCGTGGCGTTGCAGATAAACTGCACGAACTGTCCGGGCGTCCAGAGCGTGCCTTGCTTGAAAGCCTTGGTGCCCGTGCCTTCGTTGCCGAAACGCTCGATGGTAACGCCTTCGCCCGAGTCGAACGTGCCGGACTTCTTGTAGTCGGGCAGGTTGGGGTCGGAGTCGGTGTCGCCGTCGTCCCAAACGGAGAAAATCACGTCGCGGCGACCAGAATTTACCTGAATGCCCATATAAAGGTCGGCCTGCCCAATGCACATGGCGTACGTGCCCACATAGTCGTGCCCCGTGGGTATCATCACTTCCTGGTAGAGCCAGTCGCAGTTGCTCGACGGTGCAGAAGTGCCCGAGTACCAAATATGCGTGGAGGGGGAGGACAGGCTGGTGGCGAGATAGGCTGCAGTGCCGTTTTCCTTATAGAACTTCCAGTTGCTCATCGAACCGAAGCGGCTGCCCGTGTTGGAGAGTTCGAACCTGTACCAACCGGCTGTCGGGAAGTTTACGCCAGTGAATGCCGTGGCATCTGATTCCGATGAACCTTTGCTGAGCGATATGTTCCCGCTGTAAATATTTGTGCCCGTTGCGGCCGAGGTGATGGTCAGCGCGAGCGTGCCAGAATAGATTATGCTGCCTGAACATGCCGAAAGTGTGGCTTTGGCGTAGCCTGCGGGGAAATAAATGTATTGCACGCAGGTATATCCGGAAGGCCACGAGGTGAGTTTCGTTGTGTTGAGACTGGAATTTACAACCGGCGAGCCGTTTTGCTCGTAATAGCCCCGGCAGGCGGTGATAACGTCGGGGGTCGACTGGTAGTTTTGTGCAGGCAAAGCGCAGGGCAGCAGTGCTGCGAGCGACAGGAAGAAAGCGAATAACTTGGAATACATGTTATTTTTGTGTTACGATTATGATGCAAAAGGAAAGCATTGTCCTATTTTTCGCTGCTAAGATACGTATTTTCTTATAATATAATGCAAAATGCGTCTCCGTTTTTCACAAAAATACCTGCAAAATAGAACAAAGCGGGCGTGTCGCCTGACACGCCCGCCTATAATAATATTATATATATAATATTGTATGCTCCCGATTAAAGGTTGGGGTTAATGGTGTTCCACTCTGCAATGGGAGGCACGATATTGAGCGTAACGAGTTCGTCGCGCATCTTGCACAGGTGAGCGTAAGAAGCATCGAGCTTGGCCATTTCGGCGGCTTCGCCCTTCGGCATCTGGAAGTGGCAGCCCGTGGTGTCGAGCGTGGTGTCCATGGCCATCATGATGTTCTGATACTTCTCATTGTTTACGTACGTGCCGGCGGGGAAGCGGAACTTTTCGCCGCCCATCACGGAACGGATCATCTCAACGCTGAGGTATGCGGGGCTCTGGAAAGAAGAGCGGCGACGGAGTTCGATGATTTTAGCACCGCCCTGCGTAACGTCTTTCTTCATCTGTTCCCATTCCTCTTCGGTAAACTCAGGCGTGCCGATAATGTCGTGCAAGGCGCGGCCTGCTACTTTCACGTTGCTGCCGAATACGGCCATCTGTTCGCCGTGGCCGCCGTAGGTGGCACAGCCTGTGATCTCGTCCTGCATCACGCCGAACTTCTTGGCCAGTGCGCTCTGCAAGCGCGTGGTGTCGAGAGCGGCGAGGGTCGTTACCTGAGAGGGCTTCAAACCAGAGTAGAGCAACGTTACGAGACCCGTGAGGTCGGCGGGGTTGAAGATGATGACCACGTGCTTCACGTCGGGGCAATAGGTCTTGATGTTCTTGCCGAGCTGTTCGGCGATTTCGCAGTTGCCTTTCAGGAGGTCTTCGCGCGTCATGCCTTCCTTGCGGGGTGCGCCGCCGGAGGAGATGATGTATTTAGCGTCCTTGAAGGCCTCTGCCACGTCGGTCGTGGCTACGATGTTTACGTTGCCGAAACCGCTTTGGCGCATTTCTTCTGCCACGCCTTCAGCGGAGAACACGTCGTAGAGGCAGATGTTTGACGTCAGGCCCATCATGAGGGCGGTTTGTACCATGTTGGAGCCGATCATGCCGGCTGCGCCAACGATCACTAACTTGTCGTTCGTTAAGAATGCCATAATGATAAAATGATTTATTGAGTTTGGATTATGATGCTTATTATTGAAAAGCCTATTATCTTACGTGCAAATTTACAAAAAACGGCGCAAGGTGATATAAGATAAGGGCAAAAAAAATGGGATACCGCTGTATCCCAACCTTGTTAACCTTAAATCTAATACTATGAAAAACACGATGCAAAGTTACGGGCATTTTTCGGAAAAGCAAGAGAAAGACGCAATAAATTGCCCTTTGTCATGTATTTTTAACTTCTTGCTTTCTTTTTGCAATATAGACTTTGCTTTTTCGCGCTTTTTGGAGGGAAGATTTAGGTTGTTTCTTGTGTTAGAGAACTGCTAATCCCACCGCGCCTTGCCCGCGAGTTTGCGCAGGCGTGCCGACATGGCTTGGCCGATGCGGCGGAAATTGCCCTTTTTCAGGTTGAGCCAAAGTTCTTCCAGCGAGCGGGCTGCCTTGACCCACGGATGCCCCCAGCCCTGAATGCGGAACATGCGGTTCTTGTAGCCCACATCTTCAATGATATAGCGCGGGTGGCGCAGCGGGAAGTCGAGTTCGTGGGCTTTCATCTCGAAAATGCGGCGGTAGGCGCGGGGCAGCACGTCGTTCGTGCCGCTCAGGTGAATGCCTTCGCCGCACGCCCCGAGGTTGGTCACCATATTTACGCGCGGCACGATGCTGAGACCGTTTGAGAAGAATATGGCGGCGTGGAAAATCGTTTCGTAATAGGCCTTGCCCGATGCGCGGTGATAGCGGCAGAAGGGCACGAAGTCTTTCTGGTAGCGGCGTTCCTTGATAAGGGCTTCGAGCAGCGCGAGGTTGTAGTCGTCGTCAAGGAAAGAGTAAGTCTCGTCCCAGCTGTCCACTACGCGGCGCCATGTTGCCCAGCCTGAGATGCAAAATGTAGTGGCAAAGAAATAGTCGTAGGGCATAGGCGTTTGCTCGTCGTAATTCATGCCCGAAATCATAGAGATGCGCTCGTCGTGCTCATAGCGGTCGAGCATCTCCTTGCAGAAGCGGAAGAAACTGACGGAGGGAATATCGTCGTCTTCGAGCACGATGCATTTGTCGGTCATGGAGAACGCCCACTTTTGCGAAAGGTATTCGGCGGGGTCGCACCCGATGTTTTTTTCTTGATAGTTGCGATGCACCTCGCAAGGCCAGTCTACCTGCGCCACGATGTTGCGGCAGGCCTGAATGCCCGGCAGGTCTTTCTCGCCGCGCGGCCCGTCTTGGTAGAGGAAGAGGCGGGCCGGCTGCGCCTTGCGCACCTGCTCAAAGACTTTCGCCAACGACTCGGGACGATTGAAAAAGAGGATAAGGACAGAGATGTCAAGCATGGGGAGAATGTTTTTAGTAAATGGTTTTGGCGGCGTTTTCGGTTTGTAGCATAATTGCCGGCGGGACAATTATATTCCGGGAGTATGCGATAGGCCCCTACTTTAGTTCCTCGCAGAAGAAAACGGCATGACCGGTGCGCTTGTCCTCGGGCGGCAGTTTCATGTAGTCCTTGTAAAGGTCGTGCAGATAATGGTCGGGCGAGGCGGGGGCGCGGAAAGTCTTGCCCTCGAAGGCAATTTCCGAAAGGGGGAAGATGTCGGCGGTGCGGTGCATGATGCCGTAGCCGTTGTTGTTGAGCGTGTTGGAGAAGTACTCCTTTTTATTGAAAAACAGCGACCCGATGTGCCAGAGGGCGGCGCAGCAGGCGCGCTTGATGCCGAAGTAGAAGAACTCGGCGGCAGAGCGCAGGCTGTAATAGTGCTGGCTGTTGAGGATCGCGTTGGCGCGGCAGTAGCCCTTGGCGATGCGCTTCACGAAGCGGCGCGAAAAGGCGGGGTAGGGCATCATGGGGAATATGTCCACGTAAAGCCCCTTGGCGTATCCGCGCGTGAAGTCGTCGGCGGCTTCCACGAGGAAGGAGTTCGTGTCGCGCACCTTGAAGATAGGCATGCGCACGTCGCGGTCGGTGTCGGGCGTCTGCATCAGCAGGTGCGGCGGCAGATTGCGCCGCGCCGCTTCCACGAAGCGCGGCAGGTCGGCAAGGCGCATGGCGATGTCGATGTCGTCGTCCCAGGGGATAAAGCCGCCGTGGCGCACCGCGCCGAGCAGCGTGCCGCCGTCGAGCCAGTAGTCTATGCCTTCGGCACGGCAGATGCGGTCTATTTCGCAGAGAATATCGAGTTGCTTGAGCTGCACGGCGCGCAGGTGCTTGCGCTGATGGATTTGCAGGGGAGTATTCACGGGTTTACTTTTTTCTTTTCACGTCGATTACCTGCCCCGTATAGTCGGAGAGCAGGGAGCGCACGGTCACTTCTGCCACGTCTTCGCTGCGCAGGAGGGTGTCGTCGGGTTCGGTGCCGAAGTTTTTGACGCGCATCGGCGTCTTGGTGCGCTCGGGGTTGATGCAGTTCACGGCGATGCCGGCGGCCTCCCATTCCTGCGCCACGGCCTGCACGAAGTTTACGATAGCGGCCTTTGTGGAGGAGTAGATGCTGTAGAAAGCGCGTCCGCGGGTGTAGCTGCTCGAAGTGAAGAACACGAGTTTGCCGCGCGTCTCTTTCAGATAGGGATAGGCTTCGAGTGCCACGTTCACCGTGCCCATATAGTTGGTGCGCACGGCGGCCTCGATGGTTTCCTGCTCCATGGCGTGGAGCGGCTCTTTGTTGAGCACGCCGGCGGTGTTGATGATATAGTCGATGCGCCCCTCAGCCTTTGCCACGCTTTGCAGGGCCTCTGCCACGCTCTCGCGGCTGCCTACGTCGGTGCCCGTGGTGCTGCGGGCGAAGGAATGTACGCGGGTGCCGGCGGCATAGAGTTGGCTCACTATGTCGTGGCCGATGCCGTAGCTGCCGCCGAATACGACAGCCACCTTGCCGCGCAGCGCGTCGAGCGAGGCGGGCGCGGCGGGCAGTTCGCTGCCGCGCAGCTGGAAGAACTTGTCGATGAGGTACGTGTCTTCTTTATAGGTGAGCTTCATGTTGGCCTCTTCGCCCGGCACGAGATACACGGGCACCTCGGGCAGGTATTTCACCACCACGCCGCAGTCGTCCGTCACCTTGAAGTCTGGGTCTTTAAGCGCGCGCTCGTAGGCCGTCTCGATTACACTGAGGCGGAAGGCCTGCGGCGTTTGCCCGCGCTGCAGGAGCGAGCGGTCGGGGATACTGCCTATATGGTCGCCCTCGGCGCAAATAATCGTATCGACGGCGGGGAGCGTCACGTCGATTGCCTCGCAGCGCGTGAGCGCGTCGCAAACGTCGTCGATGATGCGCTGCGACACGAGCGGCCGCACGGCATCATGGAACACGAGGTTCACGTCCTGCCCCGAATAGGCGCGTATGGCGGCGAGCGAGGAGTCGTAGCGTTCCTTGCCGCCTTTGAGTATGCGCTTCACCTTCTTCCAGCCGCCTTGCAGCACGATGTTCTCCATGTCGGCCACGTAGAAGGGGTTGGACACGATGGCTATTTCGCTGATGTGCGGGTTGCGCTCGAAGGCATCGATGGTGTGCTCCACAACCATTTTGCCGGCCACTTTGAAAAATTGCTTCGGCGTGCTCAGCCCGAGGCGGCTTCCGATGCCGCCTGCGAGGATTATGGCAATGTTTGGACGCATGACGATTTTATTTTGTTTGTTTTTTAGTAGACGAGTAGACAAGTAAACGAGACAGAGATGTCTTGCTATACAATATATATATATAAGTAACTTGTCTTGTTTACTCGTATACTCGTTTACTTGTTTACTCGTTTACTTGTTTACTCGTTTACTTGTTTACTCGT
>ERZ809074.1274-NODE-1274-length-33639-cov-98.003930_pt1 | contig 33639 bp, 51 predicted proteins | sample MGYA00520795_ERZ809074 | MGnify/ENA primary metagenome ERZ809074 (study PRJEB31570, sample SAMEA3212989) | Homo sapiens | biome: human-gut; feature: human gut; material: fecal | place: Sweden | collected 2011 ...
CTGAGATATAGATTGCCGCCGTTCGCTTTCATCATTTCGTTAAGTTCTTTGAGGGTGGGGTTGGGGTTTAGTTTGTCCATATTGCTCATTGCTGCCTCCTTTTACAGTGAAAATTTACTCATGAAGTTTTTGCGATAGTCTCTGCATATCTGCTCCGCACGGGTAAGCACATAATCTTGCTTCGGCCCGGTTTTATAGCCGCCCAGATAGCCCGAAAGATCGCTTGCATTTGTGTGCACATCCTCATCGGCGAGCACATCCAAAATTGCCGTAAACTTAAGCCCCATCGCTTTAGTTTCGCGGATGTAACTTGCCTTTGCACGGCGTTCCTCCGGCGTCAGGCGCTTCACCATCTTGTCAATCACTGTTTTCACCTCGCTTTCCGTAGGCAACAATATTATTCTTGCTTTTTCCTTTTGGCCGTGGTATAATCATTGATGTCAGCAATTTAATATCACGGCCACAGTTTTTCCGTTCTTGCCGTCAGAACAACAATGTTTTTCCCTACGGTAGTAATTATATTTCTATTGATAGAATATGTCAAGAGGTAAATAGAATTTTTATAAAAATTTTTTCCTACGCATATGAGGGCGAATGACAGTATTTCTTGAACGGGTCACGGAATATGGAGTGACAAATTATCAGAATTTTTCGGGTAAATGCAACACGAAATGCAACACGAAATGCAACACGAAAAGCAATACGAAATGCAACACGAAAAGCAACACGAAATCGGGGTAAAAAAAGAGACCACCGGGCGGCGGTCTCTTATTCTCTTTCGGAAGGATTATTTTTTTAGTAAATCTATGTACCGGTCAATGTACCAGATCGCTTTTTCGAGGTCTTGAATTGTCTTGTCCGGGTCTTTCTTTCCTGCCCGCGAAATGTACTTCACGGCATTGCCCAGATGATACGGAAGCCGTTTTGCCTCAATAAAATCAATCGTTTCAATGCCGCCGTCAGTGTAGTGCGCAGGATGATTCACGGCATCGTTGCCCTGTTCGGGTTCGGCCGGTTTCTGAAATCCTATCTTTTTCACATCGATACCTCCATATGCTTTCTTTTGCCGTAAAGTTTCAAGGTCTGTATGCTGTGCGAAGTAGGCAGGAGCATTTTCTGTGCTGCGTACCCGCCGTATCCGAGGAAGGCAGAGCCGACAACTACCTTGAACGGGCGAACGGACACCCGGTTATTGTGCGGGTCGACATGCAGCTTTGCGGGCTGGCTCATCATGGGCTTGTGAGAATGTCCTACAATGAGCGCATCCACACCGTCCAGCGCGTATCCGAACCGTTCGTTGCGGTTTATAATGCCACCCGGCAATGCACCGCCGCCCGCACCGTGCGTGACGGCCAGTATATATGTCGGGTTGGTTTGGCCGTTATTGTACGGATTGCCTATTTGCAGCTTCACGAAGGCCATATTTTCTCTGTACAGGTCTTCAAGGTCGAGCTTGCACATTATGTCATATACGCCGTCATCATCTGCGTCTTTGCCGCTTCTGCGTTCGTGATTGCCCGAAACGGCGCATAGAATCCTGTTACGAATAGGGGTGAGCAGCTCTGCCATGCGCTTCTTCTGTTCGCGGGGACGCATTGTTTCATCAAAAATATTAGATATACTGCTGCGTGTGGCGTTGTTTATCAGATCGCCGCCGAGCGTTACATACACATCGGGCGTGTCACGAACATATTCCACTAATTTTATCCATTCGGCAGCCAAGTGTTCCGCTGCGCCCAAATGTACATCGGCGATAGGGATAATTGTAAGGTCGCGGTTCTGCGGGAATTTGTGCGTTATTATCGTAAAATCAGATTGCACGCCTTTCTGCCTCCTTTTTCGCAACGATATATGCAGATAATTCATTACATTATGCATTAAGCATACTACATATTGTGCTTTATCGCAAATCAAAGCCATATTTTGAGGTTTTGAACTGCATTTTAACGCAAGTTACCCGCAAGTTAAACGATTTTCTTCAAATTCCGCAAAAAAACACTTGAAATCCGCAAATTGCCATGATATAATATATTTGCAGCCGGAGCCTGCCCCCTCTTCGGAGGGTGTTGAATTGAAAAAAGTGAAAAGCAATGCTGTTATTCCTGCCTATTGCGGAATTGTCCCTTCCTTCGGAAGGTGTTGGATTAAAAGAAAATTGCCAAAAGCAAAAAGTAGTGTGAGTTATTGGGGCCTATAACTGGTACACTTCATCCGGCTCCGGCTGCACCATACCCGCCTTTGTGCGGGTATTTTTTTATTTCTGAAATATTTTTTGAAAAATGATAAAAAAAGGGGTTGACTTTTGTTTGTGGGTACGATATAATATGATTGTACCCACAAGAAAGAGAGGTGATACGAGTGGGAATAACAAAAGGCACAAAGCTTACCGACACCCCGAAAGATCTGTGCTTAAAATTCCGTTATGACGCAATTACGGAAATGAAACTTAATGCAGTCTGTTCCGCAACGGGAAAAACAAAGGCTCAAGTAATCCGTGAGGGTATCGACAAGCTCTATGCTGAGATACAAAAAAAGTGACGATAGCCGTCCCTCGCAAAGCCGACTATCGCCAGAACACAAGCCCGGAGAGCTTTACTCTCGGACAAATCTATTATATCCGAAAATAAAGCCTCCGGCAAATACTTTTTAATTTTTTGGAGGTTTTTATTATGGACGAAGCAGTAAGAAATGCATTTAACGCACTTAACGCAGAGGAACAGGGCGAAGTAATCGCCAAGGCAAGAGAAATTCTGAACAGACGCGTTTAGAACATCAAGTCCTTCGACTACAACGGGCAGGAAGTCCGCACAGTGGAAATAAGCGGGCAGCCGTGGTTTGTAGCAGCGGATGTGTGTAATTATTTCGGTGTCACGAATCGAAATCGTATAATGCAGCAAGTAGACGAAGAAGACAAGGGGGGTACGCAAATGGACACCCCTGGTGGACGGCAAAATGTTACGGTTATCAACGAATCCGGTCTGTATTCTCTACTTTTCGCTATGCAGCCACAAAAGGCACGCGGCGTAACCGATGAGTATATAGCTGCACGCACAAAGCAATTAAACGCTTTTCGCCGCTGGGTAACTCATGATGTGCTACCCAGTATCCGCAAAACAGGCGGGTACATAGCCGGACAGGAAACGCTTTCGCCGGAGGAGCTGATGGCAAAGGCGCTGCTGGTGGCAAAACAGACCCTTGCGGAGCGCGATGCCCGCATAAATGAATTAAGCACCGCCAATTCGGAGCTGACGGTGCAGAATCAGATATTATTGCCCAGAGCGCAGTATTTTGATGAATTGGTTGACCGCAACCTTTTAACCAACTTCCGCGAAACGGCAAAGGAGCTCGGAATAGCCCCGAAACGGTTCGTGAACTGGCTGGTGGAGCAGAAATACCTTTACCGTGATAAAAAGGGCAAATTGCTGCCGTATGAGGGCAAGAACACGGGCTTATTCGAAATAAAGGAACAGTACAATCCCAAAACCGAGTGGAGCGGCGTGCAGACCCTTGTAACGCCGAAAGGCCGTGAAACCTTCCGGCTGCTGTGCATGGGGATGTAATGCAGAGGGTGTGTCACAAAAGATAGGAGCGGTTTATGCCGCTCCTTTTCTTGTCAGGTGGGTATTCTTACTAACCAACTGAAAATGCATAATTATACATCGTTCAGAATCCGTCTTGCCTGTTCAACCGCGCTCATGACTTCATCATATGCGACTTGCAGTTTCACAAGCTCGGCTTCGGTGCGCTCAAGCTTGCGCTTGGTCTGCATGTACAGAGCCTCATAATCGGTGCCGGGCTGCTCCTCCTGCTTCCACACAAGGTGCAGCGCTTCAATCTCCTCCTTGCCCGCAATGCCCGTTTCGGGGCGTTTAAGGCTCTTTTGCAGCGCACATACGCTCTTGTGCGTCTCGCTCCCGAAAGAGCCGTCTGCGCCGTATTTCGGCATGGCAAAGCCGTGCAGGATAAGCTGGTGCTGAAGCGCCTTCACATCCTCGCCCTTATCGCCCTTTTTTAGCTCGCGGGTGACGGTATAGCCCTCTATTTCGTAGCGGAACAGCTCAGGTCGCCCGAACCAGTTCCACGGGCGCAGGGAAACGCTGGTTTTCACCACGCCGTAATCCCGCCCCCGGCATTCTATTGCCGTGTCGGAATCCAGCGCAAAGCCTATATGCGTTGCCCGCCCGCCGCCGTTCACCACGAATACCCAGTCCCCGCGGCGCACCTTGTCCCGCGCTATTTTTGCGCACTTGCCCTTCATGCCGTTGGCGTTCAGATCGCCGGGGTACAGCTTTTTCACATTTTGCAGCCAGTACATACCCAGCCCGGAGCAGTCAAACGCGCCTATGTCGGTAAGCTTGTACCCTTCCTTCACCCGCTTTTCCAGCAGCGCCTTGTCCCTGTCTATGTTAGTTTCGTCTCCGTGCTCGCGCTCTTTGAGCCACGCCTCGGAAAAGGGCGCACGCTGTCCCTGCGCCCCCAGAACATAAATACTGCCGCGAGCCGTTTCGTCCTCAAGATAGGCTATAAATTCCTCAAGCATTGCCTTCACCGTCCTGCGGCTCGTCATCTTCTTTTATTTCCGCCGCCTTGCCTTTGCTTGCCTGCTTGTATATCTGGTTCACGCCGGTTGCCGCAAAGCCGGATACAATGCCCACCGCGGCAGCCGTCAGCCAGTTTTCGGCAGGGATAAAGCCGGGCAGCGTGAAATAGCACACAATGCCCAGTATAAGCCCCAAAACCCCGCACAGCGCGGGCAACATCCGATTGACGGTCTCGCCCGGAATAAGCTTTATGAAATAGGCCGCAAGATACACCAGCACCACTATTGCCGGTACTGCTACAAAGTCTGAAAATTCCATATCAAAACCTCCTGAATTGTGTTTATTATTTATGTTCGTGCTCCTGATGTTCAAGGTCTTCTATTCGGTGGTTTATAACCTTTATCTGCTCCTCCACTACCGGCATACGGCGGGCAAAATTGTTGTGCTGCCGCACCTCATCCTCCAATTGCTTAAGACGGTAGTTTATGAGCTTGTTGCTTGTAAGAATGCCTCCGAAGGTACCCAAAGCCGTTCCCAAAAGGGCTATAAGGGCGGTTATTATGTCCGTGTTCATAATACTCCCCCTCAGTTCGGCCGGTAGTTAAATCGGATTGCAAGGTAATAACAGACCGTGTCCGTTCCCGTTGAGCCGCCCAGCGTGGCGTAAAATCCCGTTTTGTCAATGCTTGCCACCTTAGGAGCAGCCACACCGGCAACACCTGTTTTCGGCGTTAAAAGGACGATTTGCGGCGCATTGCTCATCTCGTTCATGAATGTGGTTTTTACGCCCGACCCCGAATTATCCAGCTTGTTTGTGGTGCCGTAACGGATTTCCAGCATGCCTGTTGTGAGCAGATAGCCGATATAGGTCTGATCCGCGCCGCTGAGCCTGCGCTGCAGCGAAAAGGTAATGCCGCGCTCACGCCCCATTATTCCGTCCGTTGCCAGGTTTGCAAGCGCCATTTTAACGCCTAATGTTGCGCCCGCCTCTGCCGGGTGCGTTTTTGTGGTGTCAATTACGGTGGAGCCGTCTGCCTGCATGTCAAGGGTGTTGCCCGCGTTGTCATTAAGGAGCAACTGTGTCATGTCGGGGGTAACATCCGCGAATCCGTTCGCAATGCGGCTTTCCAGATCGTTCATGTTCGCCGCCGAAAATGCGTCCCCTGCTTCCGTTACGCTGTCCGGCGTATTTATAAGTTCCAAAGTATCACCCGAAATGCTGTCATTGTACTTGTTCAAGCCTGTCCCGGCTCTGTTTTTCCATGTTTTAGCTTGATATGCCATAACATACCCTCCTTATGCGTTTGTAGCTTTATCGGTCAAATACAGGTCATCTCCTGCCCAGAGCGCCACGGGCGCGAACGGTTTCACAACACGGGCTTTTCCGTAAAGGCGCACACTGCCGTCATACTTAATTCGTACATCCAATAGACGGCATATATAGGATAGCCGGGAAGTGCGGATAATCACGAAATCGCCCGCTTCCAGGGAAATATCGCACAGTGCCGTGAAACTGATTGTGTCATTGTTCGTCACAAGCGCGTTGAGCTCTGTCTTTCTCGGCATGCCGTATTTGTTATTGAAGGTAATGCCGCCTATCGTTGACAATTCGTCTGTATTTACACTCCACATATCAGTGAGCTGCTGCGCCTGAACTTTGCTCATAAACTGTACGGTGATTGTGCCGGTTATTTCGGCGGGGTTTTCCGCATCTCCCGCCGCGCACCACAGGTAAACACCGTAAGGGGAGGAAAGCGCTGCGCCCTGATTGCCGCGAACTGTAACATTGGCCGAACCGCCCGTGACGGTCACTTGTGACACCTGCGCAAAGGCGTATTCGGGCGTGCTGCCGTCATTGGTGAAGGGAACCCATATTCGGTATACCTGTGCTGTTCCGGGCGTTCCAGCCGCCCCCCACGGGTCATTTATCGCCGCTGCCCCGGCGAAACTGAAATTAAATGTTTTTGTTCCTTCGGGTGTCGGAAATCCGCTTGTAAAATCGTAGGCGCTATATTTAGAATAGTTTGTTGCGATATAGGAGTGTTTCTTGCCTTTTACATACTCCGGCTGCTCCATCATGTCACGGTCGGTGAGCATTACGGACGGCACAACACCGTTGTAAACCTTGCTGTCACGGACAACGAAAGCATCATCAAAAAGCTGATCGCCGCTGCGGTTTGAAAGCAATTCCATGTTATTTGCAAAGATTAGCCTTTGCAATTCTTCATCCGGCCGCCCATAGGCAATCAGAGCCCCGGTAAGGCCGCCTTGGTATTGCGTCTGATCTGCAATGGCGGTCGCGCCTATTCCGTTCGTGAACAAGAGCAGGTCTTCAATGTTTATCCCCCAGCCCCACCATTGCGGCGCACTAAACGGCGTTGCATCCGTGGTGAAATGGATATTGTCCGTACCGCTCATAACCTCTGTTGTAGCCGTTATTGTGGCCGTTGTGCCGCTTCGATTGATAACCGGGTTGTAAAAGCACATCGGGTGCATTTTATCCGTATCGTTGAAGTAGAACCGGCACTCAATACCGCCCTCACCGAAGGTATCATCCGTAAACGGCGATTCGTCAAAGTATCCGTCCGAATTATCGTATGTCAATATGACTTCGTTTCGCGGCAATTCGTAACACATTTCCGAAAAGGTTTGCTGCAATTCGACCCGGCGCAGATACTTGTCATCAATCGTCATTGAGCCGCTGCGCTCGCTTATTGCCCAGTCCACAAAGAAAAGAGAGGTCTGACAGTGCAGCGCAGGAATAACATCGGATTGCCAGTTTGCCGCCCAATTCCCGTAAGTTTCTACTGCCATATCACACCTCCACAAGACTGAGTGCGCAGTCCGTCCAGCCGGTCACATAGCCGGTATTTGCGTCAACCTTCCAGCCGCCCGCTGTCCTGTCCGAAATGTACATGTCACGGGTCACGAAATCGCCCGCCACTTGGTCGAAAAAACGCACTTTGTTATAGAAATTGCCGCCATATGCCGCCGTGAACAGTTTCAGAATTTCTGACCACTGCGCGGCGGTGAGGTACCGCCATTTCAAGGCTCCCTTGGCTATGTTGTCACGAATGACCATACCCCGAACATAGCCGGATACATTTCGTGAGTTATCCACCACTGCCGCCGTGGTCATATCGTAATAGGACGGGTACGGAAGGGGGTGTTCCGCGCCGTTCTTGTCAATTATTGTCACAAGTGCGACCATCAGTACAAGCCTCCTTCCGCAAACTGTACACCGCGATTATATGCGGCGCGTTCCGTTGTCCTTAAAAGCTCCCGCCCGTCCAGCGTTACATTGCCTTCCTTTTGCAGGATAGCGACCAGCAATTCATTCTGACGGCGCAGCAGTTTGTTCTGCTCGGCGTTTGCGTCCGCCACACCTCGTGCAATACCGGCTACAATCTGCTGATTATTGGCAACCGTTGTCTTGTTGCCCATGCTGCCCACTAATTCCGGGCCAGCTTCGTTGGCTATGAACAGCTGCCCGGTTGTCGGGAATCCGCCTGTGGCAAAGGATTGAATCTTTTGGTAAATGTCAAACAGTGAACGCCCGTCAGAGAGCTTAAATAAGAAGCTCCACATTTTGAAATATGAATCGTCCCTCATTTTTGACTTAACCGTAGCCACATACGCTCCGGGATTAGCGGCTATTCTAAACGGGTCAAGTATATTACCTGTCCCAAGTATAAATTGGGAATATTTTGTGCCCACCATTTTTTTGACGAAATCAACATTAACATTGTCGATTGCAGCTTGCTTTACCGCATCTAAAAGCTGTTGCTTTACTTTGTTTTTCTCGCTCGATGTAGCAGCCAACTGACTTTTGTACGAACTGGTGATAGAATCCTTGAACGACTGCAACTCCTTGTCGGTAAGGTCTATACCTAACGCCTTTGCCTGTCCTTTGAGAATATCAACGGATAGCAAAGACTCTTCATAAGCCGATTGAATGCCGCTGCGTTGCGAATCGTATGTGCTTTTCAGATTTCCGAGCTGCGTATCAAAATCCGACAGTGAGCTGCCCAGTGAAATACTGGACAGAACGCCTTTTTTAGCCTTTTCGGCAGCGGCATTATCTCTTGCTGTCTGTTCGGCGTTGCGAACCTGTGAAAGCTGGCTGAGCTGTTTTGTGAGCAGCTGCTTTAATTCCCGGCGTTTGCGGGGGTCTTTTTCCTTGATCAGTTGGGAAAGGGTATTGTCTATACTGCTGCCCAAGCTTGAAACCTTTTGCCCGACCTGTGCTTGCAGTTGCGCCAGCTCTGTACGGGTTGATTGTATTGCTTTCAGCGCGTCCCCGGTCAGATAGCCCTTGATCGCCCCGTTCAGGGAGGCGAAAATCTTGTTGAAATTGACATCCGCAAGCCCCTGCGCTGCCTTAACCATATTCGTAATGGAGCTTGTCATATCGTCAAACTGAGTGGAATCCAGTTCGCCGGTTTCGCTCCACGCGGTCATGTAGTTCTCCACTTTGGCCGCTGCTTCGTCAAAGGCCGTGCGCTGCGTGTTCAGTTCATCGTTGAGCTTGCTGTTCGTTTCGAGATAATCATCAATCGCCTTGGTGTTGCGCTTATAATCGTCCGTAAGTTCATTTATAGACTTGCCTACGCCGTTAAAAATGCTTTCTGTGAGCATTTTACGGCGCAATTCTTCCTGTGCCTTAGCTGCTCCTATACCGGCAGAAACAAGCGCCAACAGGCCGCCCACAAGAGCGCCTACTGGGCCGCCGATAGCAGCACCGCCGAGAGCACCCGCAGCCACACCGCCCACAAGAGAAACTATACTGCCCATAAGGGAGGTGCTGTTATTGGAGGATAGGGCTTTGGACAGGTCTTTTGCCCCCGAATAGGCAAACCCCATACCGGCAATAACGCCGGTTGCGCCGAACAGCGCCTTTGACAGTTTTTGCGACCCGGTGGCAGCAGACCATGAAGTTTTATACAGCGTTTTGAATGAAGTGCCGGTTGCACCGAGCAGCTGTTTCAGATTGCTCCACCCGGTAAGAGCTTTTTTACCTATGAGATAAGTCGCAATCGCAATGCCGGTAGTTTTGATAAGGCCGCCCCATTCTTCAAAGAACGCACGCATTTGTTCCTTTATGCTGTTAGTCTGATCGGAGAGCCCCGCAAGGAAATCATAACTCGGCAGATCGATATTTAGGTCGTAGCCCAAGCCGTTTTCGCCCGTTCCAGAGCCGCTTCCCGTATTGGGGGATATAACATTCAGCTCATCAATTCCGAGCGCCGCATTGAGCTCCTTTGCGGCCTTCGTAGCCCCGTCAAGAGAGGTCTGTACATCGTCCGCTATCGTGGCCGTATTATTTAGCTTGGAATAGTCAAAATCGGGCATTTCAAAGCCGATAAGAGCCGAAAGCCATTCGGTGAGCAACTGTACTCCCGCGCTTAAATAGGGGATAATCTTTTGCAGGATAGGCAGCAGTCCCATACCCAATTCACGCTTGAGCTGCGTGATCTGCTGATTCAGTATGCGGACGGCGTTCTCCGGCGAAGTGACGGTTCGCGCCATATCGCCCATAACATTCTTTGACTGTTCCAGGATAGCAATGTAACGCAGCTGCGACTTTTGTGCCTGCGTCATGGTGTTATACGATTGTTTTACACCATGCGCATAGGCTACCTGTTGCAGGGTGGCTGCGTCCAGCGCGTAACCGAGATTGCGCAGCGGTTCAAGTTCGCCGGTAAAGCCGGAACGCACCTTATTCATTGCTTCGGTTATGTCGATATTGAAGAATGAAGATATATCATAGCCTATCTGCGTAAGGTTCTGTGCCATCAGCTCAGTTTTTGAATCGATAACGCCGAAACCGGCTCCGATTTGCCGGAAAGTGCCCAGGTTCCGTATCCATTGCGAAACATCAATACCCAGCGCCTTATTGACCTTCTGTGCATATTCAAGGGCTGATTTTGCCGATTTACCCATAGTCACATAGAACAGATTCAGATTCTCTACATAGGCGCTGCTTTCCTGAAATGCCGCCTGCCCTACACGCCACAATTTGTTGAATCCTGCCGTTATTGCGCCAACTTTAAGCGCTTTCCACGCCTGCGCAAAGGAAGATGTTTCCTTTTTCGCTTCCTTGCCGGATTTTGAAGCTTCTTTCAGCGCTTGAGAAATATCTTTTATTTCCTGGGCTTTCGAACCATCGATAGAGTGCAGCGCAGTGCTGAACTCGTTTACCCGTTTAGCCAATTCGGCAAGTCCTGTTCCTGCCTTTGTGGCACTTTCAAGAGATTCTATTTTCTTTTTAAGTTTGCCGAGCGCAGAAACGGCAGCCTTTGTTTCTGCCGTTACCTGTAATTGGAGACCGCCTATATCGATATTGTTTTCATTCATTGGGTGCGCCTCCTTTGTTTGTGGCTTTGTCGGATTTCATCAACCCGTTCAGCCACTTAATAACCTTTTTGCGCTCCTCTTCCGCTTTTTGCGCCTTTTCTTCTTCGGTCAACGGCGTTATGCGGAGGGGTTCCAGCGGATAATTCTCTGCTGGTGCGCCTTGCTTGCGGAAAGCGTTGCGGATAGCAATACTGACCGCTGCGTGTATGTACATACCCTGCCACCACATCTCTTGGTTGCGCCGTTCGGCGTTATATCGGTTTGCTTCCCGGTACGCCGCCGCCAGTCTCGGGTCATCTTCCCAAAACTGGACGGCAGACATTCCGAGAGAGAGGTAGTAAGGTAGCACCTCGTAAAATAATTGCGTTGCGGTTTTCGCCGCACCGGGCTGCGGGATCAGAGCACCACAGCCATTCTCCCGTTTTTTCTTGTGTCTTCGTCCGCAAACAGAGCCTCGGAAGGCAGATGGTAAAGATCAACCAGCCTTGCGAGTTCTTCGGTGGTCAGGCCGCCCAGTTTGTCGAACAGCTTTTCCGCTTTTGAAAGGGGAATATTCGCGTGATTTTTACGAAAAGCATAGAAGAACAGAGCCGGAATGTTCGTTTCGGGGTATCTTGTCAGCTCTTCGATGCAGAATCCGCGCTGCTCGGCAAAGCGGACGCTGTCACGGGAAAATTCAAGGGTGTAGGTTTCGCCGGTTTCGTTATCGGTGATAACCATAGGTTTGATGTCTGTGTTTTTCATAAGATGCTACCTCCGTTTATTTATCAGCCGCCCATTGTGGGCTTTGCGCTCCACCCGCCTATCTGATGCGGGGTAATGTAGGGCTGGATTTCAAGAACAGCGTCAACCTCAATTGCGCTCAGTCCGAGGTCGGACGGCTTACCACTGAAATAGAAGCTCTTTGTCAGACCGGGAATGACCACGGCGAACCAAACTTCTTTGTCAGCAGCCATCGCAGTATTGTACGCCTCGACAAGCGTTGCCCACGCCGTCTGAAACTCTTCGGTGTTATTGGCGGTGAACTGAATTGCCCCGCCCGGGTCTTTGAGCCCCTGAATGTAAGTCTTCCACTCTTCGGCTTCAAGAGTGGTGGTATCCAGCCCGGAAGGCTCGGGGTTAAGGTCAGGAATTGCCTTGATTCCGGGAATTTTAGTGTAGCCGGTTGTGGGTTTCGTACCGGCAGTAGTTTCCGCCGCGTACTGTACGGTAACGCCCGCAGTGCTAAGGTCAATAGCCATAGTAAAACCTCCTGTTATTTTCTGTAAATTCTCAATTCTTCGCTTATAACGGCACGGTATCGTGCCGTCATGCGGTATATCTTTGTGTCTGCATTCTTTGTTTGGTGGCAAAATGTACGGGTAAAACCCATTGCAAGCAATTCATCGTCTACAAGGGCGATAATCTCTTTGCATTGCTGCTTCGCCCCAGACGCAAGATTGCTGTACACATTCAATTCGTACATAAGCCACGCATCGTGTTCCGTCATTTCGGCATCCAGCGAGCCGGTATAGGTGGCATTATCGGCTTCGACAAGGGACATGCATGGGAAGGAAGCGGGTGCGTCAATCGGTTCGCTGACGCGCGTTCCGTTCGGATAGGCAATATCAAATTTTTCTGCCACACGATTAAAAACGGCAGCTTCAACATCAATCATCCGAACACCTCTTTCGCAATGCGGGCAATAGCCTCATACATGGTGCGCTGTGCCCCGTACATAGGCATAGCAGCCGGATTCCCTCGCGTTACGACTACTTGTCCGCCCTCGTCATAAAAACCCCATGCGCGGCGTTTTCCGCGCCCCTGTCCGTATTCGCCGATTTTGGATATTCCGCTCGGGCGCTTGACCGGGTACGGTTCGTCACCGTTGTAATACACGCCTGCGCCGAACTCGATAAAGCAAACGGCCTGTCCTTCGGCTAAAATCGCATATCCTTTGGGTATGCGCCGAACCGTCACGGAAACATCGTTATCGCCGTCATACTGCGCCCCGGCGAAGGTCACTTGTGCGTCCTGCATGCCGATATCGGCAAGTTTTCGTGTAAGCAGCTCCGTTTTTTTTACCACCCATTGGGTGTATGCCTCAATTTGCTTTATTGCGTCCGCAATGGAACTGTCGGAAAGGGTCATGCGAATTGTTTTAATCACTGATCTGCACCTTCTTAATCGCGTAGGCTATGCCGTTTCGCCACGGTGCCCGCTTGGTCACGATAAAGTTATAGGGCTTATCCGTGGAGGCACCGTCCAGCCACAGCACACTTTCCTCGTTTATAGGGCAGTTAATATCGGCGGTTATCATTATACGGTCATACGGCTCGACCGAGCCGAACATTTCGCTTTCCGCTTCGCCTTTATTCGGCGAAACAAACATCTGCGCCGTCTGAAAATCGCCGTATTGCGGTGCCCAGCTGCCGGTTTTATTGCCGTTTGCGTCAATTATTTCGGTTCGCCCCTGATACTGCTTATAGATAACCGTGGAGCTGTTGCGTGCCAAATTAAACATTCGCGCCCACCTTTACGAACGGAGTAATACGGTTCAGAATGTCCTCATCGTTTACGGTGCCGTAAGAGCGGTTTATGCCGTTCTCGTTATGAGCTATTTCGCCCTCACCGCCGCGCCGAGCAATCATCCGAACCGCCAATTCACATTGCGTTGTTTCGTACTCTGCCGGAACCGTTGCTTCGTTTTTTACCCCGAAAGGATACAGGCGAACAAGGATTCTTTGAGACGCTATGAGGAGGTAAGACAGTATCTGTTCATCCGTCACATTGACATCGTTTATAAGTTTTTTACATAGGGATAGCTTCTCGGCCTCCGTCATAGCGATACCTCACTTCTTCTGTGTTTTGCCCTGCGGCTTCGGCTTTTCGGGTTTCGGTTCGGGTTTCGGTTTTTCGGGCTGAACCGGTTTTTCCGGCTCAACCCTTAATCCAATAAATTCACAAGCCATATTCTCACCCGTTAGCTGTTTGCGGTGGCTGCCCGGCTAAGGTAGATACCCTTTGTCTTGTTCGTGTAGGCGAAAATATCGTGGTAAATACGATAGTCAAACTTCCACGCATCCGCTTCCTGGTTGACCTCCGGCGAGAAGATGCGCGGCACAAGGTGCTTGGTGATCTGCACCAGCGCGGAAGGATGTACAATCAGGAAGTTAATGGGGTAGGAAGTGCTCTTGGGGATGGAGTAGCCGAATGCGGTCGTGCCGTCATTGAGCGTAATGCCGGTGTTGAAACGGGAGGCGGGGACACGGACGATCTCCATGTCGTTGTAGATCTCCACATTACGGTTTACGCCGTTTTCGTTGGCAAGATAGCGGGTGACATTGCCCTTGATTGCCTGATAAGCAAGCTCGGACACGAAACAGATACGACCCTCGCGGGGCACCTCTGCGTCACCCATCTGTTTCTCAGCATCGTCAATCATGTTCAGCACATTGGTTGTGCCTACGGTGATGTCAGCTGCTGCGCCGGACAGAATGCCGCTAAAGCCCGCCATGCTGGCGAAACGGTATGCGTCAAGCTCGGGAACGACCTGAGTGCGGATAAACTCACCGGCAAGGGTTCCGAACGCCATTCCAAGGGTTTCCTCGTTGTCCATAACATCAACGGAGAACGAAGTGCCTCTGTCCTTGCCGAGTTCCATCGTCTCCCAAGAACCATTGACGCTGCCCTTCACGAACCCGGTATTTCGTCCGTAATTCGCAAGGCCATCCATTGATGTTTTGTAAATCTGCACGGTTTTCGCGCCGATAAACCGCACTCTGTCGCTGGTAGCGTCAAAGCGGGCGGTCAGACTTTCTCTCTTGTAAACTTCATCAAGCAGCGGGAGATATCGCTGCGCAAGTGCAATAGTGTTTGCCATTTTTCATTTTCCTTTCTTAGAGCCCGAAGTATCTCCGCAGTTCGTCATCCTTGGCCTTTTCCATGTCTTTGGCCGTTACGGTATTGCCCGCAGTAAGCCCCGGCTGTCGGCTTATGAATGCGGCTTCAGCTTCTTTTTTGATTTGTTCGATGTGCTTTTTGTGGTTGGTGAATACCGTCTTGAAATCGCCGTCAAACAGGGCTTTTGCGTTCTCCGCGGCTGTCTGTTCGTCATAACCGAGCGCCATATATGCCGACTTGTGGCCGGATATTGCGTCTTTCTTGCGAAACTCTTCCAACTGCTGCAAAATGCGCTCTTTTTCTTCCTGTTCGGAAGCTTGACGGGCTTCATCATCACTCTGCTTTGCTCTGAGTTGCCTTTTGTACTCCGCCGCTTCCGAATTTGCCTTCGTAAGCGCAGCTTTGAGCCGTTCCAGCTCATCCGTTGCGGGTTTTGTCTCTTTGGGCGGTTCGTACTGTTCAAGTGCGGCAATTTTCTGTTCCGGGGTCATTGTTTCGTACCCCTCAATTTTGGTGGTATCCATCGTCCACGCTCCTTTGCATTTTTTTCGGTGTTCCTTCACCGTTGGCGATATTTGTATAGCGGCTTCCCTGCCGCTCATAACGGCTTACGCCGATATTTACGGTGTGTTTGCGGTATTATCTTCGGTCACGGTTTCGTCTATAATCTCCGTGTTGTCCGCCTTGCCCCATTTCGCTTCGATGTACTGTTTGCTGTTTGCAACATCGGCCACGGGGTCATTGGAAACGCCCGAGCGCTGGAAGGCGATCTCCGGGGAAAAGCCCAGTTCGCGCATGTTCATAGCGGCCTGCGTTTTCACAAGGATGTTTGCGGTTTCGTTTCGGGTGAATTGAATTTCAAAATCGGAAATATTGATATCCAGCAGCCCTTTTGCCTTCAAAATGCGGGTGATTATGCGGTCAAAGCGCCTATTTGCCGCCTTGAACAGATCTGCCGTGTTCCGGGCGAAGGTATCGGCCTGATACCAGCCGTCACGGTATAGGACGGCTTGCCCGGTGTCGCTTGTCGAAGTGCCGCCCTTTGTATTTGTGGGCATGCCGCAAATGCTCAGGGCGCGTTCGTACAGGTAGTCAATCAGCACCTGTACTTCGGTCTGGTTAAGCTGTTCGGAGAGTATTTTCAGATCGGCTTTGTCCTGCCCGGTCGAACGGAGGAACAGCATGCCGTTTTGACGGATATAATTTGCGTCAATCGGCTTTCCGTTTTCGTCCGTTCCGAGCTGGCAGTTATAAAACACCATAAGGCTCTGAATAAACTGCTCTATGCCGTCCACACGGTTCGACTGAATCTTGTTTATTTCATCCAGCAGGGGAATAACGCTTTCAAACGCGCTCATGCGGTTGTTTTCGTACTGATACTCGATAATCGGTATCTCGCCCAGCGTATTTACTTCTTCGGAAATAACCCTGATTGCCGTGCCGTTTATCGGTGTGCCAGTGACAATGCGCCCGGTTATGCCGCCGAGCACACGGAACACACGGTCACGGGTGAAAACATCAAAGATCGCCTGCGCGGTGTTGTTTTCGCCCTTTTCGCCTGTGAGCACGACATTCACGCCCATTACCGGCGCACCGCCCGGTCTGCGGCTGTACACTACAAACGCGCTGCGCGGGTCAAGCGCATAAGCCCGAAAAGGCTGCTGATTATCGTTTGACGGCTCTACATAACACACACCTATACCCACAGTGTGAAACCAGTCCACAATGGCGTTATCCGCGTCTTGTTTGCCGCTTAGGTACAAATACTCATTGAGTTTGTTTACTTTTTCTGTGACCTTCGTATCGTCACGGCGTGACACATAAAAGGCAGGCTGTGTGAGGAAATAGCCGTTCTTGAAAGCGACTATTTCGGAGGCGTGATTTTCCACGACTTTGTTGTTTATCTCCGGGCGCACTTCCTTGACGCGCTCAAGGATGGGTTGTAAACCCCGTCTGTACCAGTACAGATATTCCTCCGCGTACATGTTCTCAATGTGGACTGAGAGCAGTTCGTTGAGCAGCGGGACAAGATTGTCCGCCGTTATTTCGTCAACCGTGGTATATATGCGCCGTCTGCCGAACAGATCGGGGGTTTCCGTGCTGTTCGTGTTCGTGGTGTTCTCGCTCATAGCCGCCTCCAAAACAAAAAATGCCGACAAACCTTATAGGTTCATCGGCACTTGGCAATTTGCACTTGGCACTATTTGAGTATTATCTTTTTATTCGCTTTGCACCCCTTGCAATAGGGGTAAATCGTTCCGTGCGCATCGGGCGCAACATACATAAGCAGCCGGGGGGGCAGTTTCGCCTTCGCACAATCTGGGCAGTAGATAGGTATTCTGTCTTTGTCGCTCTGTTTCACGCCTCAAACACGCCCCTTTGCATAAATATACATTTCCTGTGCATAATTATACACTATAGACGCATTTATCGCAAATCAAAAGTATCTGCGTTTCACCTCAACGGTGTTGCACATATTCCGTATCTCATTTTCAAGCATTGACAGGCCGTCCGGCGCGTCATCATGGGCAACCTTGCCGCTTCGGACATAGGTTGTCAGCTCCTTCATCATCTGCCCATACTCACTGTTCGGGGTGTAAAGGGACGGGTCAAGAAAATAAAAATTTTTCAGAATGTTATCCGAAGCGACTTCAATCCTTGTTTTCTTGTTCGATATTGACCTTTTTGTCTTTATCCCGGTTTTCCCGCCGCGCTCCCGAATGATTCTTTCCACATCGCGGGCATAATACGCGCCTGCGCTGTTTGATTCAAAGGTGACATTTGCCACTTTGTGTTTCATAAGCACTTCGGCGCACTCTTTTTTGGTCACTTCGGGCACATCATTGCTGAACACGCAGTCCACAATATACACATCGTCACCATACAGATAGGCAATGGGCAGCATAACACTGTCCCCTCCGCCCTCTGCCGTATCGCAAGCGGCAATTATTCCGTCCGGGTCAATATCTGCCGGAAGTGACATATACCGATTCAGCCGGTCAGCAGGAAAGAGCAGCCCCCGTGTTTCATACGGCTCCTGCTGAAACTGGCTTGCCCACTGTACCGGGCTTACAAGTTCCCGCTCCTTGCGGTAATAATCCGTTGTGAACATGGGTTTTCCGTTCAGGACAATGGAAAAATTGCTTTCATCCGTCTTCGGGTCAAGTGCCGGTATTGCTAATATCTTTGTCCGCCAGCCCATCGTGGGCGCTATATCCTGCAATCTTCCGATAGGATCATAAAGGGAATATCTTGTTCCCTGCGCCACGATAGGGCAGCCTTCAAGCCGTCTGCCCAGTAAATCACCGCGCACCTTGTCCCAGAGGGTGTCAAGGCGGTTTCGGTTGTTTGCCTCCACATCATCCGACACTAAATCGTCCAGATATAACATTCCGTCCGGGGTCGCTTCGGTGGAGCCGGTCAGTGCACCGTCAATGCTTCGGCAAGTGACGGTTGCAAAGCGCTTTCGGGTCAGCAAATGGATTGTTTTTTCGTCCGCATTCGTAGCTTCAAGGGTGGCTTGGGGGAAAATTTCGTAAAAAGTGTATTCATCCGGCTTCGTAAGCACATCAAGTATGCCCGTGTAAAACGATTTCACAAGGTCATTGCCTGCGCCGCAGAAGATTGACGAACCGAGAGGGGATTGTCCCGCCCGAAACAGGCCGAACCATTCGCCCAGCGTGCTTTTTCCCGTTCGTTTCGGCTGTGACACGGTCAAAAGGTCAATTTTGCCGTCATTTACATCCTGAAACGCCTGCACAACCGGGCGCAGAACATTTCGGCGAGGCTGATAAAACCGTTTATCCGGGTTGCGCTTCCATTCCATATACAGCATAAAGCTGTCAAAGTCGTACTTTGCGGCAAATAACAGGCTGCGCCGGTATATTTCAAGCATGCTCCGGGAGTTCATGTCTCGCGCATACACCGCAGCTTTGTTCTTGATGTTAGCATTGTGCCTTTTCGCTTCGGCGCGGTCAACATCCCACAGCAGCCGCACAGCCTCAAAATAGTCAGACAGCGCACTCGGGTCACGGAGATTGCGCATGCTGGCTGCTTCGGTCATTTTCAGAATATCAATTGACATAAAAAATACCCCCTTATCGTTTGATAAAGAGGCACTTGGCACTATGGCACTTGGCACTAAATGTTATTTATTTGCTATGTTGTATAAAATTGACTTTCAGGGCGGCCACTCACTTCACATACAGGCTGACATGTGTGTTTTCGCCCACTTCAAAGCCGAGAGAACGGTACAGGCCGTCAAGTTCGGCGTTGTGAAACACGGTTACGCTACCGGCAGCTCGGTTCAGGTATGCGCTGAACATTTTCCGCATTACACCACGGTTCCGATACGGCTTGAGCACTTCGGCTGCGTACAGGATATTTCCGTACAGCGCCGTGTTCTCGCCGCAGATAATCCCGATCGGTTCGGTTCCGTTCAGGCACAGCAGGAATATCGTGTTCGGTGCTGTCAGGGCTGTGCCGCAGTGGCTCAGCGCGTTTGTCCAGTATTCAAATGCTCCGAGCTGCGCTGCGTCTGACGGTGTGTAGGGGCGAATGGTCATATTACTTACCCCATAATCCGGTTTTCGTCTTGTAGGCATCGACTATGCGGTAGTAGGTGTTCGGCTTCAAACCAAGCTTTTGCATTGCGTACCTGTTTGTCCGTTCCCCGCGAGTAACTTCGCCGTAAATCTGTTCGAACTTGTCCTTATCTACTTCGATAGGTTTTCTGCCCTTATACACACCCTTCGCCTTGGCAATCGCTATTCCTTCTGCCTGCCGTGCGCGGATGTTCGCGCGCTCTTTTTCGGCAACATAAGACAGTAATTGCAATACTATATCGGATATCAATACGCCCGTAAGGTCTTTGTCTTTTCGTGTGTCCAGCAGCGGCATATCAAGCACAACGATATCGGCGTTCTTCTCTTTAGTTATAATACGCCACTGTTCCAAAATTTCCTTGTAATCCCTTCCGAGACGGTCAATGCTGGAAATGTACAGTGTATCTCCTTCGCGCATCATTGTGACCATTGCTTTATACTGTTCGCGGTCAAAATCCTTGCCGCTTTTCTTATCGATAAAGATGTGTCTTTCATCGATTCCGAGCTCCTGCATCTTCTCGATCTGCCTTGCTTCATTCTGGTCTTTTGATGATACCCTGATATATCCGAAAGTTATGTTGTTTGTCATATTCGCACCTCCATAGTCATTCTGTTCTCCTTTGTTGGCACTATGATAGCATGGTTAATTTTATTTGTCAACACTTTTGTTTGTTTTTTTGTTTTTATTTTTGGGATACTCCTGCGCTGTATAGGCCTTTTTGTTTTTTGTTTTTTTATTTTTTTCGGTGGGTGGGGGGATTACTCCGCCCCGCAGGCCTTCCGGCTATCCCCCCCAGGGGGCACGGTGCAGGCCGTCACCGGGCAGCCGGGCGGCGATCTGGTTATGGTGTTGTTTGGGGTATACTCCAAAGGCACAGCGGGAAAAGCGGGAAAAGCATTGCAAATAATTTACGATTGCAATAAAAATATTGCATAAAAATGCTTGACACCCTATTGCAATAGTGTTATACTATGCCCGCAAGATAAAAAGCGCCCCGGCAGCACCGGGAGAAAGTGAGGACGATATGAAAAAAGTAAACAAGCACGGCCTGAAGATGCGCGGACTAAAAAGCGCATCGGGGGACACGAGAAACTATGGAAGAGGCTGTTATATCCAGATCAGCTATAATACGCGCACCGGTGAGGTATTGACAGATTATCATTGCAGCTTTGGCGGGAACAGCTGGACGGAATACCGCGACCGTGATATTACCACGATCAAAAACACAAGCCGCCACATGACCATGCAGGAAATAGCGGACGCAATAGCGGATGAGATGGACTGGATGCAGCGCTGCGCCGCCGAGATGGCATAAGAAACGCCCTGCACCGTGTCAACCGGGCAGGGCATCACCAGAACCACCAAGACGCAAGGACGCCCGGCAGCCCTTGCATTATAGCCTAACAGCCGGAGAAAATAAGGAGAATTTGGAGCATGAAAACAATAATAGCATTACAGAAGACCGTTGAACTTATTGAAGGCCGCAAAGACCGCAGCGCATGGGATAAGGGCGTTACGGTCTACGCCCTGGAACTGCTGGACGATTTGGCCGAATTTGCGGAAGGTGGATACCTTCCCGCGGACGCTGCCGAGCTGCTCAAGCCCCGCGCACTGCGCGAAAAGATGTTAAACGGCGCGGCGAACTGGAAGGAATACAGCTGGGGCGGGTCGGCGCTTATCTATGATGGCGACATCGCGGAGCGCCTTTGCTGTCCGTCTGAGCTCAAACGCACCCGCAACGGGGAGCGCAGACCGAACAGCCAAGAAGAATGGCTCGATGTGCAGGCGCGGGCACTGTATCAGGCCGGGGAGCGGGTCTTCCGGGCGTTTGTCGCGGCCACGAAGGAGGCAGAAGCATGAAAAAGTACACACAAGCACAATTGCGGCAGCTTGTCCGGCTCGGTGTGGCCGAGGACTACACCAACAAGCCCGGCGAATATATGGACACGCTGCGCAGGCTGGGCAAAATATTGACAAAGCCGCCGCGGGCAAGTATAATAAAGCGAAGGAGTGATTTTTATGATGCTGTTATGGATAATATTCCTAATTGCAATTACGCCTATTATGATAATTCTGAAATGCCTTAAATGGTAGAGGGGCGCGGCCTTCGGGCTGCGTCCTTTCCTTTTTCGTTCTGCACGGTGCAGCCGGTGACGGCCTGCACCTTTTATTCTTGTCCGCCGCCGCAAAGGCATTTTTTAGCCGTTCTGCGGCGTTTTTATTTTGCACCCGAACATTTACCCGTTCGCAGCATAAAAAGGCTGTGGCGGGCTTTATTTTGCCATCTATGTTGACTTTGTGGGGCTTGCGTTCTCTGCGCGCGGCGGTTTTGGTGTGTTTCCCCGCCTCAATTCCGGGCGGCGTGGGGTTGAGGCGGCACCCTTGCCCGGCTGCGTCCCGCTCGGGTTCGGGGGGGGTGCGGCCGTCCCGCCCGGCCTGCCTTGCCTGAACCGTCCGCAATAGTCGCTCGATAGTCGCTTGCGATAGTCGCTCAGGAAAAGAAAAAAGCGGCTGATAGTCGCTTAATAGTCGCTTAATGGTCGCTAACAGTCGCTTGATTTTTGCCCGATAGTCGCTTAATAGTCGCTCAATAGTCGCTGGCAGCCCTGAAATAGTCGTTCGGGATAGTCGCTTAATAGTCGTTAGTCGCTGTTATTTTCTGCCAATGTCTCATCAATTCCGGGCAGTGCGGGAGCGTCCACAACATCAGCAGCTATCCGAGCCGCAAGGTCGGCTTCGCTCAATTCGGCACCGAGCGGGTTCGCCACCGTAATAACCGTCTCCTGCTTGTTCGACATGCCGTAATAGTTTTTCGAACGGAAAATATAAGTTACCTGTGGAATCTTCCCGGTAGATACAAATTCAGCGTCCAAAGCGGCCATAACTTGGCGGGATTTTTGTACCATAGCCGTCCTTTCGGGGCTACATCCCTGCCCATGCAACCACTGTGAGCCGGTTGAAGTGTCCACACCCAGAGCCAAATAAAGCTTCTCCATCGTGGGCAATTCGCCTGTTTCTGTGCAGTGCGCAAAAAATTCGTTCAGCCGTTCCGCAACCTGTTCGTCAGATTTTGGGGGTTCTAATCTCCACCAGTGCAGACTGTTCAGGATAATCCGCCGTATTTCGTCTCGGGAGGCATCAATTTTATCCTCCACGCAACAGTTTGTCTTTGCGTTCTTGCGGTGCTTGCCCTCAATGCGCTTAACCGTTCTGTCTATTGCGTCCTGCAATCGCGCTTCGGATATGGTCTGCGGGGTAATTTCTTCTGCCTCAACCACCTCCACCTTTTGCGTCTTGCATGTTTCTTTGCGCTTGCCCCGCCTGTTTGGTGTACCGTCCTTGTTCAGCAGCGGTGTGCCGTCCGTATCAAACTTGGGCGCACTCTGCCCTGTCCGATTCTTCTTCGTAGCCGGTGCAGCTTTCTTTTTTTGCCCCGTCTGTTCTGTTTTCGCTTTGCTGCCCTGTTCCGTCCGTGCGGTCTGCCTGTTCGGTTCAGCCTGTCTGCCCTGTTCTGTTTTGTCTATTGCCATATGTTCAGCCTCCTTTTAGCCGTCTTGAATTGGTAAAATATGTAATGTAACCACATGTAACCCATTGTTACAATCGCCCTCGAAAAGTGGTAACCTCGAAAATGCCCACCACAAGGCGGTTTTGGATATATCTCTTATTATGTTACCAATGTAACCATTAAAATAATACCCTTATATATAAATCCCCTTGCAATTTTTTATTTCCTATATAGGGTATATTTTTTCGTGAAAACAATGGAAACTGGAAACATTGATTCTGCATGTAAAATCCCCAAAACCGCTTTGAATAGGGCGTTTTCGCCGTTTTTATCACTTGTTAAAAATTCGGGCACTCTCGCTACAATTGAGTGCCAAACAGCGCATAAACTGCTGCGTGCCGTTCAATCTTTTTGTAATATATGGATATTTTGGGCGAGATGTTTGTGTTTTTATCAGCCCATGCCTTATAGCCCATGCCGCGAACGAATCCAGATTGAACCCGTTTTCCGTGAGAACTTTTTCCAAAATTGAGCGGTTTATGTAGGTATAGCCCTCTTCGTCCGTCATGCCCCACACTTCACCGTTGCTGAATTCGGACGGCCTGAACCGCGCCGGATTAGCTGCGATCCAGTCGTTCAGCCAGTCATAGCACCGCTCATTCTGATCTATTTCGTCCGCGCCGGTCAGGTACGGGAAAATATCGTCAACGGTGATCGGCTCAACCTCACCGGGCGCGAACAAGGTATCTGCAACAATCTGTCCGGCAGTCAAAATAATGCCTGCTGCATCAGCCTGTTTCGATGTGATTTCGCGCAACCTCAGCTGCCGCGAATAGTCATCATGCAGTGCCCTAACCATATCTTCACTGTCATCTTCGGTCAAAACCTCAACCAATTTGCGCCCTGCGTGGCCGAAGTTTGCTGATATAATCGCAACCGTCTCTTTGAAGTCGGTAAAAAGCGCCTCATCACCGCATGGAATCTCGATTATTCGGTTCACGGCACCACCGGCAGACCGTCCGTTAGAAATCGGGGTTTCGCCGTTGGTTATAATGCAGTTTTTCCATGTCTGATTTGCTTGAATACCGCCTGATTTTGCGCCTCGTCCGCGCCCGACACCCTCTGTCAGCATGTAAACATCGCGGTCAAAGTTTGCCCGGCTGTCTGCGCTTTCCACTTGGAACTCATCCATAATCAGCGGCAGTGAATTGCAGAAACCGGCCAGCACTTCACGGGCAACCTTAGTCGAATTGAAAGACACCACATAGTCGCCCATGCCAGGATATGCCCACACCGAAGCGCACAGCATAAGCAGGACGGATTTTCCCGCGCCGGTGCCGCCCCAGATATGCACGATAAACGGGAGCGAGTGGCAAATATTGACCATTACGGACGAAAACGAAGCCGCCAGCAGCAGTGCATTAGTTTTTTTATAGTTCCACGCCTTTTTAGCGCAGTTCAACCATACCTTAAAGTCTCCCTCCTGTCGAACACACTCAAAAGCGTTCCTGAAATTGGCGTTCCCGTCAAAAACAAGGTTGTCACTATACGGCGAAAATCCGATTTTGGGAATCCATCCGAGCCGTCCCGTGCTGTTCTGCTGCGGAATGCGTTCAAAATTCAGCGCTTCAAGGTCGGAAAGATAGGAAACTATAAGATTTGAGTTTTCACTGGTCACTCCGAGCCCGTATCGTGCCAAAGAAACGATTTTCTGTCGGGACATGAGTATTTCTCTTTCCACCACCAAAGAACGCCAAATTGAGCCTCTGCAAAACGCAAGGGAGAACCGCACTTCGCCGGTCTCCACATTCACGAAGCGTTTTTCCAGTGTGAGCGGGTGGGAGCATACCTGAACCGTAAAGCCGTTTCTGTCTATGAGCGAAACGCCGTCATCGGTGCAGGAATAGTTGCCGCAGTCCAGCTCAACCGGCTGTCCTGTGAATTGGGTCATGTTCCGTTCCGGCTGCATTGCGGCGGGCTGAACAGCACGAAGATATTCATTCCACATCTTCACAAAACTGGTCACGCCTATTTCACGCGCCCTCGCCCGGAGCCGTTCCTTGGTCTGCGTCAGTGCGAATTTGTCGTTGATAAAACTGTATAAATATTCATACGGCGCAGTGCTTTCAAGGAAATCGGAACGACCCCAGCTGTTTATCAGATCGCGCGAATTAACACTTTGTTCCATTGTTCACAATTCCTTTCATAATATTTTCAATAATCCATATTGTCTATCTGATACCGCAGATAGGGCAGCGCGTGAATCGCTTTACATATCTCGTCCGGGATATCGTCTGCGCTTTTGATGTTCAGCCCCACAAGGCTTTTAACGGCGTTTTCAGCCCTTATCAGTTCAAGGCTGATATCGAGGTAGCGTTCATAGGAAAAATCCGTCCTTGCTTGCTTTATGCGCCGCACGGCGGCATCTATGCGCCTGCGTTCAGCAAGTTCGGCTATTGCACGCTTGTCCACTCGCCCGGAAAGGGGCAGGCCGAGCCGAAAATCCGTGTTCAGCCGCATCAGGGCTTGCTTAAAATTGATGTTGAACAGCGCCATCGTCAGACTGATAACATCTCCGTGCGCACCGCAGACGAAACAGTGATAAACCGTGTCCGTATATGCGAAGTTCGGGTTCGTGCCGCCGTGGATAGGGCAGGGGCAGCGGTTCTTGCTGCGCCGCCCCGTCCCGATCAGCCCGTATCTGTCCAACACCTCCGGCACCGTCACCGCCTGCCGGATAGCGTCTGCCGCGTCAATCATTTGTCCTCTTCCCCGCTCAGATGCACAATCAGCCACGCCGAAAGGAAGACCGCAAGAACGAAAATTACAGCATAAATCCATAACGGCGAAAGTACCCAGTACCACGCCCAATCTATCACATTTGTAAGGCGCAAAACAACAAATGCGACAGTGAGCAGACAAGCAGTTATGCGCAACAGTGGCGCATAAGTTGATTCGTTCTTATTCATTGTCAACCTCCGATATATTATCTGCATTTATTGTGAAATAGTTTAATCCGAGTATTGCGAACCCGTCCTCGCAAGTCATAACCTCGTTAGGGTCAAGGATATATGTGACCTTTACAAGCTGCGACCGCCCGGTGTATTTTTCGCCGTCCCACTCATTCAGGGCGAGGTAATCTCCGACCTTGAAATCCCGGTCATTCTCGCGCAGCTCAAAGGTTTTATCGCCCTTCCGTACCGCCTCAAAGTATTCCGGTAGTGTTTTAAGTTGGTGTATCATTCTGTTTCTTCCTCCCATAATTTTTCTATATCTGTTTCCAGTGTATTGCCTTGTATTATTTGCCGTTCTCAGCTGCAAGTATGCCGCTCTCTACCTCGTCCAGATAGCACCAGTAGTCTACCTTGATCCGGCAGTTCCTCCGCTGCATTGCGCCACTTAATCGTTGTTGTTATTGTCTTCATTTTCATTAGTCCTCCTATTCCACGCTTCGATTGCAAATTTCGGTCTGCGTACTTGTCGGAGGTGGAAAAGCACCTCGGACATTCAATATAAAAAGTCCTTTTACCTTGTAATATGGCCGTTGCTCCGCAAAACGGGCACGGTTTCAGTTTACTTTCCATCATTCTCGCCTCCGTCCATAAAATCAGCATTAGGGTCTGCCTTTTTTTCGCACTTCAGCCTGCACTTGCCCGTGGGGATATCGTAAAATCTACATGCTACGCGGCAGCTAATCAAGCCTTTCATTTTTCTTCCTCCTCAAACTCTGCAAATATTCCGTCTACGTCAGGTATATAAATCGGCACCAAAATTGCCTTGCGGAAAGCTTTCTCGGCTATCTCGTTGAGATATAGGGAAAGCCTGTCCTCTTTTTGCATATTTTCTTCGTACTGCTGCTTTGTGCAGCGGCCGTTTTGCAATGTAAAGGTGTTAATGCCGGGGTCATAACCGAATTTTGCGCAAAGCGCCTCATCGTTGTATTCGTAGTACGCCTCGGTGAAATCGCTGCGCTCGCAGAAAAAACGCTCTTTGTACAGGACATATTCTCCCACTACCGGCTTGCCGAAATCGCCCAGATACCAGCCGTACTCCCCAGTGCAGAGTTCTCCTTCCACTTGCGGGAGTATTGGGAGTTCCGGGTATTGCGCCGCCAATTCTAACAGTTCTTGTGTTGCTTCACTTCTTGTCATTTTTTCTTCCTCCTCACAGTGTGTAATAGGTTTTAAGTTCATGCCCAATCTCCACCATCAGCGATGCAGCTATAATGCGGGCGTGGTTGTATTTCGCCTTTGCGCCTGTGTAATAATTGCCTTCCCAGCGGTTTTCGTGCTTTTTCCGCTCGGCAATATTCGCTTCATTGTGCTCAATCATTTCCTGCTGATACAGCGTCAGCAGCCTTGCAAGTTCCTGTTTGTCAGTCAGTGTCATTTTTTCGTCCTCCTCTCAGCGTGTAAATCGCATATCGCTTTTTTAATTCTGCTGGGGAAACAAAGTAATCTCGTTTGCGAGTTCCCGTCCACTGCTTACCTCCGCAGTTTTCTTTCTCAAGCGCGAAATTTGCTGCTTTCAAACTCGCCCCGCTTTCGCTTTGCAGTGTATAGGTAATCACTTTGGCATACCCCATATCACGGGCAATTCGAACGCAGGCACCATAGAGTTTAGAACAAGCGTTTTTAGTACCGTCCGTACAATTGCGGTAAATTTCCAGTGTTCTTCCATCGTCCAGTTTTCGCGCAATTGGCCTGCCGCATATAGCTACTCCGCAAAGCCTTCCATCATCAAGGCAAGCAATCGCAAATTTCCCACCGCGTGGTGCAATGTTGTGCCTGTGGTATTTGCTGACAAAAACAGCGGCATCTTTTAAGTGTATCGGCACAATGCTTATCATTCAATCTCGCCGTCCTTTCAATCGCCTGACCTCACGGAGTAGGCGCATTTTATACTTGCCGTAATCCCTGCGGAGATATTCGCTGTTTGTTTTGGCTATTGCCGCCGTCACTTTTGCAATCTCTGCCTCGTAGTCAGATAGCGTTTTCAGTGTCATTTACTTTCCCTCCCCATTGCTCCGCCATAGCTTTTGCTATGCCGGGAAATGTTTTTGCTCTGTTAGCTTGTCGGTCTTTACCGCCATGGTTGAACCAGTTTCCGGCAATCTTTGTGCTTTCGCACTGTTCAACCGGGATTTCATCGGTCGGTTTCAACTCTGGCAGGCCTTTCAGCCAAAGACATGTTTTCTTTCTGAATGGGTGTCCGAAGTGATACGGCTGTATCGTTTGCGTGTACTTCGGCAGACAGAAGACAGATGATGGAATCGGATTTTCTACGGCGATTTTAGGAATGTCAGCCCACCAGAATCGCAGGAAGAAGTCTCGTGCCATCAGCCCTTTACGCAACCTCTGTTCGTTCAGAACGCCTTTCGGATAAAGGAATCGTGCGCCAGCGTTCGACAGATAAGTACACGGCGGATGCGCAATCAGCAAGTCCCACTTGCCTATATAGTGCGCTTTGCCGTCCATTGTGACGATCTCGCCGCCCTCAATCGCCCTGAGCGCGTCACCGAGTATATGCCATTCGGGGTGTCCGCCGCTGGGTTCCTGGATATCGCAGCTGTAAGCCTCGTGCCCCAGCTCGCGGAACGCACAGCACACCCTTTGCGATTCCTCGCAGGCTATAAGTACTTTCATGCTCCAACCTCCTCAAATTTGATATCACAATCAATTTCGTTGCCCCATACATCCCAGCCGTTGCTTTTCTGACGGGCAAACAGCTCAATGCGGGGAAGATCGCCCATCAGCTCGACAATGCGCTGCCTTGCTTCGTCCGGCTTTTTGCTGTGTTCCCGGATGTGAGATACAATAACCGAGTGCACACTCGCGGAAATGCGCTTCGGCTTACCCTTTATGGCCAGCAGACAAACCTCGCTATTTGCTCGCGTCCAGTATCCGGTGCCCCAAAACAAGCCATCCGACTTTCGGTTGCGCTTGATCCACACAAGCGCCACCGTCTTGTACTCAAACCCCCACGCTTCGATTACTCGTAACGCCTCCGGCAGCATTGGGTATGTAGCCCAAAGGAAAAGCACACAATCCTGCGCAGCAATTGCCTTTACGGGGAGATTGCATATATCCTCTAAGCGCATTGTGTTATAATGCGCAAGTGCGTTGCCTTCGCAATGCTTGTTTCTGTACGCCCACGGGGGATCGGCGTAGATAATGCCGTATTTTTTCACAGCGTCTCCTCCTTCAGCTCAAACCCCTTGCTCTTGTCGTAGTACTTATCCAGCTCCGGGGCTCGCTCGGCGTAGATGTCATTACAATCGCAATAGCGTCCGGCATCGGTCAGTGTGGCGGATAGTTTGGCTTGCGCTTTGTCCGTGGCAAATACCACCGTTCGCGGCGAATCCGCGCTTTTCCCGGTTATAATGCGATAGGCTTTAATGGCTTTCATAATCAGTATCTTCCTCTCCTCGTCTTATTCGTTCTTCGCGTGTCAATCTTAATCCGGCAATATCGCTTCCGAATGCGTTTGCTGCCCTTATTCGGCGGGCGGGGTCTCTTTCATCCTCGCAAAAAAGCGGACACTTAGTTACGCACATGCTTGAGTAAAAATATGGCTCGTTATTATCACCGCCGCGGCACTTAACAAGTGTCGATTCGGCTGTCCACCCGGGCACGGGCGAATAGTCCCGCGCCCAAGGGCATACAATACCGTTAGTAGAGTTTTTACAGTGCCAGCACAATGTAGATACGGGATAACCGCTCCCCCTGCCAAGACTGGCCACACCGAAACGGACACGCAGTTTGGATATTTCGTATTGCGATATTCCTATTTTTTTCGCAGCTTCGGCCAGCGTGTTATGCGTAACGATATCGCGCAGTTCGTCTTCCGAAAGGCCGTTAATACTGTTATCGTCCATTCTGCAAAATCCTCACAATCTCTTTACCCGTGCACCGTTTATCGCAAAAAACATAGTCTACATTGTACCGTTTACCCATAGTCAGCAGGACGGCATAGAGCCGTTCGCCGGACATAGCAAGGGGTGATATCGCGCTGCGTGGGTTTTTCCATTTTCGCACATCCTCAAGGGATTTTATCTGTCCGCCGTGTTCACACAGAATAACCAGTTTTATTTCGCAATCCTGCGCTGTTTGCAGTTCTCGTTTGAATCGCGCGTGCTGCTGGCAGACATTTCCGCACAGTTCCGAAAGGTTCTGCTTGCGGTCAATCACCAGCCGGGCATTATCTAACGACATATAATCGCCAACCGGCAGCTTTGACGAAAGCACACGGATATTTTCTTTTTCGAAGTGGCGAAGAATGCCGGTAATAGCGCGCGCCTTTTCGCGGGTATCCACCTGTATGACCATACCTTACCTCCCGTCAGAACGGCAAATCTTCCTCGGGTGCAATCGGCTCCGCTCCCGCCGTATAATCGGTGCTGCCGGCGCTTTGCCCTTTACCTATCGGGAACTCGATATTTTCCACCATCAAGTCCCATGCCATACGGTTGTTGCCGTCTTTATCCTGATACTTGCGGCTCTCCATACGGCCTTCCAGCACTATGCCGTCCCCTTTGTGGAAATATTGCCTGATAAACGCTGCGCTTTTGCTCCACGCCGTACAGTTAAAAAAATCGCACTGCTTTTCTTCGCCTTTTTTGTATCGTCTGTCCACCGCAACGCTGAAATTGCACACTTCCGTGCCGGTTGCCGTGGTTTTGAGCTCGGGGTCATGGGTCAGCCTGCCCGTTATGATGATCTTATTCATTTTCGTCCACCGTCCTTACTTTGTTTAATATTGCAATTGCCGTTTCAAGGGCTTGTACATCCTGCCGCCATTGTGGGATAAGTTCGTATTCTTCGCTTTCGTCCGCAATCATTGATTTGATATGCGCCTGTATTCCGGCAAGGCGGTCTTTTGTTTCCCGAATAGTCATATCGTCCTCCTAAATTATATCGTATTCGCCGAGCGGGACGGGCGCTGTCATTCGTTCCGTTGCTCGGCAATATGCGCAGCGCTCGCATCTTCGCGCAGGGATAATGCCCTGCTTCATAGCGTCCAGTTCCGGCAGCACCTCCGCAAGGTATTTAAGCTGCGCTTCCCTGCGGTAATCCTCAATATTTATCAGTTTCAGCGCCGGAGGGTCTTGCTTAGTGATGATTGCAAGGTCTGTTTCAAGCCCGTGACCTTCCAGCGCATAATAGATTGCCATTTGCAAGTCCCACCGCCAGTATTCGGCAGGGTGGAGCCGTCCGCGTTCCGTATCGTATAGGGGTTCAAAGTCTTTTGTCGTTTTCAGGTCAACGATTCTTTGACCGGGAAGGTATACATCCAGTTTGGCCTTGAACGGATAACCTTCGATGTACCCGGTCAGAATGACCTGTTTTTCGCCCTGCATATACTCCATGAACACGGGGTCTTGCTCTGCGCGAGCTATCATCTGATTCGCTTTGAGATATTCCGCTTTCGGCGTGCCGTCTTTCTTGAGTATTTCGGGGTGCTCGGCTTTGAAATCGGCAAGAGTGCCTTCAAAGTACGCGTCCACATAACTCCCTACAAGCAGGGAAATGCTCGGTGCACGGTGCCATTCCCCCCTCAGTTCAGCCAATGCCGCGGCAGGGCAGCACAACATATTCTTCACCAGCGAAGCCGACCAAAATTCTTCGTTCGCTTCTGCGGAATAATAATTATCAGCCGTCAGATTCATTTACAGTACCCTCCACAGGGCTTTCAGGAGCCGTCTGTGCCGTTTTTGCCTTTTCCTCGGACAATTGCTTACCGCAAGCCAAACAAGCCTTTTTACCCACCTTTCTGTCCGAATATGCGGCTATCTGCTGCGCCGTCATTCCATTTGACGGCTGAATGACCTTGCCGCACACTTCACACTTGATAACCTCCACCTTGGGGATTGCGTTTCTGATTCGTATGCCATCACGCAGACCGCCTGTTTCGGGATCGCGCACTCTGGGGTCTATGTAGAGCTGGATTTTCTTGCCCTGCAAGGTGTCAGCGTCTACACTTTTGTACATTTTGCGCAGGGTCTGTCGGTTCGTGGCGTTGATTATCAGGGGGCGCACATTCTTAATGCCCGGAACAGTGTTTTCAACAAAGGAAATCACATCTTTATTTTCCTTGCCCCGTTGAAGGGTCACTGTGCCGTTCCATATGCCCTCAATCGTCAGTATCGGTTCTGTGCCGGGGTCGATATCCTCTGCGCCCAGGTATTCTGATTCCCTGTTCTGCCCCAACCGCTCTTTGCCGTTCAGGCGTGTCAATTTGTCACCTGTGTTGATTCCTGCCATTTTCTTTGGCCTCCTTAATATGATTTTTGATGAGTTCGTAGGTATGTCCGCGTTCCCGAACGCGATTCTGAGCCGCCTGTATTCGCAAAACAAATAAGGTTTGCGCCGAATTGCGGGGTTGTGTTATAATGGGCTTGTGAAGGTTGTTTCTCATACTTGTCCTTTACATTTATCTCCTTTCTCCATATGCCCTGCCGTTTGTTCTGCGGCGGGGTATTTTTTTCAAATGATAATGTCATCTCCGTCATCCTGCGCTTGTAAAAGTATCTTGTTCAGGTGCTCGATGTCCTCCATTGAAAAGGCGTGGCGCAGCACCCCGCGTGCGTTTTTTATAAGCTGCGCCGAACAGTCCGGGCAAAGATATTCGTCCGCGGTCGGCAGCGTTGTGTCAGTCGGAACAGGTTGTCCGCACCGGGCGCAGTCCTCGTATTCGTCATATTCGTCCTGCCCGCACCGTGGGCAAACTTCATAATCAGGTTCAAGCCGTTCACCGCCGATATGTACGGTTTTCGGGGTTGCGAACCGTGCGCCGCAGGCACATATGTAATAACTCATCTCCATGTTCTCCTTCCGTTCTTTTCACTTATAGTCTGTAAGTGCAAGGCTCGGCGCTGCATTTGCCGTTCTTCGCGCTCCTGCAAACGCCCCTCGTGCACGCCGAGATAGTAAAAGGTGCAAACTGTTCCTGCCCACACGATTATTCCGCATATAATTGTCCAAAACAGCCAAGTATTTTCCATATCATTTACTCCTTTCCAGCAATGTTTCCGGCGTTGTATTCAAAACTTTTGTAATGCAGCTTAAATCGTTAATTGTAATGCTTTTCGGGTTGTGCAGCCGGGCATTAAACCCTTGCGCAGTGCCGTATCCGCACTGTTCGTAGATATCGTCCGGCCGCAGCTTCAGCTGTGCCATTCTGCCGCGGATGTTCCGCTCTACCGTTTCGTAAAGTGTCATATCTACTCCTCCTTCGCCGTAAAGAAGCGTTTGAATGCTGTGCTGCCGTACTGGCCGTCAGTAAGCTGTATTGCCTCTGCAATGGTGTATTTCTCTTTTTTTTCGCGGAGATTGCTTAAAAACTGCTCCGTACCAGCCGAACATGCGCCGGTAATAACGCGATACATAATTACGGCCTCATCGTAAGTCACTACGCTGTCGAGATTGAGTTTTTTGTACTGTTCTGCGCCGCGATCTTTTGCTGCCTTGTATTGCAAATCGATAACTCCGCTTTTGAAATCTTTGCAGTGCGCATAATTTTCGCCGTCAAAAATCACATTTCGACCTTTGATTTTACCGTTGTAATAGGTGTATTTTCCGCGTTTATGAGGCTTACCGCAAATATGCGTAAGGATGCCGTCTGCAAAAATATATTTGCCTTCAACACAATCGTTAGGTTTGAGGATGCGCACTTTCCGTCTTTCCTTTGCTGTTATCTGCGTGCCTCTGAGGTCGAGCCAGCCGCCTACGGTGAGATTATCCGGCA